>Ga0310122_10000322_pt1 | contig 30999 bp, 32 predicted proteins | sample CB6_Bottom_1051__FD_203503 | JGI IMG/M metagenome (GOLD analysis project Ga0310122, IMG submission 203503) | Marine microbial communities from Western Arctic Ocean, Canada - CB6_Bottom_1051 | ecosystem: Environmental > Aquatic > Marine > Oceanic | place: Canada: Western Arctic Ocean | collected...
AGGGGCTAATACTTGAAAACGACTAACCTTGAGCTGATTGAGTATGGCGTCCTGCATAAAATTTACCACCGGTTGGTTGACAAGCTGTAAAGCCCCAATGGATTTACCTGCTGTTAATCCGGTTAATGGCTGTTTAGCCTTGCCTGATAATATAATGATATCCATTAATAATGCCTTACTAATACGCGCCTTTACCCAAAATGACAGCAGGAATGGTTAATAACAACAATTTAATATCCTGCCAAAAAGATTGAGACAACTGGTATTTAACATCCAGTGAAACCTGTTCTTTGAAAGGAATGTCGGCCCGACCTGACACCTGCCAGATACAGGTTATCCCCGGTAGCACACATAAACGTTGTTTGTCTGCTAAATCATAGGCATCGACCTCACTGGGCAACGCGGGCCTTGGTCCAACTAAAGACATGTCACCTATTAATACATTCCATAGTTGAGGCAACTCATCAATGGAATACTTGCGAATGACACGCCCCACACGGGTAATTCTAGGGTCTGTTTTTAATTTAAACCGTATCCCGTTTGACAGGGCTTTATCAGTGAGTTGATGTTTAGTTTGCTCGGCATCAAAACACATAGAACGAAACTTCCAAAACCTGAAAGGTTTTCCATACAAGCCAATGCGGGTTTGAGAAAATAAGACAGAGCCCGGTGATTCCAGGCGAATTAACAGGGCAACCACTAAAAATACAGGCGATAAAATCAATAATAAACTGAATGAAAATATTATATCCTTACCCCGTTTGATCACGGCATAAGCTCTATTCGATATCTGCCACAAAACCAGACGTGCTTTAATCAAAAATCCCCTTAATGTATCGTTGGAAAAATCTGCTTGGAAATAGTTAAGTGCTTGTTGTTCTACCCATCGTTGTCGATTAAACATACAGGCCTCCTGGCCATACACTCAAAGCTACGGATTTTATTTTATGGGTGTTAGTGCTGTTGGCATCAGTCATATGATTTCCATGCGCTAATGCTTGAGTCGTAAATGTCATCGTGATCCCTCAAATTAAGTTTACCTCATCGCTGTCAGAGCAAAAAATATGCCAACTCAAGAATTTCGCCATGTCGTTTTCAAATTACAAGACCTTAGGCGATTTTCTGATGAGCATCACCCACCGTCTGCGATATCTTGATAGTGCAATTTGCGAAAATAACCCCAAGATAGAAGCAAATTGCAATGCAAATTGCCTGATACGGCTAGTCAATAACAATTCAGCAACTGAAAAACAAGACAGAGATACGGCCTTCAATAGGTGGCGCATAAATTGCTTAAAGGTTTTGAATTATGCATGAATAAAGACTATGAAAATCACTGTAATCAATATTTCCTCCCAACACCGTAGCGGTGAGAGTGCAATACATAAAGCCGTCGTTGAATTACTACATCACTATTCTCTGCATAGCTTTGTAAAACACGGGACAGAACAAGCACTCAAGATATGCCCTTATCAACAAGACCTATCAAGCTGTGATACTTATATCAATGTAGGTGGCGATATTTCCCCTAACCCCTATTCCGGGTATATCACAGCAAATTTTTTGAACCTGCTAAAACAACTGAATAAATCCCCTGAAACCACCTTCTTGTTTGGCTATTCAATACCGGGTTCGTGTAATGGATTAGCTTTAAAATTATTAAGTCACCAGTTCAAAAAAAATAGCTCTGTGGCTGTCAGCGATCAGCAAAGTTATAAAAAACTAACAGGCCTTGGGGTCAAATGCATACTGTCATATGATTTAGCTTTTTTATTAAGACCGTCCAATCATGCGATTAAAATGGCTGCACAAATACTAAACCAACTTAGAATATCCCGTAGTGCGGTTATCTCTCTGGCAGAATTTAAGGGGCAGTACCCTGGCGGGGATGCAGGCTTTAGCAAAAATATAGGCTTACTTTGCAGACAACTTGAACAACGAAAATACCAGCCCATAGTGTTATTACCTGCTCAGGGTCATAAGCATGAGGCTAGTCGACACATTGCTCAAGCAATTAAGCAACAATGCCCAAAAGTAAAAATACTGGATCTGTTTGATTATTCAAGTCAAATCCCTGACTGGGAGTTACGACAAGCTATCGTAACAGTCTCACGCTTGATTATTACTGTTTGTTACCAAACGGCGGTGTTGGCATTAGCTGCTGGACGCACACCGTTCAATCTGTTTTATGCCAATGAAGGCGCTGATTTAACCACTCGGTTAGGCGTTCCTGGTTGTCATGTAGAACAGTTTGACTACACAAAATCACTCTTGCCTATAGAGCTCGCAGCACAAAAAGTATTTGATCCACACCCCATCACTCAATCAATTCGCTCTCACTTTATTAACGGACTGGATACCTATTATTTTAATCGTGTGCTAGAAAATAACTATGACCTTGCTTAACCTCATTACTGCTGACTTGCACTTTGACATCCTACGGGGTGTCGACAAAAGTATCTAGCGATACATGAAACCTATTATGCAAGCAGTCTTCTGACGAGTGAAGGTATGTACAGCCACCCAATGGTCCAGCGAGTAGCGTTAACAGCGGGAGGTATTTAAGCGTCAAGCTCTCAGCCTCATACAGGATTAAATTCTTATGTGCCTGCAATCAGCTCACAAGGCAAAAACCCAAGAGCCTGAAAACAGGTGGCGCAATTTGTTCCTGAGTCCAGCCAGAAGCTAACTCTCAGCATCAGCGACAATTGATAAAGAGTTGGTTTTTAAATGCCTCAGCCGTGTTGAACTCAACGGTAAATCGCCTGAAGGTGTCCTTTTATATTAAGCCCGATTCATTCAAAGCCCTCTGCTAAGGCGTAACTTTCCAAATTTTGAGGCTGAGTTTTCTGCGCGGCGAGTCGACTGTGCTATGTGGGTGACAGGTATCTATCTATCCATTCAACACCCTGGCGGGTTAGCATGCCCCAATAAACACAATATTTCAAAGCCATGCCGGCAACAGGCCATGATACTAAGCATTGTGTGAAATATTATAAAATCCCCTGTTCCAGAGCTATGTGTACCGCTTCAATACTCGAATTAACCGATAATTTACGATAAATATTTTTGACATGACTGCCCACCGTATGCACGCTAATATTTAATGAATCCGCAATTTCTTTACGTTTAAAACCTTGATAAATCAGCTTTAGCACACCGTATTCTTTTGCAGTTAGAGACAATTCAGGATCAGGGTTTTGGTGCTGATTAGGAATCATGCTGCGTGTATTAAAATGCTTAAGAAGATGACGAGCAATTTTGGGACTAATAGGGCTACCCTCATTCATTAGAATAAGGATATGATCCCCAATATCATCGACAGAACTATCCTTTAACAAATACCCTGAGGCGCCAGCAGACAGTGCAGCTATCACATGTTGTTCATCAGCCAGTACAGTAATAACCAAACAGGGAATAGGGATTTTTTTAGTGGTCAACTGCTTAATTAAATCCAAACCACTACCATCTGGCAGACAAAGATCAATCAATGCAATCACTGGTTGCTCTTTTTTCTCTAACGCCTCTAGGGCCTCGTGTATAGTTCCCACCGCATCACTGATAAACAACTGTGAATGACTATTCACTGCTTTTATCATGCGTTCGCGTGTATAAACTTCATCCTCAACTAATAAGATAGGATAGTTTTTTTGCATTACAATTTTCCATTTCCAGAGACCGAAATCAATCGGCTTTCGTATTTAATAAGGTGTTTTTCTTATTTAAATTAAGTTGTCACGTTTATTTATGCTTTAGACAGCTGCATAACGCTTGCTTGAGCATCAGTACTGGGCTCAACTGTTGCCATGGGAAGTCGTATGGCAAACCGGGCTCCATCTTCAATATTTTCAACACTCAAAGTCCCTCCCATATCACAAATAATGCCATAGGAAACCGAGAGCCCAAGTCCTGTCCCTTTTTCCAAGAGCTTGGTGGTAAAAAAAGGTTCAAATATTCGGTGCAGTATATCCTCGGCTATACCACCTCCTGTATCACAAATAGAAATTTCGACGCGCGCCTCATTCAGTACACGGCTGTTAATCGTTATGTTCCGCTGATTACCCTCGCTATTGCTCACAATAGCATCGCGGGCATTTAAAATAAGATTAACAAAGACCTGCTCGAAGAGTATTTCATGCCCAATGACAGGCGGACATTTCTCCTCACTGTGAACTAACACCTTGATGTCTTCTAGTCTCAGTTGCTCACCTATTAACAAAAGTGTTTGCTCTATCACGCTTTCCGGATCAAGATTAACCGGGGTTTCATTTGCTTCACGACCAAATAGTTTCATATGATTAATAATGGCTGAAGCACGCTCCACTTGATGATCAATGCGTTGTATTTTTTTCATCATATAAGGGATGTCTATAGATTCTGCCTTTAGCCTGTCCAGCATATTAGAATTTGCCATTCGAATGGAATGTAAAGGTTGATTTAATTCATGCGCGATGCAAGTTGACATTTCCCCTAGCGAGGCAAGTTTTGATGACTGTATCACTTGTGCCTGTATTTTTTTTAACTCCGCAATATCCTGTCTAATGACAGCGACTGTTTTGGTAGCAATAATGAGCAATAAAATAAGAAAGCAAGTAGTTACCCCAATAGCAATTGCTAATTGTGATGAAGTAAAAAGCGCCTCATCGATTGCCGGATTATTGATAGCAGTCGAAAAAAATTGTGTGGACCACATTCCTGTATAATGGGCAAAGCTTACAAACACAGTCATTAACACTGCACCCAATAGTGGAAAGCGTGTAAATTTCTGGTTTTTGCCAGGATAAAAACTGACATATAATGCTGCAAAACACATTAAAAAAGAGCTAACAATAACAACAGCAAACCGTTCAACTTGGTAGCGCATAAAAACATTGGCTTCCATCGCCTCCATGCCTAAGAAATGCATCGAGCCAACACCTACTGTCAAACAAATCGTACTGATAAGAAAATGCCACCATGTAAACTCTTTCTTTGTCAGGTGCAGCAAGAAAAAACTGCTTGCCAGAATAGCCGGCGGGATTGATAGTAAGGTGTTTTTAATGTCATAGGCAATGGGTACGGGTAATGTAAATGCCAGCATACCAATAAAATGCATCGACCATATCCCCCCGCCCATCACTAGTGCAGCACTAACAATCCAGATATCTCGCTGGATATGCGTATCCGAAGCTTGTATGGTCGAGCAGATATATTGAACCGTCAAAGATGCAATAAACATAACAAAGATCGACAATGCAATTAAAGAATAATCATACTGTCCTACCAATTGCTGGGAACTGTCAATCATTGAATGATCAAAGCGCCAGAATTCCCTCATAACTTGTTACCCATATACTTGAATTTAATACGATTTTTCGAAATATTCTGATACAGTCTTAAGTATTCATTGCACGCACTGCAACAAAACTGACTAACAAACAGAATCGCGATTTTTCCTATGAAAAATACAAAAAATAGTGTTCGTGTTTATTACCACAAAGTGGCATTGATGATAAAAATAGTAAGCGCTATGTATTAGGTATAATCAAGGTGACAGAAGTGCCTGATGCCACAATACTATCAATTATCAGTTCGCCGTCATGTAACTCAACAATCGCTTTTGCAAGAGAAAGTCCCAGCCCAATACCGCCATGCACTCTTGTTTCTGATCCATCCACTTGTGATAACGGTTGCAGTGCTTTTTTCTGGTCTTGCTCAGACATGCCGACGCCATCATCATGAATGGATATCTTTAATACCTTATCGACCACGCTAGTGAGGATGTGCACATCACCCCCTATGGGGGAATGCGTGATGGCATTACACAACAGTTGGCCTAGTGCGGTTGATAAGTATTTTTTATCAATTGTGCACATCAGTCCCTTGATATCGTTAGAGTGTATTGAGACTTGTAATGGAACCGCTTGACTCCGGTAAACCTCAATCACTTGATTGATCAGTTGGTCAACACTTATCTCAACTTTAGTTAACTGAGCTGTTTGACTCCCTAGCGAAATCATATCAAAAATACCATTAACCATATCTGTCAAACGCAATCCCGCATCCTTAATATTGTCAAGGTATTGACGATGCAGCGGAACAGTAACCTTGTCATGTAGAATTCCAGTTAAACCAATAATTTGATTTAAAGGCGTTTTAAATTCATGGCTCATCATTGCCATAAATTCGTCTTTTACCTGATTAGCATGCCTTAATTTCAGATTGGTAACATCCAGTTGTTGCGTTATTAAATGAAGACTTTTAGTTTTAGCGATTACCCGCTCATTTAACTGTTCATAAAATGTTTGTTCCAATGCATATAGATTAATATGTTTTTCTGCTCGCTTAACAGCATAAACTAATGAGTCTGGCTTGATAGGTTTAATTAAAAAATCCAGCACACTTATTTTTAAGGCATCAATGGCCTCATTCATTCCTGCATGCCCGGTCATGACTAATAACTGATAATTACGACCTACCGACTTATCTTTGATCGTTTGACACAGTTGTAGACCATCAATGCCAGGCATTCGAATATCAGTAATAAGAATAGCTATCTCAGGATTAGAAAAAAACACTTCTAATCCTGTTTTCGCATCCGTCTCTGTCAAACAACAAAACCCATGCCATTCCAGTTTTTCAGCTATTTCTTCAACAATTTCCAGTTCATCATCAATAATTAATACCCGCATACCCTGTTGTTCAGGGTCGCGGTCTGTTGGTGAGGCTCTGACAGCCTTTGAAGCAGGTTGAATAGAATCGGCTTTAGTCATCGAGTTATACTTAAATTTTTATTTGTGCATCGCAGGCTGGGATAAAACAACAAATAACCCGGTTAAACATGATAACAAGGTCTGCTGTTTGGCATAATGACTCCTGTATTATTATGCAGTCAAAAGATCAACTCAAGTTATACCCTGCTGAAATGCTAAATGCAAAAGACTCACAAGGATCTGTCGACCATATTTCAACTCGCCAGAGATAATAAAATACTAAATCAAATGCTCAGCCACCTTGTACATTACTCTTGGCTAATGGCATTAATTTTGCCGGTAAACTGCTAATGATTAGCAATAAAGGTTTTTTTCTATTGATACACAGCATAAAGCCAGGTAGCTCGTTTTGCAGGGCGGTGACAAAACCCCCAAAAAATTAAAAATCAGCCTACAGCTACAATCTGTTTATTGAAGCATTTTCAATCATTTTTATCAACTTAAAATGACTCTCTTCGCACTTAAATACAGTCAGGAACTGTGCGGTGATTTAGCCCGGGATTGACAGTGCAGGCATCTGTCTTTGTTGATTTTAATAAATAATGCAGAACACTATCCTATAGTTATCACGGAACCAGAAGGTAATACCCTCGTGGCAGATGCCAACACAGAGACTACTCATTATTCTGCTTTTAAGGCATATGTTCAGCAACGTACCATTAGATAGTCCTGAACTATTAATGGCATTTTCGATAAACCAAGAGCCGCCAGCCGGGGTTTCTCTAACGCTAACTCAACTGAAACAAGCCACCGGCCTGCAACACGCAATCGGCAACCTCCATTGGGCATTATTTTGCAGGAGATGAGTCTGGTGAATGCAGGCTACACAGCCTTCTTGCCAAACAAATGAGTATAGCTGCTGTTAGCTTAAGTCCAGTTTAATACTGGTTCCAGAAACAGCCCGGATGTTTTTAGTAATGAGCTCAAGAAGATTTAATAGGTCTACTGGATGAACCGGGGCTTTGGGATGGCTGTTTTGAAAGCGCATCAATGAGACCACAACGTTCAGAAAATGGCTCAGTTTGACAACCCTTCACTAAACCATCCAATACATTCCGCAAAGCCGTTAAGTGTTTTATCTGGTTGTCAATCTGCTGCCGTTTCTGTTCGGCTATATGTCTTACATCCGTGCAATGCCCACTCTCCAGAGATAATAATTCTGAGATTTCTTTTAAGCTAAACCCGGATCGCTGAGCGCGTTTTATAAATTGTATTCTGGCAATCGCTGCTGATGGGTATAGCCGAAAACCCGTCGCTGGTTTTATGGGCTCATTAAGCAACCCTATACGTTGATAGTACCGGATAGTTTCAATGGTTACATTGGCTTGTTTAGCTAAATTACCAATTGTGAGTGTCATTCAATGTGCAGCAACGTGTGTGATTAAGCTGAAAGAACCGCCAGCCGGGATAAAAATTTAGCCAGTCTCACCCACCTCGGATCACCATCCCCGGGAAGACAGTAGCGGAATTTAGAGGCTGACTTCATCCTATGAATTTTATGTCAAACTATATCACGTCTTATGCCTGACAAGGGTGATAAAGAGGTGGAAAAATGATGTTTTTCTACCCATGCTAAAAAATCTGCACCCTTCAGCGGTGTGCTGATAAAATCGCCTTGACCAATATCACAACCTATCTTTTTCAGCCAGTCAAAACACGGTTGATCATCAATTCCTTCGGCGACCACTTTAAGCCCCAGGCTGTGGCCCAAATCCGTTGTGATACGAGAAATCGAAGCGGCTTCTTCATCTGACATAACTTTCATGATAAACGATTTATCAATCTTGAGTTCATTAAAAGGCATATGATAAAGCTGCACCAGTGATGAGAACCCAGTACCGAAATCATCAATGGATAATCTGATGTTTTTTAGGCGTAAACGCAATAAAATATCCATGGTTAAAGCCGGATTTTGTATCACCTTGTTTTCAGTAATTTCCAGCAGTAAGCGTTCTGTCCCGAACTGATAGCTGGCCAATAATGCTTCAATTTTATCAGGTAGTAGCAGGTCATTTAATAAAACTGCCGATAAATTAACCGAAAAATGTAAGTTAACACCGCGTGCCCTGCGTTCGACATCCTCTTTTAAAACCGTTTCTAATACCTTGTAAGTGAGCGCCTTTATCAGTTCTTGCCGATTCTCTGCCATCGCAATAAACGTATCAGGAAATAGCAAACCATGTTCCGGGTGCTGCCACCTAACCAATGCTTCTGCTGCAATTAACTCGCCTGTTTCAAGATAAACCTGAGGTTGATAATACACCACTAACTCGTTGTGTTTGATGGCCTGAGCTAATTCATCTTCAGTCACCTTGATAGTTTGCGTATTACTGGGTGTTATCGGTTCATATTGCTGCGCAAGCAGGATTTTCATCCGCTCTATATCCATGGGTTTTGTTAAAACCCCCGCTATATTCAAGCCCATGGACTCGCCAAGATGCGCGGTAGTCTGAAGTACACTTTTATCGATACCACTGATAAGAATAATGGCTGCTTTGCAGCTTTGTTTTTCCAGCATACGAAGTAACTCTACACCATCAAGCATGGGCATTTTCATGTCCATAACGATCAGCGTCGGTTGATAATCGAGATACGTCGACTCAACAAAATCCGCATGATTAACAATGACAGAGTCTACACCTTGCTGATCTGACATGCGGGCAATGAGGCGACATATGCTTTGGTCATCATCCACAATAAGTACACGGTTTTTGGACATAATTATTTTCTACTAAAACAAATATTATTTGTTCTTTTTGACTAATATTAAGCGTACTTTTTCCCCCAACAAAAAAAACAGGAATCCGGAAAGTACGCCATTTGATCTTCAATACGCGTGTATTATGACATAATCAAAGTTGTTCAGTTTCAGCTACTAACGAGCGTGCCATCGCGTAGCAATTCATAAGGCTTCAAGCTCTGCGTCCACTTTGACACCATGTAATAACCGTATGGTCAAAACGCCTACCCGACTCGACCACTGTCGGGATTACCTTTTAACTGTCCTCACCTACTATCCCACAGCTTTGAAGGCCATATTTCCCTGCGCTTGCTGGACATTATTGAGGCCTTCAGGGCGAACAGCAAATGAAGCTCAATCTCAATTAAAAAACCACGCTATTAGGGGGATATGTAGCACAAAAAACAGGGAGTACCTTCAGCCTTGCTGTTTATTATTAAATAATTCATAATGTCATGTTACTGAGGGTAGAGGATAAGGCTCAAGATTACAGGGTCTTTTCCATTTTCCATGCGAATTTTGGATCTATTACTTATGCTCAAGCCTTAGTGACAGAACTTTACTCTAAGCCCCTGTTTTGTTGCCAAAATTTAGTGTAGATTCTCATTAATAACAGACAGGTATCGAGACAATAGTTATTGGTAAAAACACAGCATCTATAATGACTTATTCCAATCTTATAGTTGCACCCTCGCGCGATCAATTAATATCCCATAACACAGGTTTCAATGACGCATCAGACGAATTAAAACCTGTATTACATAACCCTATTCATCATGAATCTGAATAACAATGAAAGAAATCTTATTATTGTGGATGATGACCCGAGAATCTGTCGTGTAATCAAACGCATGGCTGATCAAATGGGAGTGCAGTCATATTCAATGAATTATCCAACCTTATTTGAATCTTTTTGTAGCGATATAAAACCAGATGTTATTTTTCTAGACATAGTCATGCCAGAAGTCAATGTTGTCGATATGTTACAGAAAATTGCCAAACAGCACTCTGAGGCAGAAATTGTCATAATGAGCGGTTTAGCACCGAGTGTGCTTATCACAACAGTTGAATTTGGCCATAAACTGGGCTTGAATATGCGGGGGTATTTAAGCAAACCCTTTGACTTTAATGATGTGCGTGCGCTGTTAACTGTGGAGCATAAAGCTTAATCCAAACCCTAAAAGACAATCTTCACAGTGACAGACCATGCATGCTTCCTGGCTATTAAAGTGCATCCCTGATCCATCCATTATCAGCCACAAACCTGGTCGACCTGGCCTTATAAAAATTCCGGGCAATTGTCGTCATTTACAAGCGCTTGAGTTAAAGGCCTAGCATATCTTCCCCGTTAAAATATTTTTCATTATGGTTGACGCTAAGCCCACCCAGAGTGGGCTTAGCGTCAATTAGCAGCCATGCCAGAATAGCCAACCCTTTATAAGTGACAATGCAAGCAATGGAAAAAATGAGTCTGGCTTTTTTCAGCAACCGCATACGGAATGGTGTCACCAGCTACCCTGTCTGCTCAGCGCTAATCATTTCAGCCATCACCTTTAGGCTATAAGGTTTTCTGAGGATTGGAAACCCCTGTTCCTCCTCAGCATGTTGCAACGGCTCTTTACTATAGCCCGAGGCAAGGATTATCTTTATCTGTGGATAGTTTGTTCTGACCCAGTCTGCCAGCCGATGCCCATTCCATTCTCCGGGCATCTGGATGTCGGTCAACAGTAAATCAACCTCCTCACCCGATTCAATGATCTGCCTAGCCATTGCCGCATTATCCGCTGTTATCGTTGCATACCCCAGATATTTTAAATCCCGCAGGGTCAGTTTGAGAACGCGCGGTTCATCTTCTACCACCAGAATTAGCTGAATTTTATCCGTAGCAATGCCAGTTTCTGTCATTGGTTTATCACCGGCAGCTGGTGTTGTATTGTTTTCTTCCAGACATTCAGGGAACACCATTGCTACCTTTGTACCCAAGTCTACAGTACTCTCAATATAGCAAGCGCCCATGGATTGTTGCGTATAACTGTATAACATGGACAGGCCCAGCCCCGTCCCTTTTCCCAGCTCTTTGGTGGTATAAAAGGGTTCAAAAACATGAGGCAGCTGTTCAGCGGGAATGCCTATGCCATTATCGCTAACAGAGATAACCACATAGCTTCCCGGAGCCAGCGATAATTGAGGTTTTAAGTCTGCCACTGTATTGGTATGGTAATAACGTGTGGCACTTAACATGATGGTTCCACCTGATACCATCGCATCACGGGCATTGATAGCTAAATTTAACAATGCATTTTGTAATTGTGAAGGGTTGGTCATGATAAAAAGCGCCTGTTCTGTCAGATCAAGCTTGATCTGAATATTATCGCCAATGGTGCGTGAAATAAAATATTTGAAGCGCTCAAGGACCTGATTAACATTATTGTTTTGTGCCTGCACCTGCTGTTTACTAGAAAAAGCCAGTAAACGCCGGGTTAATTCAGAGCCATCATGGATTGCTGACCGTGCATCATTAAACAATTCTTGCGTATTAGCATCAATAACACCAAAGTCTTGCTCTAGAAAACGTAAATTTCCATTGATAATTGCCAGTAAATTATTAAAATCATGCGCAATACCGCCTGTCAACTGTCCCACAGCTTCCATTTTTTTCGCCTGCTGCAACGCAGTTTCTTTAATTTTTAATTCCGTAATATCCCGTATGATGCAATTGTAAAGAAACTGTGGTCCAATCCGCATTTCATTCAGTGAAACAATAACCGTGAAATGATGGCCATCTTGACGAACACCATCAATTTCAATGTCTGTTATACCTGTGTTTTCCGTCGTCCTTCCCTGTAAAAAATCCTTGATGTACGGTACAGAATATAAATCAGGCAGTAGTTGACTATAATGACGCCCCAGCCCTTCCTCCATCGGGTAAGCAAACATCTTTACTGCCGCAGGATTTAATGACTCGATATTGCCAGCACTATTAATAATGATTAAGCCATCGGTCATGGTGTCCAATATCATTTTCTGCAGGATATCACTCTTCATACGTTGATAACTTTCCCGCATCAGTGCAAAAAACAGGGTAACGGATTTTATAAACTCCTGTTCAGGAAAACTCCAATGCCGGTTGGCCCCGGTATGTTCAAGACAAATCACCCCGGTGGTTACACCGTTCACTCTAATGGGCACCGTCAGCATTGAGGAAATATTATATCTATTCATATAGCCGATTTTAAAAGCCCTTAAACGCGTATCCTGTCGCACATCGTAACTCACTATATTGATATCCTTATCCAGGTCAGAAAAGAAATCCGGATACTGACTGTGCTTTAATGTCGCGGCCTTTACAATACTGCCTTTAGATCGCAAATACATAGTGCTGAGAATCAGCCAGTCTTTACTCTCGTTGTAATACCAGAGCCCCACTCTTTCTACCTCCAGTGTGTGACTGATAATACGAAGTATTTTGCTCTGTACGCTATCAATATCTGAATGCGCACTTAATTGTTCACTGAATCGCATTATTTCAGCCATTGCAGTTTTATTAAGCCGGCTTAAATTATTAACAGGATGGCCAATAACGAAAAAACACAGACCTAAAATAAAAGGCGCACTGTCAATAATATAATGTAAAGCGTTTTGTTGATGTATTTGAAACACAGTATCGAGAGAAAATAACAGATGCTGCTGAAAAATATCAAGCCCCCATGCAAACAATGGAAATAGCATTCCAAAAGCCACCCCGCCCAAGGTATATTTTGTCTGTCGACGCAATTTCATGATTTAACTTGTACCTCGTTAATCATCTGCATACCGGGATTTTTTAAAATGCACGGGCCAGTTTCCATGACTTTGTACCCGACAGGCTTCTTCCGTATCAAAGGCAACAGGACGCTGTATATGTTTAAAATTAATATCTATCTTTTGCAGTTCAGCTGCAATGAAAGCAGAAAGTAACTGATCGGTCATTTCCTGATGCGCTTGAGCAAGTTCGGCATGGCTGCCGAATATACAGACAATGCTTAAGCTCTGGGGAAACTGCTGGTAATTGACAAAATGCGTGAGCCATTGAAACCCCGGCACTTCGACTTTGGCCATCTCACATGCCCGAGTCAACGCCCTGCATATTTTCTTATCTATTTTTTTTTGGCTTTTATTCATGTCGTAATTCTATTCCAGAACCCTGCCCCGCAATGCCTTTATGTGACTCCGTTTAGCCTTACCGTCTAAGCGCCTTTGCCGGGAAGCTTTACTGGGTCGGGTCGATCGTCTTACTTTCTGTATCACTGCTGCCGCTTTAATGATAGTGCCTAACCGCGCAAGTGCATCCTCTTTGTTTTTTGCCTGCGTTCGGTATTTATCTGCCTTGATAATAATGACACCTGCTTTGCTAATCCGTTGATCGGCTAATGCTAACAGTCGCTGTTTATAAAAAGCAGTGAGAGAAAAGGAGGCTTTGATATCAAAGCGTAAATGAATAGCTGATGATACTTTATTAACCTTTTGCCCGCCATTTCCCTGCGCCCGAATTGCCAATAACTCAATCTCATTATCAGGGATAGTGATATTCTGAGATATGTCTAACATGATGATGGTGCTGTGGCTGGCAGTGGTATAAAACAAACACGGCTATCTCTCCCCCTGATATTGAGGAAAACATGACATTCAAGTCGCTTAATCTCCTGAAGCTTGTGTTGAGACGTGGGTTGCAATGCTTGTCCTTCAGCTAACCTGCAGGCTAAGGCGTGTAGCTGTCTTGCTGCCGTGTGAAGCGTCATAAAATACCTCATAATTCTAAATGATCCACCTACAGGCATTTAATGCAGCGGAAAAAGCTTGTGTATTATTTCGGGTGCTGATAATTTCAATTCGACTATTCGCTATCGCTAACGTTGCGGTGATATTAATGTCGCTGCCGGCACCATTATAAAGAAACCATCCCTGATTGGTATAAAGAATACCTTTAATTCTTTCGGGCTGCAATTGATGCAATACCTGCTTTATTTTTTGATAATCAAAACAACTACCTGTGGGGAAAACAGCACCAAAACTTTGGTAGCCATCCGCCACATGCTCAAACGGAGATTGTTCGCCAGCTGCCCGATAGCGTTCAGGCTGTTGATGCGCAAGAGGGGTGCGGATATTCCTTTGTTGATGTCTGGGGATATCCAGCCAGGCCACATCAAGTTGTCCCTGGCTAGTTTCCGCAATCATGGCTTTACGGGGCTGACTATTGTTTGCCCAGCAATGAAATAAATCAACCGCTGCGGTATCCGCTAAATCCATTTTATTAGCAACCATCACATCTGATAAAGCAATTTGATCCACGAAATTTACATGTGTGGTATAACGCTTATCCTTGAGTTTTTCAGGATCAACCAGACAAATACTAGCACGTAAATCCAACACCTCTTTAAACGTGTCATGGCTTAGCATATCAACAACTTTTTTAGGGTGCCCCAGGCCGGAAGGTTCAATCAGTAGCCGATCGGGTCGCACCGCTTTTAACAAACGATTAATACTGACTTGAAATGGTAACGCAACTGCACAGCATAAACAGCCGCCAGCGACTTCTTTTACAGTAACACCGGCCGCAGAGAAAATGGCTCCGTCAATGCCTATTTTGCCGAATTCATTGACTAATACCGCCCAGCTTTCGTTGACTGGCTTTTGTTTTACCAGCTCAAGAATGGCCGTGGTTTTTCCTACCCCCAGAAACCCCATGATTAAGTTGGTGGGAATATTTGTCAGTTTTTCAGGCATATGAGTGATCGGGAGCTAGCAAATAAACACAGTCCGGAATTATATAATAGTTCCGGTGGCTTGATGACTGTCACTTTAATTGCGGTTTATGCACCGGGATTAAAGGTATTGATAGTTTAGGCCGTGTGGCGTTATCTGGCATTATAATCTTGATTGCACAAGATGCTACAGAAAAAGTAAACAGAATAAAGACAACGTATTCAGCCTGTTGTTTTTGCATTAACTCAGGTGTTGTATTTTTGACGCCATAGGTCAATATGCACACCTGACGACACTAAACCCTCCGGCATGCTATTTAACCCTGCAACATTGAACACATTAAGGCTTAAGTCTGCGTGCCGGAAAAAATACACCCCGATATTCGCGTTGCCATGATGCACCGCTATGCTCATATTGACTTAGTGTGGTAAACGAATATCTAAACAGAATAGCCCGAATATAAGTTGGCGGTTGTTCGGGAAAAGGGTTTTTATCCAGTAAAGACAAAACCTGAGGTGAACCTTGCAGTAATTTGATTTGAAAACTGTCGAACCATGAATCTTTTCTGGGGGCTCGAAGCGCCACAAACCACATTTGCCAATCCAGCCGGGGTTGGTGAGGAATATTCCAGCTCAATTTTCCATCCAGTGCCCCCGGTTTATATTTGAATGGGTAATCCAACCAATGCAGTGCATCATTAGAGCCTTGTACAATAATTTCATTGCGGGTGGTAGTCATGACCGCAAAAGGTCCGTAATTATTGACCAGATTGAATCTGCCTGTGGTTCTAAGCAATGTTTTAAGCGGATCAAAAAGAGGCCTATTGACATGAAAAAGCCAAAGCTGTGAAACACATATCAACATAAGCAGGCTGGCCCAGCCTCCTGCAACTATATGCGCTATCACACCCGGCACCGGTTTATTACCCTCAATAACGCTGCCAGAACCCAGTGGAAATAACTTGGCAACATCGCGATCTTCCAATAAGAACAGGCACAGTAGAATCGTTAACATATTAAAAAAGCAGTAATTACCGGTGAGCATGATTGCTACTTGCAAGAGAATAAATGTAGCGCAGGCAAAAATCCGGAAGGGTCTGGACAAAAAGATAAAAAACGGCACAATCAGTTCGATAAAAAACATGCCGCCCACAAAAACCTGATGCCAGACTGTTGGCAGATGGTGAATATAGTAAGCGACAGGCGTCGGTAACGGCTGCGTTTCGTAATGAAAACTCAAGGCGGTCAGATTGGCCCAGTTTGGATCCCCACTGGCCATTTTTACTATGCCCCCCATCACCATAAAACGTGCGAGCAAGAAACGGAATAACAGCACAATGATGCCAGATCCCCAGCTCAGGAATATGGCCAGAAAACCGGCTTCAAGCAGAAAAGCATCCCATTGAAACCCGGTAAAATCCTGACCGCCTGCCACAATTGATAAATATAAAATATAACAAAGGCATAATGAGAAACGGGTAAAAATAGTCAACAATAGCAGCCCAGCGGCCATCATACCGACATAACAAGCTGAGCGGAGCATGGTATCAGAGGCATCAAACCAGAAAATAGTCGGCAACCGCCAAAATTTTTGTTCCGGGTAAAGTTGCGCCAGATTCGCTAATTTATCGCTGACAGGTAATATCCCATTTATACCGATCAGGCCTTCTATTTGAATCGCCATTGAGGCAAAGGCAAAAAAATATATAACAGCCAGTCCCCGCAGAAATAGCCAACTGATGAGCACACAATGCGAACTGTAACGATTCCAGTAAGCGGTTGAAAAAATGTCCATGTCTATGCCTTATGGTGCAACGGGGTTATCCTGGTCTTTATGGAATCCGTTCTACTCTACTTGCTTGCCATTCTTGTAGTTTGCTTCATTCACCTTCTGTCCGTTCTCCTGCCAGTCAGTCCAAAGTCCATCTGGATTACTATCCTTATAGTTTCCCTCGCTCTTCTTCTGTCCATTTTTATGCCAGTCAGTCCAATGGCCTTCTGCCTTGCCATCCTTCCAGTTTGATTCACTCAACATCTCTCCGTTCGCATACCACTTAGTACTCAGTCCATCTAGTTTGCCAGCCTTGTAGCTTGCTTCATTCTTCTTCTGTCCATTCTCATACCACCTAGTCCAAAGTCCATCTAGCCTGCTAGCCTTGTAGTTTGCTTCATTCTTCTTCTGTCCGGTCCAATACCAGTTATTATAAAGCCCATCTTTCTTGCCACCCTTGTAGCTTCCTTCATACCCCTTCTGCCCGTTTGCATACCACCGTGTACTAAGTCCATCTCGTTTACCGTCCTTGAAGTTTCCTTCATACTCCTTCTGTCCGTTCCAATACTTCTCAACTAACTTACCTGTAAATGAGATTTCAGAGTTAACCTCATATCTAACGCCGCCTCTATCTTCTAGGTATGTCACCTCTTTCCCTTCACTAACTCCTGTTAAAAACAGGAATGAGATAAATATTAAGGCAATGTGCTTCATTTTTAAATCCTTTAATCAATGTTAAGTAACAAACTCAGTTTGAGTATATACAGAAATTGAGGCAGGCTTAACAATAAAAATATTAACGGTCTTAAGCTCTACTCCTACAGGCAAGCTCCTGTTTAATGTGTTGCCAAGTATCGCTGAATTTGAGACTGCTATTAGGGCTGAAAGACAAGCTGATGGAATCAACAAAGCCTTGGGTAATGGGGTTAAGTTTGGTGCTAAAACCACGCCCTATGACGGGCAAGCGACTGAATTGAGCAGGTGATTCTTTATCGTGACCACGGGGGCAACAGATGGACAGTATAGACAAATAAATCCTCAGAGATAGTTGCTAACAGCCCCTTCTAAGACCTCATAGCCCCTTTAGGTCTACCTCTACCTGACTCTATTTTATCTAGTAACAACCACAGGTAGTCACCCCATTAACCCACAAGGAAACACCACATGAAGAATAGACCACGCCCCAGAGGTACCCGTAAGAATGTCAAGAACGCCCCTTATGCAACCCACATCAGAATCATCGAGAGTACACGCCTAAGATCTCGAGCAGTAGCCCATAGGCTAGAAGAACAAGAAGGAAGTCCAATGAGCAACAACTTGGTCTTTGCAAAACTACTGGAGGCACAGCTGTAATAAAATCAAACGAATAGCCCAGTACGCCTAGTGCTCCTCAGGGTTCTGCCCTGTATCCATGGAGGACTACACCTTAAAAATGAGGCAATCTGCCACTACTTTAGAGAGATACACAAGGAACTAACAGTACCCGACAGAATCTACCAGACTATCAGGTGCAATCAGGCCGACTCAATAACATAACAACAAAGTGCCTAAGCTTTATATTTAAAAGAAAGCGGCCATTCCATCCCCTCACTTTTTGCGTGGTTTTTGTGGTACTAGTGCGTGCACTGTGACCAATATGTATCGTTGGACATCCGTGCGCGAAATAAAACTTGTGCAGTGTGCAGGCAGCGTAAAAACAGTTGATAAAGTGATTATCTTCATCAATGTTAGCGGTTTCACATTTTTGTAAAAAAGTATCATTGCTCAATATCACAACTCTCGAAAGAGGCATATAATTAAAGCCTCATCAATAGTAAAGGAGATCATCATGAATGAAACAGATGACATAAATTATGATGATATGGACGATCTTGCTCTAGCTGATCACATTGAATGGAACCACGATCACGCTAAATTTTTCCCCTTGGACGCCGAACATGAGGCTTATGAAGTTTAGCCTGATAGATAAAGCGCCTCTTTTCAACTCGGTTAAGTATGCACGAGCTAAATTTCTAGCAAATTGCGTATTCACCCGGGTAATGCTATGTGCGAAACTGGTCAGTCCTAGAGTGATTAATAGTCTTCAGAAAGCACAGGTAAATTTTCCCTATCCTAAGTATGCGATAGCAAGCAAGGCAGACTAAAAAAATATCCCGAGCAGCCGTCGAGACAGATATGACCACTGCTGATTTGCCGCACAGCGAATCGATTATGTTCCCAGAACCATCCCTACTGTGCACGATAGCACACCAGAATCATTGTTTAAAAACCAACAAGTACCGCTGTTTGAAATCAGTGAAAAGCCTAAAGTCTAAGAACTGTTCTTCTGGGTTTATTAGCTGTGAGTGAGGGCTAACATTTTCAACCTTGCTGACGAGATAGCTGGCACCATACTCTAACACAGCAGCCAGGCCGCCCTGCCCACAGCCGTATTAAGACTTAATACGCTGTAAAACCTGAGCCTTGCTGCTGATACCATGCCTTATCAGCAAAACAAATAAAAGCATACTCAAGTTAGCAATGATACTGACTGTCGTTAACATACTGCGAATCATGACATTCTCCTAAACAATAAAACAACCTCCCTGTACCTATTCCCTGTGCACCGCTGTACCACTTTTTCTTAAATCGTGCTGTTAACTTACTATCAAATTCAACTGAAAAATGTGAAGCGTTAGTCATCTTTCAATAACTGATTAATTTTTTAGTTCAAAGTGTGAACAGCCTACAGCTATATAACAGCTGTTAGCTGACTTGATAAGAATATCGGCAGCCAGCCATAAATATTGAGCGACTGACATGTTGAGCGTGATAAAGGCGATGCACTACAAAAATAGAAATATGATTTACAGCTATAAACTTAACGTAGTTCAATTGCTTTGGAGATGATTATGCAGATGTTTTTCAGCCAATCGGGTATTTGCCTTTTAAAACGGCCAGAGATCGGTTCATGGTTTTAAACACATATCTGTGTGCCGTAGATATTTGGTAATAATTGACCCTTGGCTGCGGTTATGAAGAGGCGTTTGATCCTTGTTCTGTGAAGCGCCATCGCTGAGCCTGCCTTTAAAAGCTCAGGATGGAAACTGTAACGGGCCAGACAAAATATAAAGCGATGCACCTTCCCGGGGGATAAACGCGCAAATTATGCCGTCCGCTCAGTTCAACAGGAACAGTCCCTCAGCCTGATAAAGGCACAAATCCTGTTTTTAACCACTATCAAAAAAACCAGCCGCTACTCTCCAGTTGCTGTTGGCAGGTAGACAACTGTGTTTGGAACAGCTGAGACTTATGTTTCACTTTTCTGGCAACCTTAATTAACCAGGGTTTTTTTGCATAGCTTCGCCGTTTATAACCACCATTGCCTTCGTGATAAGCAAGATACAGTTTTTGGGTGTCCCATTTTGATATGCCAAGTTGTTGATGACTATTGTCACAGTACCAGCCCACAAAATCACTCGCATCAGCAAAGTTATCTCTGTCAGCGCCCCAACGCCCGCCCTGATTCAAATAATCGCGCCAAGTACCCTCTTGGGCTTGAGCATAACCATAAGCACTACTGGAGCGAAACCATGGAATGATGCCAAGCAACCAGGGTCTTGGAGGCTGAGCATCGGCAACAAAATGTGATTCCTGATGAATAATTGCCATAATGACATGAATGGGAACACCCCAATTGTCATAGGCTTGTTTTACCTCAGAATACCAGTCATCCTTTTCACTGAATATTTCACAAATATTATTAACCTGTCTAGGGGTTGTCGCGGTGCATGCACATAAGTATAAGGAAAAACAGAAAACTAGAATGTTTCTTGGCATAAGGAAAAATGACTCTACGTACTTAAGAAAATCACATTGAAAACAGAGTTTAAACCTTTTCCTGTTATTAAGTTCAATTTTGATCAACCACAGGAAGCTTTCGCCGCAGCTCAACCATCAAACAACCATAACCACCCAAGTTAATCAATATACGCATAAGACACTGCGCTAGTCTACTCCCTCAAATGACCCTGTCCATAGACTACCCACTTGTAGCTGGTTAACTCATCGGGCCCCACCGGCCCGCGGGCATGAAGCTTGTCCGTGCTGATACCAATCACCGACCCCAGACCATAATCGCCGCCCCCTGACAACCGGGTCGAAGCATTAATCAACACCGATGCCGAATCTACCTGTTGCTCAAAAAGTTGCGCCAATTTCAGACTTTGCGTGACTATACCATCGGTATGGCCCGACCCATAATGGTTGATATGTGCAATGGCCTCTGCAATCCCATTAACGAGCTTGATGGCAAGGATGGGGGCCAAATATTCGGTGTGCCAATCCTCTTCAGTCGCAAGGGTGACCTCTGGCAATATGTTTTGGGTCTGTGCACATCCTCGCAGTTCGATATGGTTTTCCTCAAAAGCCGCCTGTAACTGGGGTAATATCTGTTCGGCACTGTTTTTATCGACTAATAGCGTTTCCAGCGCGTTACAAACCTGAATACTTTGGCATTTCGAGTTGATGGTTAACTCGAGTGCCTGTGCCGGGTCTGCATCTTCCGCGATATACAGGTGACAGATGCCATCGTAATGTTTAATAACAGGGATTCGGGTACCCTCCGCAATGCGTTTGATCAAGCCCTGCCCGCCCCGAGGAATCAATACGTCTACATATTCATCCATTTTAAGCAGTTCGCCAACTGCCTCATGACCGGGTGTGCGGATAATTTGTAGCGCATGTTGCGGAAGGCCTGCCGTCACAGCACCTTGAATCATGGCATCCGCTAGCATTATGTTAGTTTGTAGGGCTTCTGATCCGCCCCGCAAGATGATTGCATTACCACTCTTTATGCAGACTCCGGCCGCATCAGTGGTGACATTGGGCCGGGATTCGTAAATAAAACCGATAACACCCAGCGGCACTGATTTTTTGCAGACCCTTAAACCGGCTGAATTGGTATGGCCTGACAGGACACGGTTTAACGGATCGGGTTGTGCGGCCACTTTTCTTAACCTTGCCAGCATGTATTGAAAAACTTTGTCATCAATGATCAAGCGTTTTATCATGGCCGGTGACTGTCCATTTTTCCGGGCTTGCATGACTTCCTGGGCATTAACTTCCATCAACTGATGCTTAATCGCTGCCAGCGATTCTGCCATGTTCGATAGCGCCAGATTACGCAGAGACTCAGAGGTCGATGATAACTGACGAGCGGCAAGACGACTTTGTCTGGCAATGACTTGAACGGTACTGGTATTCATATTCTGACTCTTCTGGTGCTGGTGTTGAAAGCAAAAAGGTTAACAGCAAAGCATGGACCACACAACTCAGCAAACCGGTCATTGATCAAGCGCAGATCACTGATTTTCCAGTACTGATACATGCTAGCCTAGGCAACTGCTGGCATTCCTGTTCGCGCAGTAACTGGCTGAGCTGTTAGTGATACCGCTGGGCCATTGCCGCCAGTGACGTGGCTTTAATTTTGCTGGCATGACCGGCACTGCCAAAGGCTTCATAACGTGACTGACAGAGCTCTTGCATAGCCTGTCTGGCTACATTATAAATTTTGCGTGGATCAAAGTCGGCGGCATTTTCATACTGGGCCAAATATTGGCGAATAGCACCTGTTGAAGCCATCCGTAAATCAGTATCAATATTGACCTTACGCACACCATATTTTATGCCTTCTACAATTTCCTCCACGGGCACACCATAGGTCTGGGGCATTTCGCCACCAAAATCATTAATGCGTTGTAACCAGTCTTGCGGTACGGAACTTGAACCATGCATGACAAAATGCGTATTAGGCAAGCGTTGCTGTAATGTTTTTAAAAGTTCAATAACCAATACATCACCCGTTGGCGGCCGACTGAATTTATAAGCACCATGACTGGTTCCAATGGCAACAGCCAAGGCATCCACTTGCGTTTGTTTGACAAATTCAACCGCTTCATCGGGATCGGTGAGTAACTGCTTGTGATCCACTGCATTGGATGCAGCTTGAGTATCGGAATTTGAGCCCGTTTCTAATGCGCCCAGACAGCCAATTTCACCTTCAACTGACACCCCACAAGCATGTGCCATTGCAACCACAGTCCGTGTGACGCTGACGTTATATTCAAATGATGCCGCTGTGGTCATATCTTCCAGCAAAGACCCATCCATCATCACCGAGCTAAAACCCGACTGGATGGCTTGTGCACAAATATGTGGTGAAGGAGCATGATCGCGATGCATAACGACAGGAATATGAGGGTATTGTTCAACGGCTGCAAGAATCAAGTGCCGTAAAAATACTTCGCCAGCATATTTATTGGCACCGGCTGAGCCCTGCATGATGACAGGACTATTACAGGCATCAGCCGCCTGCATAATAGCCTGTACTTGCTCCATATTACTGACATTGAATGCAGGAATGGCAAAGTTATGCTCTGCTGCATAATCCAAAAGTTGTCGTAATGATACTAAAGCCATGATGGGCGTTCCTTCGTCTTGTGTCTGGGGGGCTCTACCATAGCATCAACCTTCCTGAATTGAAATCCTGCTAATTGCTTATAAGATTGAAAAAAAGGGGCAGGCTGAATAAAGGACTTAATCAATCTGTTGGTTTTTTGCATTGCAACAAAAACCTTCCCGGCTTAAATATTAAAGGCATCCCAAGCTATTACTGTTTAACATGTCTGCAACCCTGACTGTTGCTGCACAGGGAAAAAACGGCAGGGTATTCATCAGTCACGCGTGTTTTTTGCTAAGCTTCAGTATTCAGCCTGAGCCATACTTCGTACAACGGCAGTCCAGGCTTTTGCTATATTTTCATGATTATACCCCCCCCCTCCCATGGCAATAAAGCGGCTTTGGCACAATTCATTGGCTAATAGGGAAAGTCTTGTCGCCGCATGGGCATGTGCTTTTTCAGTGTATTCCATGTGAGTGATCGGATCGCCCTTTATACTATCTGCACCACATTGCAAGAGAATAAAATCCGCACCGTGTGTTAACAGGAAAGCTTCAACGGCATTCCATGCCTGCATAAAATCCTTATCGTTTGAGTGAGGGGGCATGGCGATGTTGAGTTTTGTGCCTTTAGCACGGCCCTTACCTCTCTCTGTTTCCGCACCGGTGCCGGGATAGAGAAAACGACCATCTTCATGTAGATCGACAAAGATTAAATCCATATCCTCTTCAAAACTGTAAAACACACCATCACCATGATGAGCATCAATATCAACATAGGCAATCCGTTGAATATTATATTTCTGACGTAAATATTCGATTGCGATACCACAGTCATTAAACACACAGAATCCCGCAGCTATGTGGCGACGTGCATGATGCAAACCGGCAATGGGAATAAAAGCACGGTGGTAGTTATTACTGACGATGCGATCCACGGCATTACAAACTGTGCCTGCTACAAAAGCAGCGGCTTCATACATGCCGACAAAGGCCGGTGTGTCACCCTGATCCAGATACCCCGTACCCAGTCGGGACTGTTGCTTTACTTGCTCTACATATTCATGGGTATGAAATAATTCCAACACGGATTGATCTGTTGTTTCTGGCAACAGTATATCGACCTTATCATGCAATGCTTGCTGGTAAAATGCCTGTGCAAAGACATGATGTCGCTTGGGTCCGAAGGGATGGCCGTGGCCAAATCCATAACGGGCTAAATTTTCGCCTAGATAAACACAACATTTATGTGATTTCATGGCGGGCGGGCGAGCAGGCTAGTTATTTTGAGTTTTGAGTTGATAATAGCCCTTTTCCATCCCTTTAAAATAATGATTCAGCAGAGGATGATGAATTGGTTGTTGCTGCTCTTCACTGCAAGCCAGATTACGTTCGGCAACATAGGTTTGATGCACGGCATTATTAACCAGCACATGATACCAGGGTTGATCTTTAGGAGGACGACTGCGAGCCACATGCTTATACCATTCGTCACTACCTAAAAACTTATAATCGACATCGACAATAACCCCTCGATAATTGAATAGTTGGTGATAGACAATTTGTCCAATTGTAAATTTAGCTTCACTCATTATCAACTCCTTAACCTAATATCGACTCGCTCAGGTTTAGCACCTGGTTAACATCTTATATTGGCGTATCATGTTTACGATTCTATCAGACTACCAGGGTAACTGTGTACCATCGTATTTAATGAACTGGCCTGTTTGCGGCATGGTAAACCGTTGTATTTGCCGGATCATGCCTGCCACGCTGGTTTTTGCATCGATCAAGGCATTCACACCGCCCATATCCGTTTTTACCCAGCCGGGGTGAAAGATCAGTACACCTATCTGTTCTGCTGTCAAATCAATGGCAACACTTTTCATAACTGCATTTAATGCCGCTTTGCTGGAACGGTACAGTAAATTGCCGCCACTGCTGTTATCTTCGATACTGCCCATTTGACTACTTAATGCCACAATACGTGCCATCTCACTGCGCCGCAGATGAGGCAGAAAAGCTTCTACCACTTTGACCACTCCCAGCACATTAGTTTCCAGAGTGTCAGCCCAGTCTGTGTATGGCAGATTGCCCAGGGCATGCCCTGGTTTTTCTCCATAAATCCCGGCGTTAGCGATCAGAAGGTCAATACTAACATGTTGTAATTCATTGGCTAATGCATCAATTCCATTTCTGTTCATAACATCCATTTCATGGATTTGCAACGACATATGCTCAGCCAGTTTGTTTAATTCAATCGCCTGTTCTGGCTGACGACAACATGCAATCACTTTCCAGCCTTGTTGCCCATATTGATAACAAAACTCCAGACCTATTCCTCGATTAGCGCCGGTAATTAATACTGTGTTCATTTCCTATCCCTCATTCCCTTGCAAAGGCCTCTACCACCCGTTAACGCATATCCATAGATTCAGTTACACGACAGACTTATAATTTAACATTTTTTAAACGTTACGTGACAATCATTCCTTTAAGCAGTTTGTATCGTTATGGTCTGGATTATTCACCCAATCACTGATGGGGCTGACTTGCATTGCCTGGTAACTATCTGTTGCCAGCAGTGGCTGCCTGGTTTCTGCCGAAAAGGGTTTTTCCAACCATTGCTGATAGTGCTGTTTCCCAATAATAACAGGCATTCGCGGATGTATAGGACGCATTAATGGATTAGCCGCAGTAGTGATAATCGTGCAGCTATACAGGGTTGCACTAGCATCTGTCCAGTATTCCCAAAGGCCAGCAAAGGCAAAAGGTTGCAGGTCTGCTCGATGCATACAATAGGCCTGTTTGCCGCTTGCTGTAGTTTGCCATTCATAAAAGCCGGTGGCCGGGATTAGACAGCGTCTTTGCTGATAAGCAACTTTGAATGAGGGCTTTTGTGACAAGGTTTCTGCCCTGGCATTAATCAGCTGATGACTTATCTTACGGTCTTTAGCCCAATGCGGAATAAGTCCCCAATGTAAGTAAGCGGCTTTGTAACTGCTATCAGCTCGTTGAACGACGGTAAGTACCTTCTGCCCGGGAGGAATATTATAACTGCGGGCATAACGCGGTAAGCGCTGCAGCCGGAAATTCTCAATGAGCTGTTCAGGCGTTGCTATTAAATGAAATCGACCACACATACTAATTTTTCACCGAAGTCTATTGTCTGGTATTGACATTCCTGTCAGCAAGTAGCACTTGATTGTTTTAATAAGAATACTGTACACTTTTCTGTTAATTTCCTTTTCTTTTTTCTCATGAATACTCAACAAAAAACTGGCCGCGGTGGCGCTCGCCCGGGCGCAGGACGCAAAAAAGGCTCTTCTGTCTATGGCGAAACCACGAAAGCCATCCGTGTACCAGAAAGTATGCTACCTGAAGTAAAATCGATGCTAACGCTGCGCCAACAATGCTTTGCAGAATCCGCCCTGATTTTCTTACCGTCTGAATCCCCTGAGCGCATCAGCATTCCATTGTTTTCTGGCAAAGTTGCTGCTGGATTCCCTTCCCCTGCGGATGATTATATTGAAAAAACCTTAGACCTGAATGATTTATTGATTCAAAAACCGGCGGCGACTTTCTTCGTTCGTGCTGAGGGTGAGTCTATGCTGGGTGCGGGCATTCACCCGAATGATATTTTAGTGGTTGATCGATCAATTGACCCCATTGTGGGTAAAGTTGTTATTTGTGCCTTGAATGGTGAACTCACGGTTAAGCGTTTAAAAAGCCTGGGCCAAGAAATCATTCTAGGGGCTGAAAATCCAGCCTATGCCGATATAACGGTACCTGAAGAAATTGAACTGATTATCTGGGGAGTGGTGACTAAAGTTATTCATGCCCTTTGAGCAGTCCATCACTTAATAGCTCTGCTTGCTTGTATTATCAGCCGCATAATGGATGCATGGAGATTCCTGCCGATGGCTGTGTTGACTCATTACCAACTCCTTCGACATCACAAAATGACAGCAAGCAATAAACTAATTCCCGTAGTCTTATTTAGATAGAGCCGAGGGTATGGAGAGAGTGTTATACTTTTTCCTGAGCCTTTTTATGTTGATCAAAATAAGGAAACAAGCCATGAAGGTCACTAGAATTTGTTTACTTTTCCTACTGTATTTCTTTTCAAATCAAACCATGGCCTTATTTCAAGGAGGGGTTGATTATCAAGTCATTAGCGGCAACCTAAAGCCGACACCTGGATGTAAAAACAAGCAAAAAGCAGCCAAACAAGCGACTACAGGGTATCGATTTAAAAAGCAAACCAAGGTACTGTGTCAGCAGATTGGTTACGGCTGGAACTTTTCGGCAGTTGAAGACAGCGGTGAGCTGGTTTGTGAACCTTGTGATGGCAAGCCTGAAAGTAGTACCGATAATTATCAGTGCTATGTTAAAAATATCACACTGAAATGCCGATTAATCCGACGAGGATGGTAATGTCTTATTATCCCTTTAACTGCCTAAAACATGACATACACTCCGACGGACAGAAGACTCAACCCCAAGTTCTTAGCATCAATCACAGACATTATGCCGGAAAGAATGCCGATGCGATCAACTGTTTGCCACATACCAAAAAAATCGTTTGCTAGACATGGCTGAGGCTCAGAAAATATTTATACTTACCTATTCCTGTGCAGTGCATACCCAACACAGGATGCTGATCGATTGAAATCTGGAAAGATGTGCTAGACATTTTAAATTGAGTTTTGGTTTTAATTCTTTCATCTTATGCAAATAGATATCCTGCAAATTGATATTACACGATTGCCAGTGGATGCCATTGTTAATGCGGCTAATAATTCCTTGCTGGGTGGCGGTGGCGTTGACGGTGCCATTCATAAGGCTGCCGGCGGCAACCTTTTAATCGAATGTCGTGCTTTGAATGGCTGTCAGACCGGATGTGCAAAAATCACTCAGGGATATGATTTGCCGGCGAATTATATCATTCATACCGTTGGCCCAGTCTGGTATGGTGGCCATCATAATGAAGCCCTGCTACTGGCTTCTTGTTATAGGGCATGTCTGTCGATCGCTGATGAACATCAGCTATTGTCTATTGCTTTTCCTGCGATTAGTTGTGGTGTGTTTGGTTTTCCGATTATTGAAGCAGCTGCGATTGCAATGCATGCAGTACAAAATGCTCAGGGTAATACCGGCATTAAACAAGTCATCTTTGCATGCTTCAATAATGAAACCGAACAAGCCTTGAAAAATAGCCGTCTGCTTTACGAATAAAAGGGGTAGCGTCGATATCCATAGGCCTCGGCATTTTTATAGCAAGTCCCCTCATCCCCTCTTGATTTCCGTAGACCCTACCCTGCCAATCATTGATGGAAAAGCCGGCGGGTATAGTGGAAACTTCGATCACTGTTCAGCTGTGATTAAACAGCAATGTAATCCGCGTAATTGGGTGTCCAGATATTATTGCTGATCAATTCTGCAATTTCATGTTCTTCCAGTGGTTCACAACGTTTTTCTTCAATGGCGCAACGAATAACCGCAGCAGCAACCTGACTGGAAACTTCGCCGAGGCGGGTAACATCAGGGAATAACATGCCTGAAGATAGCTCAGTCTGATTAACACTGTTTGCCAGTGCTTCGGCTGAAGCATTGATCATGCCATCGCTGATTTCACTGGCATTACATAACAGGGTTCCAAGACCCAGACCTGGAAAGATAAAGACATTGTTACCTTGCGCTATGCGGTGTGTTTTATGTTTGTGGATAACATCAGCAAATGGGCTGCCGGTGGCAATCAGGCATTCACCATCACACCATTCGATTAATAATCGGGGTATGCCTTCACAGTGGTCTGTGGGGTTAGAAAAAGGCATGATAACGGGACGAGGGGTATTGCTTAGCATGCTGCTGATAATTTCTTTGGTAAATGCACCAGCTTGGCCCGAGGCGCCAATGAGTACCGTTGGTTTGTAGGCAGCCACTGTAGTCGCTAGCCCTCGGTTTGAGGTGTCTGATAAGCCCGCTGCAGTGGCCATGGTTTTGCTCCATGCCAGTGATTTTTTGTAATCATCACCCAGATCCCGGTCGTCAACCAGTAAACCACGACTATCGAGCACGGCGATACTGTAAGTAAGAGCATCTCCGGTCAATCCGGCATCAGCAAAGGCAGCCCGGAGTTGGTTTGCAATCCCTAGACCAGCAGCACCCGCTCCGAGTATAAGCACGCGTTGTTCAGCCATGAGCCTGCCGGTAATCCTGGAGGCGCTTAAAACACCAGCCAGTGCTACCGCCCCGGTACCCTGAATATCATCGTTAAATGAAGGCAAACTATGTCGATAGCGCTGATTAATTTCCAGTGCATTATTTTTACGAAAATCTTCCCACTGTAATAATGCCCCGGGAAAGACTGCTTTTACGGCATCAACAAATTCTTCCAGCAGTGCATTATATTCGGCCCCTTGTAGACGAGGTTGTCGCCAACCTAGATATGAGTCGTCATCCAGTAACGCCAGGTTATTGGTGCCCACATCCAGACTGATGGGTAAGGTGTCAGCCGGGTGGATACCTGCGCCAATGCAATATAAGGACAGTTTTCCGATGGATATTGCCATCCCCCCAGCGCCTTGATCGCCAATCCCTAATATGGATTCATTATCAGTAACTACGATCAGTTTTACATCTTTAAAATGCGCTGCGCGACGTAGGGTTTTGGCTATATGCCCGCGAAAATCAGGTGTAATCCAGACACCTCGTCCGCGTTGGAAGACCTCGCTGAATTTTTGAGTAGCAAGACCAACGGTAGGGGTATAGACAATTGGCATCAGCTCTTCAATATGATCCTGCAATACTTTGTAGTAAAGGATTTCATTCCGGTCCTGCAAGGCTGATAAAGCGACATATTTTTCCAGGGGTTCTGCTAGATTGGAAAGAGAGGCGTAGGCACGGGTTGCCTGTTGCTCCATGCTGTTGTGCCGGGTCGGTATCAAACCCTCCAGGCCAAGCTCACTTCTTTCTTGCGGGGTAAAAGCTGAGCCCTTGTTGAGCAGAGGTTGGCGAATTAATTCATAACCGCGTAACGGTACATCCAGTTGGTCTTTACCGGATGCATTTTTATATAAATAGTATTTATCCATTTAATAGCTCCGATTTATAGTCTTTTTATGCATTCAATGTAGCATTTGTACTATATATCGCAAGTGTAATTACCTGCAGGTCGTGCATCCGGTTCGTTATTCACTGATAAACGCTTCCTGGTTTTTGAGGAAATCTATTTCATAGCGGTGCGAATCCGTTGATTAATACAGAGCTGTTTTTTTTAGGATAAACTGCAACTATTGCTTCAAGATACCCTGAAACTCCATCTATACAAACAATGAGTATGTCTTCAACCTCTCTGTTTTTTAATTGTGTTAAAACGATCAAGCAGTCATTAGCTCATTCACTTTCAAACAGGCGAATACCCAATAATTTTTCCGTGTATTTTTAAACCCTAAAAATGTGTCATCGGCTTTCCTGACATAAGGCCATTATCTTTATTATTTAATAGATAGCATCTAGTCAAACTAGTGGTTTTGTTGGGGGATTTGCCGCCAT
>Ga0310122_10000324_pt1 | contig 30949 bp, 35 predicted proteins | sample CB6_Bottom_1051__FD_203503 | JGI IMG/M metagenome (GOLD analysis project Ga0310122, IMG submission 203503) | Marine microbial communities from Western Arctic Ocean, Canada - CB6_Bottom_1051 | ecosystem: Environmental > Aquatic > Marine > Oceanic | place: Canada: Western Arctic Ocean | collected...
GTGCCATAATGATTGCTGTATATGTGGTAACAGGAATTGCCAAAAACACAAGGAAAGGCATGATTTTTTCATACACTCCAGAGTTATTTCTAGCCATCTTTGTTGCTTTACAGTTCTTATATGGTACACCTGGGAACTTATCTGCGATACCAATAAGCATCATTACAGTGATAAGTCCTAAGAAGATTGAAGCCAACCAAGCACCTACAGTAATAGACGAAGTCCAGTGTGGGTGTGTAAAGATATGAATCATTCTATACGGTTGGTGTAAGTCAATTAGTGTGAACAATAAAAATACATTTAATGCAAGAAATGAAATGATTGGCATGCTCCATCTAAGGTTAGGCATGTCATCTTTGCTATGTCTAAACCATAAGAATGCTGAGAGGAAAACAACACCTGTACCGATACTTTTTGCCCACATGTTTACAGTAATAATACTACCCCAAACAATACCCTGAATAGGAACATCAAGTGTTACAATAGCTTGTGTTGCGTGAATTGTACTTTCTACCATCTTAGTGACCTCCCTCTTCTTCGTGTGATTCATGTGCTGTATTGTCAAAATCTAGAAAACCTTTGTTATCTAGTTCTTCATGACCTACAAATGGTGCCAAGAATCTATCTAAAATACCATGGTGTGCATCACCTACATGCTCTAAATGCGTAATTTTGTTAAAGAGTGAATACCCTTCAATTCTTTGGTGTGCTAGTGGATTAAGTGTTTGGTTACCACCACCTACATAGAAGTGTGTTGGAGAAGTATGTTTCTCAGGTTTACGCACTTGTACCGCACCTTTGTGTTCCATAATATATCGTGAAATATTTGAATTATCATCTTCAATATCACCAAAGATGTTCGCTTCAACAGGACATGCAACCACACAAGCAGGCATCATACCAGACTCAATTCTGTGTGCACAGTAAGTACATTTATCTGCTGTATTTGTTTCTGGATCCATATAGATTGCTCCATAAGGACAAGCCATCATACATCCTGCACAACCGATACATCTTGCTGAATCGATATTGACAATACCATTCTCCAAATAGTGTAATGCCGATACTGGACAGATACGCTCACATGGCGCTGATTCACAGTGGTTACAACGTAAGGGTGTAAAAGATCTTCTTGTATCTGGGAATGTTCCAAGATCGATATATTTTACACGTAGACGCCAAGAGCTAAGTGGTACTTCATTTTCCACTTTACAAGCAATCTCACAACCTTTACAACCCATACATAGGTTCAGGTCAACTAAGAAACCTAGTTTCATATTTCCTCCTTGATTTAGCTATACTTATTATAATAATAAGCTACTCTAATCTATTAAGAGATAAGAGTAAATGCATACATAGATATTATAAAATTTTCGGTTAAGTACGGTTTATAAGTTTAAAGTTTTTTAAAGTTTTTTAAAGTTTTAATAGAAGATGTAACGAATATGTACGTCAGTGAGCCTTATTGATAACAATTCTCTTTTAAGAGTGCCTTCTAAGGCTTCTCAATCGTAAAAGAGAAAGTAGACCCTACTTCCTCTTCACTCTCAATCTCCAAAGAGGTGTGATGTAAAGCCAAAATACTTTTCACAATGGAGAGTCCAAGTCCCATGGAGTTGTCCCAAGTATGTGTACCGGAACGGTAAAACTTCTTTGTGACTTTAGCAATATCATCCGCAGATATACCCGCGCCTTTGTCAGATACAGAAACTTTTCCATCTTCTACGCGTACGGTCACTGTATCTTTCGAATATTTCAGAGCATTTTCAATGAGATTTTTTAAAACAATGTCCAAAAGGGTTCGGTCTGCTTTAATATCTGTTTTCTCTCCTAGAATCTGTATCTCTCTGTTTGGGTACTTCTCTTTCAACGAGACTTTTACCTCTTGGACTAAAGTACTTAAGTCAAAGTCTGTCGGATGTAAAGTTGCTTCACCACTTTCAAATTTGTTCCATAAAACCAAACGAGAGAGTAAAGCTTCTATTTTGCTGCCATTGTTATAAATCTTCGTTAAAAATTTCTCTTGTAACGCCGCTGGTATCTCTTTGTCATCTTCGAGGGTTTGTGCATACCCCATGATGGAAGCAATAGGGTTACGAAACTCATGGGCAATGGCGGAAATCATATCTGCACGCTGACGGTTTTTGAGTTTGAGTTTGGTATTGTAACGCTGTTTCACATCTTCACGCTTTTTAGATGCCTTGAGTGCTTTACTCAAGTTTTTATTGATATCTTCAAACTCTTGGGTAAAAAACTGTGCTTTGTAGTGTATTTCATCTGCTGTTTCTATGTGAGAGAGGTATTTGTTTACAAGGTTGAGCTCTTTTTGCATGCGGTCAGCACCACGGTAAATAGCAAAAGTAAAAAGAGAAAAAGCCAAAGCCATCGTCCCCACACAAAACCACAGGGTCTCTGTAGACTCTAAAAAAAGTGTGAAAATAAGTGTAAATAATACAAAAATACACACAGCCATGGTTACCAATCGAGCCATAATATACTCTTTAAAATGTGGTCTGTGCATTCTTACTCCTCTTCTAGCTCTTCTATATAACGTATAAAATCATCTGCTTTAAAATAACCTACAATGGAGTCGATAGGCTCTTCATGGGCTTTCATAAAGAAAAAACTAGGGATGATACCATCAAAACCTTCTAAATTCTTAATGGCATTTTTATCGGAACGTTTCACCGATACTAACACATAGTTTTGTAGTTTTTTCAGCACACAAGATTTGCCAAGTGTCTCTTTTTTCATTTTTACACACCAACGACAAGTATCTTCTCCCACCATTACCATCACATTTTTATGCTCTTTTTTGGCAAGGACTAAAGCACTTTGTATCTCTGTATGCCAGACCAGGGAAGTACTGTTAATGTCTGTTTGTGCATAAGCTGAAGGGCCCAGAAAACAAGTAAGGATTAGAAAAAATGTTACTTTCATACTCTAGCGTGTCTTTTTTTCCACATCGTCAATGTATGAGAGAAAATCTTCTACGTTAAAGTAGCCTATCACTTCTTCAAGTACCGTTTTGTCTGCTTTCATAAAAAAGATTGTAGGAACCCCACGTACAGAGGGTAAATGCGACATTACTTGTACATCTTCTCGTAGTACTTCAAGCACAACAAACTTTTCAAGACGTTTTTCTACCGCTTCATCCAAAAGTGTACGATGTTTCATTTTTTTACACCAGCGACAGTTCTCACCTTCTACAAAAACCATGATGGTTTTGTGTTCTTTTTGTGCTTTACTCACTGCCGTATTCAGATTTTTTTCCCATTCAAGTGAAAATGCCATACTACTAAGTAGCAGCAATAAAGTTAGAATTTTTGTCATTTTATCTCCTTAATCATTAAAGTTTTTTACCAGCTCTTTGAAAACTTCACATAAAGCTTCAACTTCGACAATAGAAGTATGTTCGTTAGGCGCATGAATGCTGTCATTAATCACACCGAATTCTACCACATCAATGCCAAAAGCACCCATAAACCTTGCGTCAGAAGTACCTCCCGCTGTTGAGAGTTTTGTCTTCACAGCTGTCACTTTCTCTATGCTGTCTGAGAGTTTAGCAACCACTTTTGAGTCTCTTTTTGTTACAAATGGGTACGAACCTTGGGTTAATTCAAGGCTATAATCCAAGTCAGAAAAACATTCATCTATATGCATCCTAATCTCATTTTGTGTTGTTTTTGTGGAGTTTCTCACATTAAACATCAATTTTAATGAGCCAGGTGTTACATTGGTTACTTCCATGCCTCCGCGAATGTCTGTAATGACCATTTGTGAAGGTGCAAAGTTAGCATCCCCATTGTCAAGGTTAACCCCTGCAATCTTTTCAAGGATTGGGGCTATTTGATGTACGGGGTTTATGGCTTTTTCAGGGTAAGCAGCATGTCCTTGTTTACCCTCTATGGTCAAGTAGCCATTAATTGACCCTCTTCTACCTATCTTGATGGCATCTCCAAAAACACTCTCACAGGTAGGCTCAGCTACAAGACAATAGTCAGGTAACATCCCTTGCTCTTTTAAGTGTTCAAGCATGACCACAGTCCCATACTTCGCCTCACCCTCTTCATCTGAAGTTAACAGGATGGAGAGTGTCCCCTCAAATGTTTCTGCTTCTTTACACGCTTGTATGAATGCTGCCAAACCAGACTTCATGTCTTGCGTACCACGTGCATAAATGATCCCCTCTTTAATGACAGGCACAAAAGGGTTGGTATCCCATTTATCACCTGCTGGTACTACATCAACGTGCCCTGCAAAACAGAGGTGTGTCCCCTCTCCAAACTTTTTGGATAAAAAGAGGTTTTTTACACCTTCTTTGTTGACATACATAGCTTCATAGCCATCAAGATACTCTTCTATAAACTGTAAAGAACCAGCATCATCGGGGGTTAAAGATTTAAAACTCAAAAGTTTGAGTAAAAGATCAACTACATTCATATTTATACTTCTTTATTAAAATTTTCTATCAGAGACATATAGTCGTTTATATTTTCAAAACGATGGTTTCCGCCATACTCTACGATAATTTTCTGCGTATTATAGAGTGATTGTGCTTTAGTATAATCTAAGAGTTCATCTTCACTTTGTAAAAGCAAGAGGTACTGGCCTTTTACAGGCAAAACTTCAAGCGTCTTCATCTCTTCAATGTAGCTGGCTTTAAAGTCAAACAGATCTTCATCACAAAAACGTTTTTGTTTGCCGACATAAGGAGCCAAAGTTTTCCAAGGTTGGGTAGAGGGGTTCAGTAAAACAGCTTTCATACCATACTTTTCTGCCAAATACGTCGCATAAAAGCCTCCTAAAGAGGAACCGATAAGTAAGTCTATTGTTTCATTTTGCAGAATGTTTTCTAAGTATTGTATGGCTTCAAGAGGAGAGTAAGGTAAGTTTGGAGAAAGTACTTCGTCTGAAGAGAAGTACTTTTTTAGTTCGGTAGATTTGTTCCCTACTCCACAAGATGAAAAACCGTGAATGTAGAGTATTTTAGACATTTATTATTCAATCTCTCCACGGTACGTCACAATACCACCAAAATGGTTGATGACTTTGTCCAGTCCATTTTGTTTAAATACATTTTGTATCTGTCCACTACGGCTACCAGTACGACAAGTAAAAACAACTGTTTTGTCTTTGTTTTCAGAGAGAAAATCTTTGGCCCATGATTGAAACTGAGTGGTAGGTTTTAACACGTCCACACCTTCAATATGTCCTTCATTATACTCCCAGTCTTCTCTTACATCTACAAGTAAAAAGTCTGCTTTGCCTTCGCTACGTGCTTCAAGTAGTGTCTGAAGCTCTAAAGAGTTCACATCATTTTGTTCTAATAATTCTTGCATAAATTTATCTCCAATACCGTCTTGCATTTTCATAATTATATCTAATAAGTATTATAACTTGCTGTTAAGACTATTTTACGCTTTTGCTTCTTGTTCTGCTCTGTACTCTGGTGTACAGAAAATTTGACAATGACAGACACCTAGTTCTGGAAGCTCTTTTTCTATAGCAGGTTTACAAGGACAAGTTCTGTCATCTGAACTTTTAAACTTTCCTGGTTTTGCTTCATCAGGCTCTACCATGAAACAAGGACAAAACCTTCTTCCATAAAGGAGTTTATTACGTGCAAGACCCATGATGACACCTTCGTTTACATCTTCATTGACATTGTAAACCCACCCTTGACTCTCACAAACTTTGTCGGTAAATTTCTCTGTTTTTGCTAAGGTATCTTTAAACTCTTGTGAATTCATGTCTAATTGTGGCATCATGATAAAATCCTTTATATTTAATAGTAGTTATATCTAAACAAAATTAATATATAATAAGAAAAACATCCCTGAAGGATAAAAATGCAAATAGATGATGCTGTCTTAGCCAAATTAGAGAAACTTTCCCATCTTCGTATTGATGAGAGTAAAAAAGAAGAAGTGAAAGCACAACTTTCCGGTATCTTGAATTATATTGAAAACCTCAATGAATTAGACACCGATGCACTTTCTTCTTCTTTTTCAACACTTGATGGCGGAACTCCGTTAAGAGAAGATACGCCTAGAGAAAAAAATGATATTTCCAAAGATATTCTTTCTCATGCACCAAGAGTAGAAGATGACTTTTTCATCGTACCTGCGATTATAGAATAATGATAAAAATTTATGGCATTAAAAATTGTGACTCTGTACGCAAAGCCATCAAATATCTAAAAAGTCATGACCTCCCTTATGACTTCATAGACTTTCGCCAAACCCCTGTAGAAGCGGAAACTGTTGCTTCTTGGTTAAAGTGTACAGACATCAAAACACTTTTCAATACCAGAGGTACAACCTATCGTACTTTAGGCCTTAAAGCACTCAACCTTACAGACCTTGAGAAGCAAACATGGCTTGCTAAAGAGAACATGCTCATTAAACGCCCCGTAATTACTCTTGATAAGAATGTTATAGTTGGCTATAATGAGTCTTTATACTCTGAAATATTACACAATTAAAGGACAAAAATGGCAGCTTTTGACATTAAGAAACTACTGCAATCCGTGGTAACACATGGGGCATCCGACCTCCACCTCGTTTCTCGTACTGAACCACAAATCAGACTTGATGGTGTACTTAAACCCGTTAATCTACCTAAGATGACAGGTGAAGATATTGAGGAAATGGCCTATTCACTCATTACAGAAAAACAAAAAAAGCAATTTGAAGAGCATAGTGAACTTGACTTTGCCCTTCTCATTCCTGGTATTGGCCGTTTTAGAGCAAATTACTATAAAACTTTAGGAGAAACCGCTGCTGCGTTTAGGATTATTCCTATTGATGTACCTTCTTTAGATGATTTGGGTGCACCACTTATCTATAAATCACTCATTAAAAGAGAAAAAGGGCTCATTTTGGTCACAGGACCTACAGGTTCTGGTAAATCAACCACCCTTGCTGCCATGCTCAATGAAATCAACCTCACTGAACAAAAACACATTATAACGGTTGAAGATCCTGTGGAATTCATCCACCAAAACAAAAAATGTGTTTTCTCCCATCGTGGTGTGGGTGAAGATACTGCTTCATTTGCTATTGCACTGAAATATGCCATGCGTCAGGATCCAGATATCATACTAATTGGGGAAATGAGGGACAAAGAGACCATTGAAGCTGGACTCACAGCGGCAGAGACTGGTCACCTGGTTTTTGCTACACTTCACACCTCTTCAGCGGCAGGGACTATTAACCGTATTATTGATGTATTTACAGGGGATGAACAACCTCAAATTAGAGCTATGATTTCGACTTCACTCGTTGCCGTTATTGCACAAGCACTTTTACCTAAACTAGGTGGGGGTCGTGTGGCCGCATCTGAAATTCTTATTACCAACCATGCGATTTCCAACCTTATTCGGGAAGATAAAGTACACCAAATTTATTCTCAAATGCAACTAGGACAGGGAGATACAGGGATGCAAACGCAAACCCAAGCGCTTCTTAAATTTATTAGAGATGGAAAAATTAGCCGAGATATTGCTTTACAATATGCCAACAAACCTGATGAGCTTTCCAAAGCAACTGTTTAAAGCGCAAAGTATTTTTAGGTACAATACGAAAAAACAGTATAAACATGGAGTGTGACAGAGATGGAAAATTTTTCAATGATGGACTTTAACTACTTTGATGTGAGCATTGGAGCCATTATCTTAATCTTAGGGATTAAAGGTTTTATGGAAGGTTTCATTAAAGAAGCTTTTGGTCTTGTAGGACTTGTTGCAGGTGTCTACTTTGCTTCACGTCTTGCGCCAGAAGCTGCAACATTTATTGATAAAAACTTTTTTCATCTAGAGAATGAATCTATTCTAAGCTTACTTGGATTTATGGCTATTCTTGCACTTGTATGGATAGGTGCTACTATTTTAGGAAGTATTTTCTCTAAACTTAGCTCTAAAAGTGGTCTAGGTTTTTTTGACCGTCTTTTAGGTTTTATTATTGGTGGAGGGAAATATTTTATTATATTTGCATTGATTATTACTGCACTTTCCAACGTGAAGTTGGTCAAAGACAATTTAGAAAAATATGTGAAAGATTCCGTGCTTTACCCTTACCTTAGAGAAGCAGGTACTTACTTGATACACTTAGATCCTGCTACTTTAGGCTTTACGCAAACAGGGAAAATCACAATAAGTGACGCAGAAAAAACAGAGACGCTAAACACACCTGTAGAAAACAATGCCAGCATAAAAACAGATGAAGACAATACAAGCATTGTAGAAAACAATAGCACACTCACACAATAAGGTAAAACATGATTGACTACCCAATACTTTTAAATAAATTTCAAGCGCTCTTAAAAGAAAATGCACTTAAGTTTACCAAACAAAGAGAGTTAGTACTCAAGTTTTTATATAACAATGTGGGACACTATACACCTGAAGACATTTACACCCTTCTTAAAGATGAAAACCCAGACATCAACATAGGCATTGCAACTGTTTACCGTACACTTGCACTCCTTGAGGGTGAGCACATTGCTTCATCTATCTCTTTTGGTGCACAAGGTAAAAAGTATGAGTTAGGTCTCAAAAAGCACCATGACCACCTCATTTGTACAAAATGTGGAGAGATTATAGAATTCTTTGATGATATCATCGAAGAGAGACAAGAAGAAATTGCTAAAAAGTTTAACTTTAAAATGACAGACCATACGATGAAAATTGTAGGGCTTTGTGAAAACTGCCAACAATAAATAAACCAAACATACCAGTCGTATAGGAGACACCCCTTTTGATATTTGACAATCAGTACATTCAAGAACGCATAAAAAAAACCCAAACCCTCAGAGAAAAAGGTATTAACCCTTACCCTAATAAAATACAAAAAGGTACACCTTCTACAAGCTTTTTAAGTGATTGTGCTTATGTGCATGACCTCGTTGTAGATGAAGGTGAGATGAAGCAAGATAAAACAAAGTCTTACACACTCACTGGACGTATCAAATTTATGCGTATTATGGGAAAAGCTACTTTTGCCAAAATAGAAGATGCTGATGGCCTCGTACAACTTTACTTTAACCGTGATGACCTTCCTGAAGGGTATTACAATGATGTCGTAAAAAAACTTTTTGAAGTAGGTGACATCATTGAAGCAAAAGGTTACCCTTTTGTCACAGGTACAGGTGAACTTACCCTTCACTGTTTAGAAGTCAATATGGTGACCAAAGCCATCTCTCCTTTGCCTGAGAAATTTCATGGTATTCAAGACCAAGAGATAAAATACAGACAACGTTACCTTGATATGATTATGGATGCAAAAGTAAAAGAACGTTTTATACTACGTTCTAAAATTGTCTCTGGTATAAGAAGATTTTTTGAAGACAAAGGTTTCTTAGAAGTAGAAACACCTATGATGCACCCTATCCCTGGTGGTGCCAATGCCAAACCATTTATTACCCATCATAACGCTTTAAATGTAGACAGATATTTACGTATTGCTCCTGAGCTTTACCTCAAACGTCTCATCGTAGGTGGTATGGAAGCAGTATTTGAGATAAACAGAAACTTTAGAAATGAGGGGATAGACGCAACACATAATCCTGAGTTTACCTCTATAGAGTTTTACTGGGCCTATAAAACCTATATTGAACTAATGGAAATTACTGAAGAGTTATTTGACTATCTCTTTGATAGCTTGAAATTAGATAGAGTACTTCCGTATGGTGACATAGAAATCAATTTTGCCACACCTTTTGCAAAAGTCTCATGGGTAGACTCCATTGTAGACATTGGTGGTGTTCCAAGAGAAGTTGCCATTGACAGAGATGCGGGACTTGCTTACTTAAAAGAGCGTAAGCTAAAAACAGATAAAAACTGGACACTAGGTTACGTACAAGCAGAACTTTTTGACGAATTTGTAGAAGCCAAACTCCTTAACCCTACTTTCATTACAGACTACCCAGTGGACATTTCTCCTCTAGCTAGAAGAAACGATGAAAACCCAGAAGTGACGGAACGTTTTGAACTCTTCATGGCAGGTAAAGAGATAGCCAATGGTTTCTCAGAACTCAATGACCCTATTGACCAGTATGAAAGGTTTAAAGGGCAAGTAGATGCCAAAGAAGCCACAGGTGATGATGAAGCGATGCACATGGATACAGACTTTGTACGAGCGCTCAGCTACGGTATGACACCAACGGCGGGTGAAGGTATAGGTATTGACCGTTTGGTTATGATGCTCACCAACCAACACACTATCCGTGATGTACTCCTCTTCCCTGCTATGAGACCAGAAGCCATACAAGAAGTCGTCAAAGTAGATGCCACATCTATGTGTAAAAAATGTGGACATGACGTCATGGAAGAACTCAAACCTGCGAAAAAAGGTAAAGGGATGTTCTGTTTAGATGTGGCTGCATGTAAAGGCCGTGTCTCAGAAAGAACCTAAGCTAAGAGAACTTTAAAAATTCGAACTAGGCATATTTGAAAAAAACTTTTTAAAATATGCCCTTACGTCAAAGTATCTTAACTGTTATACTACACCTATGACAACCAAGAGAGTTAATAGTATTATTTCCTCCCCCAAACATTCTTTTCCCTTTTTTGTTCTTGGTTGTTACACACAAAAATCCCCCATATTTATTATTAAATCAAAAAATATAGTGCCTTCATAACATCTTTAGTAGAAATTCGCTATAAATACACATTAATTATTCCCAAACTAAGGAACCCTATGAGTTATGCTATAGAAACATTTGACCCAGAGATATTTGCTGCGATTGAAAACGAGAGAGAAAGACAAACAGATCACCTTGAGATGATTGCTTCTGAAAACTTTACTTTGCCTGCGGTGATGGAAGCTATGGGTTCTGTATTTACGAACAAATATGCTGAGGGTTACCCTTATAAACGTTATTATGGTGGATGTGAATATGCTGATGTGGTTGAGCAATTGGCCATTGACAGAGCCTGTGAGCTTTTTGACTGTTCTTACGCAAACGTACAACCTCACTCAGGTTCACAAGCCAATGGTGCCGTGTATGCAGCACTACTAAAAGCTGGAGAGAAAATACTTGGTATGGACTTAAGCCATGGTGGACACTTGACACATGGTTCTAAACCATCATTTTCTGGTAAAAACTACTCTTCATTTACTTATGGTGTTGAGCTTGATGGTCGCATTAACTATGATGAAGTGATGAAAATCGCTAAAATCGTTCAACCTAAAATCATCGTATGTGGTGCTTCTGCATATGCAAGAGAGATAGACTTCAAAAAGTTTAGAGAGATTGCTGACGAGGTTGGTGCCATTTTATTTGCTGACATTGCACACATTGCAGGACTAGTTTGTGCCGATGAGCACCCTAGCCCATTCCCTTATGCAGATGTTGTGACAACTACTACACATAAAACACTGGCAGGTCCTCGTGGTGGAATGATCATGACCAATGACGAAGCCATTGCAAAGAAAATCAACTCTGCTATTTTCCCAGGACTTCAAGGTGGACCACTGGTTCATGTAATTGCAGCCAAAGCAGTAGGATTTAAATACAACCTTTCACCTGAATGGAAAACACATGCAAAACAAGTTAAAGCCAATGCGTCTAAACTTGCAGAAGTACTTGTAGCACGTGGTTATGACGTAGTCTCAGGTGGAACAGACAACCACCTTGTATTGGTTTCTTTCCTTGACAAAGACTTCTCAGGTAAAGAGGCAGATGCTGCGCTTGGTGCAGCGGGAATTACGGTAAACAAAAACACCGTTCCAGGTGAGACAAGATCTCCGTTTGTCACTTCAGGTGTACGTATCGGTTCTCCTGCCTTGACTTCACGTGGAATGAAAGAAAAAGAGTTTGAAATTATTGCAAACAAAATTGCTGATGTACTTGACAATGTGAATGACGCTGCTTTACATGCAACCATCAAAGATGAAATGAAAACGTTGGCACAAGACTTTATCATTTACGAAAAATCGATTTACTAGACATTGAAAGTCTTTGACCTCACTTTTAAAGTAGATCATTATTACATTAAAAGATCTTCGATTGTTGAAAAAATATCTTTCAACAATCGAACCTTCTATGCCAAGTTTGAGCGTATAGAAGAAGCACCCTCCTCTCTTTTACTTTCACAACATCTTGACAGACAATACACCATTGCCCTCCCCTTAGTGACAGAGGGACACACGAACTACTTAGTCATCGAATATAAAGGTGAAGAATATCAGCGTTTTTACCATTTGATTAAACACCTTTTTAAAACCTTAGAAGTAGACGATTATTACATATATCAAGGCAAAGACAAAGAGCGTTTACAAATCTTCATTGCTGTAGATAAACTCAACTTAGAAGATGCACAGAGACAATTGGACATGTATTCGGATGCTTTAAAATCTAAGATGGTCAAAAAGTGGAAAACCCTTCCTTCTCTCAATCTTCCAGACGAGTACAACATCGTCACACTCCCCTACCCCACGCTTTAAAAGTTATATGATATAATTAATACAAATTTACTTTTGGAAAGAGTTCCCTCATGCATGACCATAATCTAGATGACCTTATTATCGATACTGTTGCACCTAAAAACAATAAAGCAAAAGGTTTTTTAACCATTGTTGCTTTGTTTATTGTTATTATTATTGTGATGATTATTCTCAACAAAACATTCATCAATCCAGATAAAAGCAATACGCTTATCTTGGATGAAGAGCTCACAACAACCATTGCGCCAGAACTCAAACTTCAAGAGCAAGAAACAGTTGTTGTACCAAAACCTGAAGAAGCTACTGTAGCTGAACCCGTAGTAGACGTGATAGAAGAGCCTTCTTTACCAAGTATGATTGAAGATAAAGTCTCTGCACCCATAGAGCCAACACTTACACAAGAACCTAAAATTCTAGAGAGTATAGAAGTACCTAGCACTGAGTTAGCTCCTACGCAAGAGCCTGTGCAGACCAAGCCTGAAGTTGTGGAACAAGTTCCTGCACCTGTAGTAGCGCCTGTCACAGAAGTTGTACCTCAAGGTACCTACTTTGTACAAGTTGGGTCATACAGAAACAGACCTAGTCCAAGTCTTCTTAAACGTATTAAAAATAACGGATTTAACTATAGACTCACAAAAGCAAACAACAATGGTATTAAAAAACTTCTCATTGGTCCATACACAACACGGACAGAAGTTGACAAAGCACTTGCCATCGTAAGAAGCCGTTTAGTCAAACAAGCATTTGTGGTGAAGAAGTAAGACCATGACAAAAACCATTCTTTTTGATCAACTCACACCTGTGGCTCTGTATGGAAAAATAAAAGAGATTTTTCCAGGTGAGATTACCATGCTTTTTGAATCTGTTGTCAATTCAGTAGATGGGAACTTTTCTTTTATTACCATTGGTGCACAAGAACGTCTTAGCTACAAAAATAATACCACATCTTATACCAATCAAAAAGGTGAAGTAAGTACCCTTGATGAAGACCCTTTTTCTTTTTTAAAAGCGTATTATAAAAATGTTGATAAAGCTGCCTACAAAGAGAAAGCCGTAGAGCTTGGCTTCTCTTTTGTCGATGGCTTCATAGGATTCATCGCTTATGATATGGTCAAAGTATTTGAGCCTACCCTAGAAGAGAGTATGGAGGGTTTAGACGACCCACTTAACACGCCTGATCTTGATTTGGTGCGTCCTAAAATCATAATGGCTTACTCACATAAGTCTGCAAAACTCACCCTCATTCTCAACGATGACTCTATGTCTGAAGGTTTAGAGTCCATAGAAAGTATTTTACATACTAGCTGTACTCCCATGCCACTTCAAGCTGTAGTGCTTGATGGTGAAGGCACATTTAGCATAGATGAAGCACGTTTTAAAGCTTTGGTAGATGAGTCCAAAGAGAACATCCGTTCTGGAGACATTTTTCAAATCCTTTTGGCCAACAGATATACCCAAAAAGGAAAGATAGATCCTCTAAGTTTTTACAGGGTTTTACGTTCTAAAAACCCTTCTCCTTACCTCTTTTTACTTGACTATGAAGAATTCTCAATTTGTGGGTCTAGCCCAGAAGTGATGGTACGTTTAACAGACGGTGAAATACTGCTTCGCCCTATAGCCGGTACACGTAAACGTGGTAAGAATGCAGCACGAGACAAAGAGCTTGAGCAAGAAATGTTAGATGACCCTAAAGAGTGTGCAGAACACCTCATGTTGATTGACCTTGGACGTAATGATGTGGGACGTGTGGCACAAACAGGTACAGTTAAGGTCACTGACATGATGCGTGTTGAAAAATACTCACATGTTATGCATATGGTCTCAGATGTACAAGCAAAACTCGAAGAGGGCAAAGATATGTTTGACCTTTTTGCAGCCACCTTTACAGCAGGTACCATGACAGGTGCCCCTAAAATTGAAGCCATGAAACTCATTGCCCATTATGAGGGTTTAAAACGTGGTTTTTACTCTGGTTCTGTGGGTTACTTTGCTTTTGATGGTAACATGGATTCATCTATCGCCATAAGAACATCACTCATTAAACCAGACAGTATTACGCTTCAAGCAGGAGCAGGCATCGTTGCTGACTCCGTACCAGAATTAGAGTACCTAGAAGTCAAAAACAAACTCGAAGCCCTATTGGCAACCCTGAAAGAAATGGAAAGTCTTTAACGATGGCTAAAGAGATTTTTGCCATCTTTGGAAACCCTGTTTCCCACTCCAAGTCTCCACTCATGCACAACCTCACCTTTCAAGGTTTAGGTATTGATGCCTGTTATACACGCTATTTACTAGAAAATGGCGACAAACTCAAAGAGATATTTTTAGCTTTAGGACTTAAAGGTGCGAACATTACCGTACCCCATAAAGAAGCCGCTTTTTCCGCCGCAGATGTACTTGATCCTTTTGCCAAAAAAATTGGCGTGGTCAATACTTTAGTCGAACGAGAGGGAAAACTCTACGGTTACAATACCGATGCACCTGGCTTTTTAAAAGCCATCTCAGAATTTAAAGAGGTTAAAACCGTACTCTTCTTAGGTGCAGGTGGTACCGCACAATCAACCTCTAGCGTACTGAGAGATGAAGGCTATGAAGTCACCTTACTTAACAGAGGTGAAGCACGTTTAGAAAAATACAAAAAAGAAGGTTTTAAAACCTATACCTTTGAGACATTCCCTCTCAATGATTCTTTACTAAAAACCTATGACCTTGTCATCAACATGACTTCTGCTGGACTTGAAGATGAAAACCTTCCTGCACCTATAAAGATACTCTCTGCAGTAATACCCCATGCAAAAGCCTGTGTCGATGTCATTTATGGTAAAGAAACACCTTTTTTGAAACTTGCAAAGTCCGAAGGTAAGCCGACAAAAGATGGCTCAGATATGTTACTCTATCAGGGTATCATTGCTTTTGAACATTTTACTAACTATCGTTACTCTTTTGATGAGATTAAACCTTTGATGAAAAAGGCTTTTAGCTTGTGAAGCAATTTTTATCTGTATTCATTTTTCTCTTACTTCTTGTAGCGACAACCATCTGGTTTAACTTACCAAAAATCACCCCTTATTACACCCAGCTTACCAAAAGCCGTGTGGGTTTAAACATGGATTTACAGCCCCAAGCCCAAAAAGAGTCTCATTTTGTGGGGTCAGATAAATGTAAAGAGTGTCATAAAGAAGAGCACAAAGCTTGGCATGCATCTTTGCACTCTAAAATGATTCAAGACATTCAAAAAGACCCTTCTGTGGTCGTGGCAGATTTTTCAAAACTTCCTGCAGATGCTGACTTTACTTTAGCACAATCCATTTACACCGTAGGCTCAAAGTTTAAACAACGTTATATGATACCGGCAAAAATCAATAACAAAGATGACTTTAGACTGGGAAATTATCAGTGGAATGTACAAACAAAAAAATGGCAAAGTTTTAAACCTTACAAGTATTGGTACAAAGATGCCTACCCTCATGATAACAGAGAATTTCCAACTTCAAACACTTGTGATGGCTGTCACTTTACGGGCTATATGTCTACAGGTAAACGTGTAGAACCTGCCATTGGCTGTGAGTCTTGTCATGGTCCTGCAAGCCAACATGTAAAAGATCCTAAAAGTAAAATCTTTAAAATATCACTTTCTGACCCTATACGTAGCAATGAAGTCTGTTTTCAATGTCACATGAGAAACAGAGATAAACGGATGGAAAGAGGCTATCAATCTGCAAAAGATTTATGGATGGATGCCAAAGATTACCCCGATGGCTATGAGCCGGGTAAAGCACTTATTAACTATAAACTTCCTGCTCCTTTTGCACCAGGTAAAGAGACCAAAGAGTTTTGGGCCAATGGTGCAGCAAAGACAAACCGTACCCAAGGCAATGAATACATACATGATGCCATGTATAACCATGGGATTACCTGTATAAACTGTCATAACCCACATAAACTCAGCAATACAGCACAAAATCCAGAAGGCAATAAAGCCTGTATGAAGTGTCATGCCTTAGGGTCTATTATTGGGCCACACCAAGATACTATTGAACAGCATACCCACCACAAAGAAGATTCAAAAGGTTCTTTATGTATAGAGTGTCATATGCCGCGTACGGCCAAACATACAGGGAAGTCACCTTTAACAGTACGTTCACATTTATTCAGCTTTACTTACCCTGCTCAAACCAAAGCTTATGGTATGCCTAAAGAAACCAATGCTTGTTATGCTTGCCATAAAGATAAAACGCTTGACTCTCTGCAGGAGAATTTGACGCAATGGGGACGTTTAGAATGGCAAAAACTTGAACTTCCTGCTGAGGGTTTGCAGTAGTGTTTGATTTCAATTAACCTTTTAGGGGTACACTAGTGTATACAAGAACAAAAAGGTAGAAGATGATTAATATCTTAATGATAGAAGACGACTCGGAATTTGCAGAACTTCTGAGTGAATACTTGGCACAATACGATATCAAAGTCACCAACTTTGAAGACCCTTATTTGGGACTAAGTGCGGGGGTTAAAAAGTATGATTTACTCATACTTGACTTGACACTTCCTGGTATGGATGGTCTTGAAGTCTGTGAAGAAGTCATGCAAAAGTATGACATCCCTGTTATCATCTCCTCTGCACGTTCAGACATCAATGACAAGGTAGAAGCTTTGGCCATTGGTGCAGATGACTACCTACCTAAACCTTATGACCCTAAAGAGATGTATGCGCGCATTATGTCTTTGCTTAGACGTTATGCTAAAGCCAAAAACCCTGAACTTTCTACCCCACAAAGTGACTTTGAAATAAAAGGTGACACCATCTACTTTAAAAAACATGCACTGGCACTGACCCCTGCTGAGTTTGAAGTACTCTCTTTACTGGTTAAACATCAAGGCATTACACAATCACGTGAGCAAATCATCAACACTGCAGGTACCATGAGCATAGACTCTCAAGGTAAAAGCCTAGATGTCATCATTTCTAAAATACGTACTAAACTTGGGGATAAAGATGATGAAGATGCCAAACGTATACAAGCAGTGCGTGGTGTTGGATATAAACTGGTTTAGGACTTTTTTACAATGATTATTACCTCTTTACGTTCTAAAATTAGACTTGTCTTTTCTGTCACACTCCTACTGCTTGCTGTGCTTTTCATCTATTCAGTCAAATATGACCGTGCCATCTTTGAAGAGCATACCATTGCACAAGAAAAAGCCATCACACACTACATTTATGCTTACAACTTAAAATACGGAAAAATTGACGAAGCGTATCTTGAAGCACAAAACCTCTCTCTTATAACAGACAAAGGTATGGTGGTGCAAATAGAACGTTTTTTTAGAGACAAAGAGAAAGGTAAACTCAAACGTTATGCGGTAGATACCTACCATTTAAAACGAATTATTCTGATTCACAATGACCGTTTTCAACTTATTTTAGAAAATAAAAACAAAGTAAATTTTCCTATTAAACGTGCCATACTATTTTCTATTGTCTTTTTACTCATTGTCTTACTCTATTGGTGGATTTTGAAAAGTTTGAAACCTCTTTCTACACTTAAACGCCAAATCCAAACCTTTTCAGAAGGTAACTTGGACATCAACTGTAAAAGTGATAAACAAGATGAGATAGCAGAAGTTGCCAATGAGTTTGACCATGCAGTTACCATGATACGTGAACTCATACAGTCAAGACAACTCTTTTTACGTGCCATTATGCATGAGCTTAAAACGCCCATTGCCAAAGGAAGACTTGTCTCCGAAATGTTAAACGATGAAAAGAGTAAAAAACGCCTGCACAGTATCTTTGAACGACTTAACCTACTCATTGATGAGTTTGCAAAAATTGAGAAAATCACTTCAAAGAACTTTGAATTACATATGAATGACTACAAGATGTCTGACCTTATCGAGGCTAGCATTGACCTTTTAATGGTTGAAAACCCTAAACGTCTCATCAGCGTTAATATTGAGAAAGACTACTCAGTAAATGTAGACTTTGAACTCTTTACCTTAGTGCTTAAAAACCTTCTTGACAATGGGATTAAGTACAGTACAGACAAGCACATCACTGTAAAGATTGCAGACAATACACTCACTATCTCTAACTTAGGAGAAGCATTATCTGAACCTTTAGAGAATTATTTTAAACCTTTCCACACTTCTAAAAAAGGTTTAGGTTTAGGACTCTATATTGTAAAAAGCATTTTAGATATTCACCAAAAAGAGTTACAGTATAAGTATGAAGATGAGTCTAATACTTTTACAATTCATTAAATACTAGAGAGTGTTATTTTCTTCTGCGGACTGTAAATAATTCTTTGTCAACTTAGGCTTTTGGTCTTAAACGGTTTGCAATTTCTTTGTCTACCATGTGTAGACCACGACCATCAAGGCCAATGATTTCTATTTTGTCTAAGATACCTTTGAACAATGCCTCTTCTTCATGCTGTTCTGCTACATACCACTGTAAAAAGTTAAACGTAGCATAATCATTCTCTGACATCGTTAAAGCTGCCAGTTCATTGATTTTCCCAGTCACAAACTTTTCATGATCATAGATGTTTTCAAAGACATCTTTTAAATCTTTAAAATTATTTTCCGGTGCTGCTACTTCTGCTACCAAAGCCTGTGAACCTGTCTCATTTACATAAGTAAATAACCTATGCATATGCTCTAACTCTTCCGCTGATTGTGCAGCCAAAAATGCTGCAGATCCTTCTAAGCCTTTCGATTGACACCATGATGACATTGCAAGGTATAGGTTGGAAGAGTAATGTTCCAAATTTATTTGTTCATTGAGTTTTTTTAATACCTTTTTTTTTAACATAAAAAGTCCTTTTAACGTATTTATATACTAAGGATATTCTTTTTAGATTAATTAAATATTAATTACTGAGTATTATTTATGTTTATACTGTAATCTCTTTAATGTCTGCAATGTCTTTAAATGTTTTATAGACAGAACCAATGGTATGTAATCTATTGGTTTTAAGTGCTTCATCCTCTGCGTTAACCATGACATCATCAAAGTAAGCATCAAGTTCACGCTTTAAACCAAACAGTGCTTCAAACTCTGTTTTATAGTCTGCATACTTTTGGTTAATCACTTTTTCATAAGCATTATAAAGTGTCACTTCTGCATCTTCTTTAAAGAGTGTGGTGTCTATGGTCAAGTCACTTTCAAGGTCTAAATCTTTAGAGATGTTTGCCACACGTTTAAAGGTTGAAAACTGCTCTTTGAAAGTGTCTGAAGAGACGATGTCATTGAGTGCAGAGACTTTTTTAGCTATCTCATTAATGTCTCTCTCACCTGAAGCCAGCACGGAAGCAATCACTGAAGGGTTTGCATCAAGTGATTTGTTAATACGCTCAATGATGAAGTCTGAAAGCAGCACTGTGTCAAAATCATCATAGGCATCTTTAAGTAGAGAGATAATGTCATCGATGTTAAAAGCCAAGTCATACTCTGTGACTATTCTTACAATCCCATTTACCGCACGTCTAAGTGCAAAGGGGTCTTTAGAACCGGTGGGGATTCTCCCTACAGAGAAAAGCCCAAAAAGTGTGTCCAGTTTTGCAGACATAGCCACAATAGAAGAGAACACAGAACTTGGCAACTCAGCACCCTCACCTACAGGCATATACTGCTCTTTTATGGCAGTGTAAACCAGTTCCTCTTCACCCAGTGCTTTGGCGTAGTAGTACCCCATAAGCCCTTGAAGCTCTGTAAACTCATAGACCATCTCGGACATGAGGTCTGCTTTGGCAAGGTTTACTGCTTTGTCCATAGCTTTTTCCAAGTGTGCTGCAGATTTTCCTGTGGCTTTTTCTATTTTATCCATATACAATGCCAAAAGTCTTACCGCAATGTTTTTCTCTCTTTTGATTTTATCGGCAAGTGTTCCCAATCCATCAATGAACTGTACTTTATCAAGCCCCTCTGTATTCAGCCCATTAGCCAAGTCATTTTTGTAGAAGAAAAGACCATCAGCCAAACGTGGTTTGAGTACACGTTCATTTCCTGCGACGACTTTGCTGTAATCATTTGTGTAGGCATTTGAAACCACCACAAATTTGTTGGAAATTTTTCCATTTTCAAACACAGGGAAATAACGTTGGTGTTCTTTCATAGAAGTAATAATCACTTCAGGAGGGAGTTCTAAGAAAAGTGCATCAAAGGTCCCTACTAGTGCTTTGGGGTTTTCAGTAATAGCAACCACTTCAGCAAGTAAGGCTCTATCTCTTTCAATAATGATATTGTGTGTAGATTCTAAAGCATCAAACTCAGTCAAGATTAACGCTTCACGATCTTTAGGCTGAAGCATCACAGCACACTCTGTTAAAATACCTTCATAGGCATCAATGTTTGGAACTTCAACGGCATCATACGTCACCATACGATGCACGTAAGTCTTTGTGTCAGAGTTTACACCAAACAATGTCACAGGCACAGAGTTCTCACCCATGCGAACCTGTAACCAACGTAGTGGGCGTATGAACTCATCCGATCTTGCTCCCCAACGCATCATTTTTCCAAAGGCCATGGAAGCCAGCCATTTTTCCAACATCTCTTGAAGTAAAGAAGCAGTCAAAGACCCCTCAACTTCATTTTTAAAGTAAAGCACCTCTTTACCGTTTTTCTCTCCCCGCCCTAGCGCTTCAAAATCCACCCCACATTTGCGTGCAAAACCTTCTGCTGCTTTTGTAGGCTCTCCATCTTTAATGGCAGCAAGCACAGGAGGTCCAAAAAATTCTACAGTTGAATCTTCTTGTTTAATAGGCATTGCAGTATGTTTAAGTACCAATCTTCTAGGGGTATAAATAAACGCAAAACTATTTGAAAGATTATACTCTCCAAGTATCTTAGACCATGATTTTTCTATGTTTGAAATGATTTTAAGTAGTGGGATTGCTGGTAATTCTTCAACACCGATTTCGATGAGTAATGCTTCTGTCATAATAGGATTTCCTAGTAAATAATAATTGTTATAATTTTACCTAAAAGTACGTTAATAGTGAGATTAAAACAACGCTAAAGATATGGAACTCATATCCAATACTTTGGATAGTGTCTTTTTGGGTTTTTTGAGAGGTTGTTTATAATCAGGGCGATCAACAGCATAAGGATAGAGACAGCTAAAATAGGGGATAAGATAAGACCGAAACCAAGATGATGGATCTGTTGGCTTCTTATAATAGCGATAAGAGCTGAAGCTCCAAAAGAACCCACAAGAAAAAAACTATCTATCGTGTCAGTTCCTAAATAGTCTGTAAAAATGGAAGGCCTAAACGTTAGTAAAGAGGAGTTTAATCTATGTCCTCGTCTTTATCATACATATCTATACGATGTCCATCATTGTCAAACTTCTTTTTATAGTAGTTTCGCACAATGCCAAAGGTAAGATAGGCAAAAAGAAACATTGCCACGATGTAGAGAATATCTCCAAAAGACATTAGTTTTTTTCCGATGTGTTTTCTAGGGTATTTTCGATGGTGATTTTTTCAAAACCTTCATAGTTTTGACGTAAAGCATCATACAGCACCACACCCACAGAGATGCCAAGGTTCAAACTTCTTCCTTTGCCACCCATAGGGATGGTAATACACTGTTCTGGATGCGTAAGAAGCACCTTTTCATCTAGCCCTCTAGTTTCAGAACCAAAAAGAATGTGGTCTCCTTTTTTAAAGGGAGCATTAAAGTAAAGGTTGTCTGTTTTGGTTGTACCCATGTAAGAGTTTTCTTTTATAGGATGTGCTTCTAAATATTCGTCAAAACTTTCCCAAAGTACTAAGTCTAAGTGTTTCCAATAGTCCAAACCTGCACGTCTTACTGCTTTGTCGTCGATGTCGAAGCCTAGGGGTTTAATGAGGTGCAATGTGGCACCTAAGTTCACACATAAACGTCCGATGGTTCCAGTGTTTTGGGGGATTTGTGGTTCTACTAATACGATATTAAACATGGGTATCCTTTATTTGCAATCCAAAATTGCTTACGTCGACTTCTTATATTTCCATATATTCAAACCGAGGCGTTGTTTCTCTCGTCATTTTTTTTAGAAAAAAACGAAGCAAAAAAAGCGTTGTGGCTCTCGAATCGCTCCGCTTTCAAGGGCGTTCGCCACAACAGAGCACACTATCGTGTGATTTGATGAGGGGTTTTTTAAAAAATTACTGTCTTATTCCCGTTTACAAACACTCTATCATTCAGTACCAGTGCTAATGCACGAGAAAGCACTATTTTTTCACCATCACGCCCTGCTCTTTGCATGTCTTTCCACGTTAAACGGTGGTTTACGGGGATGACATCTTGGGCAATGATTGGCCCTTCATCTAAGTCATCTGTGACAAAGTGTGCTGTGGCTCCGATGATCTTTACCCCTCGTTCAAAAGCTTGTTTATAAGGATTTGCCCCTATAAATGCCGGTAAGAATGAGTGGTGAATATTGATAATATTTTGTGGGTAAGCTTTCACAAAGCCTGGGGTTAAAATACGCATATATTTGGCTAATACAATATAGTCAAAATTATGTGCATCAATACGTTGCATGACTTTTTTCTCATGTGCTTCACGGCTCAACTCTTCTGCAGGTATATGGTAAAAAGGAATGTCGAAACGCTCAACGAGTGATTTGAGTGTGTCATGGTTAGCAATCACACACTCAATATCTGCGCCCAATTCACCATCTGCATAACGAATAAGTATGTCACCTAACGCATGAGACTCTTTGGTAGCCAAAAGTACAATTTTTTTGTCTTTTGGTTCAATGACACGAATGTGTGCATCTTTAGGTGTAATGGATTTGAGTTCAGCAAGAAGTTCTTCAATGTCAAAAAGACCTGTGACAATTGTACGCATGAAAAATCTTCCATGCTCTTTGTCTACAAATTCACGGTTATTGTCAATGTTTAAATTTCTGTCATAAAAGACTTTTGAAATTTTGTAAACCAGACCTTTTGCATCTTCACAATCGATGAGTACTCTTGCTCTTTTTTCCAAAACTAAAACCCCTGCAATTTATTAGCGACTAGTCGCGTGAGCCTCCTGTTGAAGGAAACCCAGTGTTAACGTAGTAAAGATGAGCTTAGCTCATTTTACGTCCTATTTACTAGCGTAATTGGCGATAATATCACCCATTTCACTACAAGAACAAATCTCTTTGGCATCATAATCACCAAGGTCTCCCGTACGGTAACCTTCACTCAATGCTTTTTTAATGGCTGCATCTATCTTATCTGCAGCTGCCTCTTCACCTAAAGCATAACGTAACATCATTGAAGCAGATGAAATCGTTGCAAGAGGATTGGCAATACCTTGTCCCGCAATGTCTGGTGCAGAACCATGTATAGGCTCATAAAGTCCTACACCTTTTCCAGTACTGGCAGATGGTAAAAGTCCAATAGACCCAGACAACATTGAAGCAGCATCTGACAAGATGTCTCCAAAAATGTTTCCAGTTAAAATGACATCAAATTGCTTAGGCTCACGGATGAGTTGCATGGCTGCATTGTCTACATACATGTGTGTAAGTTCAACCTCAGGGTAATCTTTTGCTACTTCAATGACTGTTTCTCTCCAAAACTGAGAAACTTCAAGTACATTGGCTTTGTCTACTGAACAGATACGTTTATCACGTTGCATCGCAATTTCAAAAGCAACTTTAGCAATACGCACAACTTCTTCACGTGTGTATACCATTGTATTGTAGGCTCTATCTGCTTCTAATGCTCTTGGCTCACCAAAGTAAATACCGCCTGTAAGTTCACGTACTACCATAATGTCTACACCTTTAATGACTTCAGGTTTTAAGCTTGAAGCATTAATCAACTCGTCATACACCATTGCTGGTCTAAGGTTTGCGAATGTTCCCATTGCTTTACGGATAGCAAGTAAACCTGACTCAGGACGTAAGTGTCTCTCTAAGTTGTCCCATTTTGGTCCACCAATAGCACCAAAAAGTACTGCATCAGATTTTTTAACACCTTGGACAGTTGCATCTGGAAGTGGCACACCTGTCTCATCAATGGCAGCACCACCGAGTAGAAGTTCATCATACTTAAGTCTAAACCCTTGTTGTACAGAAACTGCATCAAGTACTTTGATGGCTTCATCTATGATTTCTGGACCAATACCGTCACCTTTGATGACAGCAATTTTATATATTTTTCCCATACGCTTACCTTTTACTTCTTGTTATTTTCTATTTCTTGTTTTGCAAAGGCAATTAAACCACCTGCATCTACTAACTCTTGCATAAATTCTGGAATGGGTGCAAATTTATACGTTTTTGCTTGAGAAACGTTAATCACTTCACCCGCATCCATGTCCACTCTTACCGTGTCACCTTCATTTATCTCTGCTGCTTCTTCCAGTTCAAAAATAGGCAGTCCCATGTTAAACGCATTTCTGTAAAAAATACGTGCAAATGTTGGCGCAATAATTGCGGAAACGCCCGCTTCTTTGAGTGCAATGGGTGCATGTTCACGAGAAGAACCACAGCCAAAATTTTCACCTGCAACGATGATGTCACCTGCAGACATTTTTGAAACAAACTCAGGGTCTTCATCTTCCATCACATGTTTCGCCAGTTCTGACGCATCAGAAGTATTGAGGTATCTTGCTGCGATAATTAAATCGGTATCAATATTGTCGCCAAATTTCCAAACTTTACCTTGCAAATTGTATCCTTTAATTGTTAGGGGTCACCCTTAGAGTATTGCCCAAAATATTCCGCGATTATATCCAAAAAAATTAAAATTATCAAATTTAGCACTTGTTTTTAATAAAATTTCGGTATAATCCTCCTTAAACAATTCTGAGGAACTTCTCCTCAACTATCAAGGGTACAAATGGCAGCAAAAGACAGCATGAAGAACATAGAAGCGTTATTTAACTCTAAGAAAAAAACCGATGTGGTAACACTTGAAAACATCGCAAAAGAATTTACAAAAGCACCTACTGCTGCGCAAGCGAAAAAAATACATAAATTTGCAACAGAGGCTAAAGCAGAGATAATTTCTGCTTCAGAATACGCAACCTACCTCACAGCAAAAGAAAAAAAGAAACGTGAAGAGATGCGTAAAAAAATGGCAGAAGGTGGGAGTGAAGACACTTTTGATCTGCATAAAGAAAAAGAGCTTCTAGAGTGGAGCCGTTCTGACTCACCTGTACGTATGTATTTACGTGAAATGGGTAAAATTCCTCTACTTACAAAAGAAGAAGAAGTGGATCTTTCTATGCGTATTGAAGAGGGTGAAGACGTCATCATTGATGCAATTTGTTCTGTGCCTTACCTTATTGGGTACATTATTAACTATAAAGAGCCTTTACTAAACCGTGAAAGACGTGTAAAAGAACTTTTTAAGAGTTTTGAAGATGAAAAAGTGGCAAGTGATGACAATGCTGATGAAACAAAAGAAGAAGCAGCCGCTAAAAAAGTGCCTAAAGATGACAAAAGAGTCAAACTAGTGGTTGATTCATTTAAACAACTTGAAAAATCTAAAAAAGAGTGGATGAAAGCACGTGAAGACTTAGATGCGTTCATCGCTTCAAAACCTGAAGTGCTAGCTGTCTTACATGAACGTCTTAAAATTGCTTATAAAAAAGAGCTTTTAAAGTCTGCATTGTTGAATCTTGGGCCAACGTCTAAACTCATTAATGAACTTGTAAAAGCCATGGAGACTGCACTAAGATCGGATGACTCTTTTGAAAAAGAGCTCAAACGTTTAGAGTACAAACTTCCACTCTTTAACGACACACTCAAAGAAAATCACGTCAAACTACTTGAAAACATCATCAACATGGACAAAGACGACATAATCGACACTGTGCCTGAGACTACGATGGTAAGTACTTATGTTGAGATTAAAAAACTTTTTGAAACACGTGAAGCTTCTAAAGGTAGTTTTGACCTCTCTGAAGAAAAACTACAAGAGATTTTAGGTCAAATCCGTCAAGGTAAAGCCAAATCAGAAGTTGCAAAAACACGTATGGCAAAGTCAAACCTTAGATTGGTTGTTTCTATTGCAAAACGTTACACTAACCGTGGACTTCCTTTCCTTGACCTCATCCAAGAGGGTAACATTGGTCTTATGAAAGCAGTCGATAAGTTTGAATACGAAAAAGGATACAAGTTTTCTACCTACGCAACTTGGTGGATCCGTCAAGCAATTTCTCGTGCCATTGCTGACCAAGCAAGAACCATTCGTATCCCTATTCACATGATTGAGACGATTAACCGTATCAATAAAATCATCAGAAAACACTTACAAGAGACGGGTCGTGAGCCAGACTTAGACACCATCGCTGAAGAAGTGGGTCTCTCTGTAGATAAAGTGAAAAACGTCATCAAAATCACCAAAGAGCCTGTTTCCCTTGAAACACCAGTTGGTGATGAAGATGATGGTAGGTTTGGTGACTTCATTGAAGACAAAACCACACTAAGCCCTACAGACGTTGTACTAAAAGATGACCTCAATAACCAAATTGACGAAGTCCTTGACCAACTCAACGAAAGAGAAAAAGCCGTTATTCGTATGCGTTTTGGACTCTTAGAAGATGAAAGTGACAGAACACTAGAAGAGATTGGTAAAGAACTTTCAGTCACACGTGAAAGAGTAAGACAGATAGAATCATCTGCCATCAAAAAACTAAAACACCCTAAAGTGGGACGTAAACTTAAAAACTACATCGAAGAGTAACATATACCTAGGGTCGGGTAAGCGATCCTAGCGTTCAAGCAAGACATATTCATACATCCACCCCCCCCTTATTTCACACCTACCCACTTCGTAAGAAATTTTATCGTAGGTGCTTGCACAAAAAGTGTAAACAATACAACCCCATAAGCTATAGACTGTACTGTGTACCAGTACTCTAGTTCTAGAGGTATGGAGAGTGCAAGGGCAACTACCACTGCACCACGCAGGCCTCCCCAAAAGATGATGACCTGATACCCTCTGCTTATAGGCTCAATATACGGCAGTTTAGAAACCAAAGGCAGAACAACAAAGATACCTATCGCCCTTGCGATAAGTACAGAGACAATCCCTAGTAGCATTGCCAGCCAATGACTCGTAAACATCTCTATAGTAATAGTAATACCTACAAGTAAGAAAATGAGAATGTTTGCGATGTACGCATTAAAGTCCCATAAATTTTCTACAAATTTTGACGCTTCTGCTCTTTTGCAACGCTCCCATGAGATAAGCAAACCTGTCATAAGTACTGCCATTACACCTGAGACATGTAAAAAATGCTCTGCAAATATAAAGGCACTATAGGCAGAGATAATGCTTATGAGTGATTTTGAAAAACTGCCTTCCGTCACTTTGTATAAAAGCATAAAAACAAACCCCAATACAGTACCAACAAGAATACCTCCAAAGAAAACAAACATAAATTCTTTGATAGCGTCTAGTCCAGAAAAAGACCCCGTATCCATTTGTGCATAAGCAATAAACAGTCCAAAAAGTACAATGACAGTGGCATCATTAAACAAACTTTCACCCTCTACTAGGGTACTAAGGCGTTCGGCTACTTTAATCTGTTTAAAGATATCAAGTACGGCTACTGGGTCCGTAGCAGACAAGATAGCACCCGTCAACAAAGCAGCAATAATGGGAAATCCAAGGGGATGATCTATGCCATAGTAGAGTAGCGTAGCGGTGATAACTGTGCTTAATAACATGATAGGGATAGCCAAAATAACGATAGGAATAAGGTTTTTTAGTAACAACTTGGCATCTATGTTTAAAGCAGATTCAAAAATAAGCACAGGCAATAGTATATAAAATACCAAATCATGCAAATGATACCAACGTAAGCCAAGGTCAAATCCAAGTGCAATTATCAACTCAGAACCCAAAAAGCCTTCAATGACTAGTAAGGCAGAAAAAGGAAGACCAATACGTTTCGCCAAAGGGGCACTCAGAACTGCCACAAGTAACAGTATAATTAGTATAGTGATACTCTCATATATTTGCATATTTACTCCACTAATGATAGTCTAGTGTAACCTTTCATCGTGCAGGATGTGTGTATCTGACCCCCTAATATACTTGATGAGATCGAAAATAGTAAAGCTCTACCATTAAAAAATACAGCTATACTCAAAGAGAAGTGTCACCGTACTTAAATGTGTCGTCAGTTTTGATTTCTTATGTGTTTAGAAGCTACAATAATTAGTGCTTTGTTACCTGACCCTAACCTTAAAAGCTATTTATCAAAATTTGAAAGGAGTATTGTGAAGTTTCTCATCATTATAGTTTTCTTAACATTAGGACTTAATGCTGAAAATGACACTGCCCTTTCAGATGCCTTTACAAAAGGAAAGTTTCTAGGAAATATCACTCTATTTGATTACAATGTAGACAAAAAAATGTAATAAATGCTTATGCAACCGCCTTAGGTGGGTTTTTAAAATATTCTACAGATGAGAGTAATCCTCTTTTTGCTTCTGTGCGTCTCCATCAATCTTCACCCCTAGGACCCAATCAGAATAAAATACTGACACAACTGTTTAATAACGACAGAAATGCTTCAAGTCTTACTGCCCTTTCAGAAGCCTTTTTAGCATATAGATACAAGAGTCGTATTTTAAAAGTGGGGAATATGATGTTAAACACACCTATGATGAATGATGATACCACCAGAATCGTTCCCTGGTCTTATCAGGGTGTTGCCTTTACTTCTGAACCTTTTGTAGATACTAAAATACAATTGTATCACATTACAAAAATCCGTAAAAACACTTCAGATGAATATACTAAAGTGTCCGCTAGTGGAGAGTTTGATCATGGTATTTCCATGCTAGGTATCACCTATAAAGGGCTAAACGAAATCACTCTTCAGTCTTATTATTACTACGCACCTGAACTTTATAATACCTTTATAGCCCAGATGGATTACCAGCATGTGGTCAATGAGGACTATCTTTTTTCTTATGGGGTTCAATACTTTCAAAGTTCGGACGGAGGAAAATATAATAACAGTCTCTCAAGAAATGGGGGAGATGACATAAATCTTCTTGCCTTCAGAGCAGGTATAGATGGTCCTAAGTATAATATCACCCTTAATTACTCTCAAAATTATGGCCTAAGTGGTATTGTTAAGGGATATGGTGGTCTTGCTAAGGTTTTTACTACCTCAATGGTTGCTAATGGACGCGGTAACTTTAAACCTGAAACATGGATGCTAACAACACACTTTGATGTAGACCCCTTCGAGTATGGTCAAAGTGAGTTTGCTATCTCCCTTACAAACAGCAGAGTACATGATGAGAGAGGAGATGACTTTGATGCTTTTTACTCCCATTTTAGGCACTATTTCGATGTAAACACCTCTTTGTATATACGTTTTGAAGCCATAGATTATCATGACAGCCCAAAAAATGATGTAAATTACCTTCGCATCATCGCCTCTTATAACTTCTAATATTGCATAATTCCTTTATAAAACACTTATAACTATAAAAGGAAAATAGCGAAGATGTAGAGTGTTCATCTTATAATAACAACTCAACTCTTCAAAAAACGCAGCATCCTCTACTTCTTTAAAATCAAATGAGGGTCACCCCCCCTACAGTTGAAGGTATTAATGTATGTTGATGTAGACTGCTATAAAAAAGGATATGTATGGATATGAGTATGCACATGGAAAGTATAAACTTAGTAAAGACATTACGAGGCACATACAAAGAAGAAGATAAAGAGATGGTAGTAAGGGTTCTTAATGAGTATAAGGAAAAAAATAACTGTAGTTATCAACATGCCTACGACAAGATGGTTGAAGGCAATCCATCATACTCAACATATACCTTATGGCGACGTAAATTAGCAGCTAAGAAGTAAGCCTTGATTTACTATATAGCGAAACTGATTATTACAGCATTTTTAATTGTATTAATCTCAGAAATCGCCAAGAGAAACTCTTTGATGGGTGCACTTTTGGCAGCTATCCCTTTAGTGTCCATCTTAGCTATGACATGGATGTATATTGAGACAAATGACAGCTTTTCTGCAGTGGAGTTTTCCAATAGAATTGTTTGGTTAATTGCTCCATCAATGGTATTGTTTATAGCTTTTCCAGTCTTGATAAAAAAAGGCATCAGTTTTTATCCAAGTATGATGATCTCAATCTTTATGACTATTTTTGCTTATTACAGCGTCATCTTTCTTCTTGGTAAATTTGGAGTTAAATTATAGCTGTAGCTTGATTGATCGAACATACTTTAGTTAACTAAGCTGATTTAAAAATTATATTGCGTAATCACTCTAAATTGGTTCTGTTTTCTACTGCTGCTTGTACTTTCATATTCACTTGTTCGTCGAGCATTGAGTAGTTTTATTGAATGTTTCCCCTATTAGAACTATTATAGGAAAATGAAAGAACTGCCTTTGAGTATTTAAGCATAGCCATCATTCCATAGATGCTTGAATCAAGCTCTGAATTCAATGATTTTCCAACATCATCTTCTTTTATGTATTGAAATTTTAATGTACCTAGCATAGATGAA
>Ga0310122_10000325_pt1 | contig 30668 bp, 24 predicted proteins | sample CB6_Bottom_1051__FD_203503 | JGI IMG/M metagenome (GOLD analysis project Ga0310122, IMG submission 203503) | Marine microbial communities from Western Arctic Ocean, Canada - CB6_Bottom_1051 | ecosystem: Environmental > Aquatic > Marine > Oceanic | place: Canada: Western Arctic Ocean | collected...
TGGGCGTGTTGCCCGCTCTCGCGGCCGACTTCCCCGAGATCGCCTTCACCCTCGAGGGCGAATCGCGAGAGCAGGCGCGCATGTTCGAATCGCTGCGAGGCGACTACCTCTTCGCGATGGTCTTGATCTACGCACTCCTGGCGATCCCGCTGCGCAGCTACGGGCAACCCTTGATCATCATGGCCGTGATCCCCTTCGGGCTCGTCGGCGCGATCGGCGGACACCTGATCATGGGCATGGATTTCAGCATGATGTCGCTCTTTGGGGTGGTGGCGCTCTCGGGTGTCGTGGTGAACTCGAGCCTCGTCCTCGTCCACGCGATCAACCGACGGCGAGACGAGGGCATCGTGCTGCGTCAGGCGATTCGCGAGGCGGGGGTGATGCGCTTTCGGCCGATCGTGCTGACCTCGCTCACGACCTTCGCCGGGCTCTCGCCCCTGCTGGCGGAAAAGAGCATGGGGGCGCAGTTCGTGATCCCGATGGCGGTCTCACTGGCCTTCGGCGTCCTCTTCGCGACAGCGATCTCATTGATCCTCGTCCCCTGCGCCTACCTCGTGCTCGACGACCTCGGCCGTCTCGGCCGCGGTGACAGTGCGCCTCCGGGTGGGGAACGCGGCGAGCGGCCTAGGCCGACGGTCGCTTCCCCGGCCCCCGAAGGCCTGGGGGCAGCGCCGCGCGGCGGATCGACCGCGCGCGCATAGGGTCTGGGGGGTCAGCCCCTGCGCGCGGCCAGCTCGTCGCGAATTTCGCGCTTCAGGATCTTCCCGGCGGGGTTTCGGGGCAGCGGCTCGGTGTGGATCTCGATCACGCTCGGGATCTTGAAGTTCGCGACGCGCTCCTGCATGTGGCGCCGAACGTCGGCGGCGTCGAGGGTCTTTCCAGGCTTCGGGTAAAGGGCGGTGGCCACCTCCTCGCCGAGCCGCTCGTGGGGGATGCCGAAGACAGCGGCTTCGTAGACACCCGGGTGTTCGTAGAGTGCCGCTTCGACTTCGGCGCAGTAGATGTTCTCGCCGGCGCGTAGCACCATGTCCTTCGCGCGGTCCTGGACGTACACGAAACCGTCTTCGTCGACGTAGCCTAGGTCGCCGCTGCGCAGCCAGCCGTCGACGATGGTGAGGGCAGTCGCTTCGGGTTTGTTCCAGTACCCGCGGATCAGGTTCGGGCCGCGGAACCAGATCTCGCCGACTTCACCGACAGGCAGCGGGCGATCCTGGTCGCCGGTGACGCGGATCTCGGTGGGAGCCACCGCGCGTCCGGTACTCAGCGGTCTGGCGATGTAGTCGTCGCCTCCGTTCTGCGGACCGTAGGCGTTGGTTTCGGTCATGCCGTAGCCGATCCCCGGGCGTGCGCGCCCGAAGGAGTTTTCGACCCGGGCCACCAGAGTGGGGGGAGCCGGGGCGCCGCCGCCGCCGACGCTGAGCAGGCTCGAGGTGTCGTGTTTGCCAAAGGCGGGCGACTCGAGCAGGTCAAAGGACATCGTGGGAACGCCGACGAAGTTCGTGATGCGCTCGCGCTCGATCAATTCGAGGGCGCGCTCGGGGCTCCACTTGTACATCATCACGATTTTTGCGCCGGATGCGAAGGAGGTGAGCATGACTGCCACGCAGCCGGTTACGTGAAAGAGCGGTACGCAGAGAATGAAGCAGGGATCAAAGGGGTGACCCTCGGTGTCTTTCGGGAAGAGGATCTTCGCCGCCGTCGCCCGGAGCCCAAAGCACGAGAGGGCAGAGAGCACGGCTCGATGGGTCGAGACCGCCCCCTTTGGGAAGCCGGTGGTTCCCGAGGTGTAGAGGATGGTGGCGTCGTCGTCGGGGTCGATCGCGACCTCCGGGAGCGTCGGCCCGGGCACCACGACCACCTCCCATCGGTCACTTTCGGCGACGGTGCCGGCTTCGGCGCGCACGGCGAGGCTGCGGACGCGAAGCCGCTCGAGGGCGGGGCCGGCGGTCTCGATGCGTTCGCGGTCCGCGATCAGCAGTTTGGCTCCGCTGTCCTCGAGCCCGTAGGCCATTTCGTCGGCCTTCCACCAGGCGTTCATCGACACCGCGATGCCGCCCACCGAAGTGATCGCGGCGAAGGCCACGATCCACTCGGGATAGTTGCGCATGGCGATGGCGACCCGGTCGCCGCGTTCGATTCCGTAGCGGTGGACCAGCGCTGCGCCCAGCGCATCGAGCTGCCCGATGACGTCTTCGAAGCTCCAGGTCTCGTCCTCGTAGACGAGAAAGGGTCGATCACCGCGGGTCCGGGACAGCGCGAAGAGGTCGCGGAGCGAGTTCGGCAGGTGCTTGAAGATGCGTGTGGTGACGCCTCGAATCTCGAGTTCGGCGAGTTCGAAGGGGGCGCCCGGGGCGGTCAGTTCGGCGACGACGTCGGCCTGTGTCCTTTGCATGGTGGAGAGGCTAGAGCAGGCTGCCGCGCCTTCGAAAGGCCCTGCGACGATGAGTTTCGAGGGGGCGGTCGCGTCGCCGCGTACGTTGTAGCCTTCGCCGCATGAAAATTGGACTCGTTGGATTTCCGGGTTGCGGCAAGAGCACGGTGTTCGGTGCACTCACCGGGCGCCGGGTCGAGACCGGGTATGCCTCGCACTCGTCGAGCGCGCACCTTGCGGTGGTGAAGGTTCCAGATCCGCGCGTGGATGCGCTGGCAGAACTCTATTCGCCGAAGAAGATCACCTATGCGGAGATCGAATTTCGCGATCTCCCCAGCGGCCACGACGCCGAACTCGATCGCACATCGCTCAACGCGATGCGCGAGGTGGATGCGCTGTGCCAGGTGCTGCGCGGCTTCGAATCGGAGGCCGGCGACGCCCCGGATGCGCTGCGTGAGATCATCGACCTCGAAGCGGAGACGCTGCTGGCGGACCTGCAGGTGGCCGAAGCGCGTGTCGAACGCCTGCGGAAGGATCGCTCCAACCCGCGGGAGTTGGCCCTGCTCGAGAAGATCCAGGAAGCCCTCGAGGCCGAGACGCCACTGCGTTCGATGGAACTCGGCGAGGAGGAGCAAAGGCTGGTCGCGGGGTACGCCTTTCTGACGCGCAAGCCGCTGCTCCTGGTGCTGAATGTGCCGGAGGACGACGCCGCCCTCGAAATCGCCGAACCGATCCGGGTCGCTGCCAAGGAGCGTGGGCTCGGGTTGGTGTCGCTGTCGGGGCCCGTCGAGATGGACATCGCAGAACTGCCCGTTGCGGAACAGCCCGAGTTTCTCGAGTCGCTGGGACTTAAGGAGCCGGCAAGCGGGCGCTTCGTGCGCGCCGCCTTTGCCCTGATCGACCTCATCTCGATGCTGACTGCTGGCCCGGACGAGTGCCGGGCGTGGCCGATCCGGCGCGGAACCTTTGCGCCGAAGGCGGCGGGCCGGATCCACTCGGATATCGAGCGCGGCTTCATTCGCGTCGAGGTCACCGCCTTCGAGGACCTGATCGAGCTCGGGAGCGAGGCGCGTTGTCGGGACGCGGGCAAGCTGCGGGTCGAGGGCAAGGAGTACGAGGTCTGCGACGGGGATGTGGTCCACTTTCGCTTCAACGTATGACGCCCGCCGCTGGGTTCTGGGCTGCGCGCGGGGCCCGGGGGGAATTTTCCGGCCAGCTGGCTAGTCTCCCGCCCGCATGAAGGACCGGGTCGACGAATGGATTGGCGCGCGCCTCGCGGGGCTCAGCGACTGGGTCCTCGCAAATGCCGCGAGCGTCTGCTGGGGGACGCTTGCCCTCACGGCCGTCTTGGGCGTATATGCGGCGCTCACCCTCGGCGTCAATTCCGACAACGTCGAATTGATCGCGGACGACGTTCCCTACTGGCAGCTGCGCCAGGAGTACGTCGAGCTCTTCCCGGTGCTCAGCAATTCGATGCTGGTCGTCGTCGACGGCGAGACCCCCGAGCAGGCACGATCGGTCGCCGAGGCGCTTCGCGACCAACTGCGGCAGCGCCGGGACGCCCTCGAATCGGCCGAGATACCCGGCGCAGAGCCCTTTTTTCAGAAGGCAGCCCTGCTGTATCGGACCCCCGACGAGCTCGACGATCTCGCGACCCAACTGAGTCAGCTGCAGCCGCTGATCGCCTCCCTCGAAGCCGAGCCAACGGTCGCGAAGGTCGGCGAGGTCCTGAAGCTCGGACTGGAAGAGGTCGGCGGGGATGCGGCCACGGGCGAACGTTGGTCTGGCATCCTCGATCAGATCGGCCGTGCGACGGTTTCAGTCTACGAGGAGAACCCGGTCTACCTCTCCTGGGACGAGGTGCTTCTCGATGGCTCGGCGATCGATCTCGATACCCGACAGATCATCGTGGTCGAGCCGGTTCTCGACTTTGATTCGGTTCTGCCGGCGGGGCGCGCCCTGGCTGCGATTCGGGAGAGCGTCGAGACCCTGCCAGAAGCACAGAGCACCGGAGTGCGCGTGCGCGTCACGGGGAACCCGGCGCTGAATCACGAAGAAATGCTCGGGCTTGCCTGGGACATTGGGGTCGCGGGTATCTTCTGCTTCGCGCTGGTCACCGGGGTGCTGTTCTGGGCGCTGCGGTCGATCCCCCTGGTGATCGCCACGGTCGCGACGTTGCTGGTCGGCCTGGTCTGGACCGGGGCCTTCGCTGCGGCCGTCGTGGGCCGGCTCAACGTCGTGTCGATTGCCTTTGCGGTGCTGATCATCGGCTTGGGTGTCGATTTCGCGATCCACCTGGGGATGCACTACGCACGACTGCTGTGTCGGGGGCTGGCGCCTCCCGAGGCCATGCACGCCGCCGTTCAGGAGGTGGGTGCTTCGCTGGTGGTCTGCGCGCTGTCGACGGCCATCGGCTTCGCGGTCTTCATCCCCACGGATTTCGAAGGCGTGGCCGAGTTGGGCCTGATCGCCGGCGGGGGCATGCCCGTGCTGCTGTTGCTGACACTGACCTTCTTCCCCGCGATTCTGACCGCTTGGCTGCCGCCCTCGGATCCCGCGAAACTGGCCGCCGACCTGCACTTCGAAGCACCGTGGGCCCGGCTGGTGGCGAACCATCCGCGCGCGGTTCTTGGCGCCGCCGCGCTTGCGGGGTTGGTGGCCCTGGCCGCGGCGCCCTTTACGCGTTTCGACGAGAACGTCATCGAGATGCGCAATCCCGACACCGAGTCGGTGCAGGTGTTCAACGAGTTGCTCGAAGCGCGCGGTTCGTCGTCGCCCTGGTTCGTCAATGTCGTGACCCCCGATCTCCGGGCGGCCGATCGACTGGCCGCCGAACTCGAGGAACTCGATGAAGTCGAGCGCGCGGTGACGCTCGGCGATTACGTCCCGGACGAGCAGGAAGAGAAGCTCGAGATTCTCGCCGACATCTCGATGATCTTCGATGTGCCCGCACCCCTTTCTCCTGCGCGCAAGGCGCCTTTCGCCGAGAGAGTTCGGGCGCTCGAAGATCTGCGCGATTTCCTCGGCGCCCAGGAGCACCCGGGCGGTGTCGATTCGCCTCTGGGCAGGAGCGTGTCCTACCTCGCCCGCGAACTCGACGCGCTGCTCTCGCGACTGGGTCGCGAGGCGGACCCGAACGCCGCCATCGACCGCTTCGAGGACGTGCTTCTCGGATCGCTGCCCGAGCGCCTTGCGCTCCTGCGGGCGGCGCTCGACCCGGGGGAGATCGTGCAGGGGGATCTGCCGGATGAGGTCGTGCGCCGCATGCAGGCGCCCACCGGCGAGCAGCGGGTGCAGGCCTTCCCGCGCCGCGACTTGCGCGAGCCGGACGCGCTGCGCGGTTTCGTGGCGTCTGTGAGGACCGTCGCACCGAACGCGGTGGGCATGGCGGTCGATATCGTCGAACTTGGTCGTGTCACCGTCGACTCGTTGATCCAGGCGCTGCTGCTGGCGGTGGCCGTGATCGGTATGCTGCTCTACTTCCTCTGGCGGCGCTGGGTCGACACGGTGCTGGTGCTCGCGCCCCTGCTGCTCGCGGGGGTGCTCACCCTCGGGACGCTGGTGGCCTTCGGCATTCCCTTCAATTTCGCGAACGTGATCGTTCTGCCGCTACTGCTCGGGATCGGGGTCGACAGTGGGATCCACCTGGTGCACCGCGCTCGCGTCACCGGAAAGGTGGGTGCTGTCCTGCTGTCGGAGACGACTGCGCGCGCTGTCTTCTACTCGGCGGTGACCACGATCACCAGTTTCGGCACGCTGGTGCTGTCGAATCACCGGGGCATCCAGAGCCTCGGCGAAGTTCTCGTGATCGGAATCTTCTTCACGCTGGCCTGCAACCTGATTGTGCTGCCGGCGCTCCTCGGCCTCGCACCGCGCCCGCGCTGAGCAGCGATGGGGTCGGGGAGCCGCTTACGGGTTGGCGGCGGCCGGGTTCCGGGACGCGGGCTCGCCGGTGGGGTGAAGTGTTTCGAGGAAGCTCACGAGTGCGGTGACTTCGGAGGGCTTTAGATGCTTGCGGTAGGCGGGCATGTTGCCGCCGCCCTGGAGCACCTGGCGGATCATCTGGTCCTTGGTGAGTCGCGTGGCGACCGTGGTGAGATCGGGTCCGCGCAGGCCGCCCTCCCCATCGAGGCTGTGGCAATTGCGGCACTGTTTCGCCTGCAGGAGAGCCGCGCCCTGGAGTTCGAGGGGGCTGCGTCCCTTCACCATTGCGATCGGGGTCGGGACACCGCTCCAGGCGTTCATGTGCGGGGACCAGGGCGAGTAGGTCCCGAGCCAGGCGAGGGTGGCAAGAATCGTCATCACCACCACCACCCCGACCACCGCTCCCGGACGGCGACTGGGGTGTTTTTCGCCGGTGCCGGCGATGAACGGGATCGCGAAGAGGATCACCACGAAGACCGGGAGCACGTAGAGGATGATCGCGGTCTCGATGTAGGGGGGGAGCAGGGCGAGCACCGAGAAGAGCGAGAGGAAGTAGAAGTCGGGCCGCGGGGCGGTGTGGATGAAGGTCGGGTCGGGGGGGCCGTTGGGTCCCTTCGGGCCGAGGAAGATCGCGCACAGGAAGATCGCCAGGAGCACGAAGGCGGCGAAGAGCACGTCCTTGTCGATGCCGTCCGGGGCGAAGCGGACCCCGTCGCGCTCGACCAGGGCTTTGTATTCGGCGTCGTAGGTCGCGGGGTCGACCCCCTTGCCGGCGACGGGGAACTCGTTGATGCCCTGGGTCAGCACGCCGCGCAGGTGGAGCACGATGACACCGATCAGGAGACCCGGGATCACGAAGACGTGGAGGGTGAAGAAGCGGCTCAGGGCTTCGCCGCCGATGATGGGACCGCCGAGCAGACCGTGGACCATTTCCGGCCCGATCAGCGGGAGGCGCCCGAGGATCGAAACGCCGATCCCCAGCCCCCAGTAGGCGTCCTGGTCAAAGCGCATGACCTGGCCGGTGAAGGCGGCACCCAGGGTCGCCAGAAAGAGGACGCAGCCAAAGAGCCAGGTGAGTTCGCGCGGATACTTGTAGGCGCCGAAGAGAAAGACCTGGATCAGGTGGATCGTCATCAGGGCGACCATGAAATTCGAACCCCAATAGTGGATCGCGCGGACGAACCAGCCGAGGGGTTGCTCGTAGTTCAGGTATTCGAGGCTCTGGTAGGCCTGATCGGGGGAGGGGACGTAGATCAGCGCCAGGCAGATGCCCGTGACGATTTGCAGGATGAAGCAGAGCAGGGTTCCGCTGCCAAAGACGTAGAACCAGCTCGCCGAGCTGGCCGGAATGTGGTGTCCGGCGGTGGCTTCGAAGATCTTCCCGACCGCAAGCCGCTGGTCGATCCACTGGCCAATCCCTCGAAGGCTCATCGCCGGCCTCTCCCTCGGTTCCGGTTTCTTTCCGAGAGCCGATTGTCGACTCCTCTCGCGTAGGCTTTTCGACGCTGCATGCCCAACTCCGCTTAGACCGGTTCCGAGAGCGTCGGGACTTCGCCGCCACGCACCCAGAGCATGTCGTTCTTGATCTTGTACGGGTACTCGAAGAGGCCGCGCGGCGGCGGGCCCGAGGCACGCGTGCCGTCCTCGTAGTAGACACCGCCGTGACACGGGCACATGAACAGGCTGGACTCGGGGAACCAACGCACCGGGCAGCCGAGGTGCGCGCAGTTGATGGCGAAGACCTGGAAGCGATCGGAATCGATGTGCCGCACCCAGCACGGAAGGTTCGCGGTGACACCATCCCAGGGAACCGTGAAGGGGTTCCGGTAGGTGGCCAATCGGGTCTGGCCGGCGGGGAAGGCGTCGACCCGGCCAAGCGGGATCCACGCCTGTTTGGCGCGCGGTCGCACGACAGCCGAGAGCACGTAGCCCACGAGCGGTAGCGCGATCAGTGCCGCCGCGACGACGTTGAGCCCGACGCCCAGCTTCAGCAGGAAGCCGCGCCGGGTGACCGGCGGGACGGAGGGCGGCGGGGGGATCGGAGTCGGGTCGTGGCTCATGGCGTCTTCTCCGTGACGGCGGGCAGCGGCGGCGTGGCCGTTCCTTCCGGGTAGGTCTGGCCGGGGTACCGAACGCGCTGGGCCACCAGCCAAGCCACCACGTCCGAGATCGCCTGGGGCGGGATCACCCGGGGATGAACGGGATCGCCGTGACCGCGGTAGTCGGGCATTCCCAGGTCTGTGCGCCCGGCGATCACCGTGTTGCGGAGGCCCTGGTTGCTGGTGAGGGCGAGGTAGGAACCGTCGACCACGGCGCCAGCGGTTTCCGAGCCGCGGCCGTTTGCGCCGTGGCATTCTGCACAGAACTGGAGAAAGACTTCGCGCCCCGGCCCGGCGCGCCCCGCGAGCCCCCCGGCGGCGAGGGCGTCGGCTTCGGAGAAGGCCGGAAGACTGGAGGGATCGAGGCTCGGGTCGCCCCAGCGCTCGAACATCCCGGAGACGATTGCATTGATCTGCGGCGGTGTGAGGACGCCGCCGGCCTCCAGCCCGAAGGCGGGCATCGCCGTGCCCGCCACGCCGTGGGTCGCCGCCTTTCGCAGATTCGCTGCACCGGCGATGGCCAGGAAGAGCGGGTCATTGAGGGGCCGTACCGGCCCGAGGTGGCCCTCTGCGCCGTGGCATCCCGAGCAGTTCGTGCCGTAGAGCGTTTCGAAATCGAGAATATCGGTGGGGCGTTGGTAGCGATCGGCCTCGGTGGGCTGGCCCGGAAGGCCGTCGCAGCCGAAGCTCGCCAGCGCCAGGGCGAGCGCAGCGGTGAGGATCGTGTTGAATTTCAAGGCGCTCACCCCCGGTCTCCGGAGTCGGTGTCTTGCGGGCGGCGGTTGGCCGGGGCCAGGCCCGTTGCCTCGAGCCCCATTCTCGCGGCGAGTGGCCAGGTCTGCAGTGTCGCAATGCGCTCCGATCGCGACACCACCCAACCCGCGGTGAGGCCGAAGGCGAGTTGGGACGCGACGAACCAGCCCCATTGGATGTGGGCTTCGAGGGCCGGCGCCACGATGCCGATCGACGCCCAGGCGACAGAACTCCAGATGAGCGGAGCTGTGATTCCCGCCACGAGCAAGGGGTGGCGCGGAAACATCGGGAGCAGCGCAGCGAAGATCGCCCCGACCATCAGCGAGAGCGCTGCGTGGATCGCCAGCGCCGTTAGCAGGGCGGTCGCTTGGAACGACGCCAGTTGGGCCGGATCGGCAGAATTCAGCGAGGGCAGCACCATCGAGGCGAGGAGATTGATCGGGAGCCAGAGACTGCCCGCCTGGGTCGCGCCGTAGAGCAACGCGACCAGGGCCATCGCGACCCCGCCGGCCGCCCCGCCGGCGAGCCCGGCCGAGAAGGGATGGATTTCGGCGGGGACTCGGACGCGGTGAAGGTCTTCGCCGGCAATCAGGTGCGCCACGCGTTCCGGGGCGGGCCGGATGGCGGGCGCTCGCTCCGAGGCGGATTGCAGCGGCGACAGAATTTCTTGTGGGTCCGGGAGCACGCCCCGCCACCAGCCGATTCCGCCCAGCAGAACGAGGGGCAGGCCGACGATGCTGACCAGCGCGTTGGTGACCAGGCCGGCAAAGAGCATCGTGATGCCGAGGGCGACGACCATCGGTGCTGCGGTGGGCTTCGGGAGTTCGATGCCCGCGCTGTCAGGCTGTTCGTGCTCGCTCATGCTTCTTCCATTCCGGGTCAGAGGCCGACGATGTAAACACTGGTGAGGACCACGAGCCACACGGCGTCGACGAAATGCCAGTACCACGAGACCAGTTCGACCTTTTCCGCGTGTCTGCTCTTGACGTGGCCGAGCAGTGTCATCGACCAGATCCCGCTCATCAAGAGGATGCCGATGCAGACATGGGCGGCGTGGAAGCCGACCAACGAATAGAAGGTCGTGCCGAAAAGGTTCGTACCGATGGTGAGCCCGTCTTCGAAGATCAGGCGGTTCCACTCCATCGCGGTGCTTACCAGGAAGACGACGCCGAGGGTGATGGTGACGAGAAAACTCGCGATGAAGCGCGCGATTTCGCCGCGGCGGAGGGCGCGGACCGCAAACATGATGGTGCCGCTGCTCGAGAGGAGAGCCACCGTCCCGACGACCGGAAAATCGAGAACGTCGACGGGCTGGGGGCCGGTGACACTCTTTCCGATGTAGAAGAGGTAGGCCACCACGAAGATCGCGAAAAAGGCGCTCTCGGTGAGGATCAGGCAAGCCATCCCCGCGCGGCCCCGATCTACGCGACGGCCGTCGTCCAACTGGCGCGGGAGCGTTGCGTCGCTCACGGCCGTCGTCCCCTCGTTGCGCGGGCGCTATTCATGCTTCCAGTCCGGGTCTTCGGGGTGTTTCGCATCCCAGAGGGGTCGGCGGCTGTGCACCTCGGGCGCCTCCGCGAAGTTGTAGTCGGGGGGCGGCGACGACGTGGACCACTCTAGAGTCCATGCGTCCCAGGGGTCGGGTCCAGCCGGGCGGCCCGAATGCAGCGCGCGCGCGATGGCATAAAAGAAGACGAGGACGCCGGCGGCCTGAAAGAGCACGCCCGCCGAAGTGATCTGGTTCCAGATCTCCCAGCTGCGATCGCTCGGGTAGGTGTAGATGCGCCGGGGCATGCCGAGCAGGCCCTGCACGTGCATGGTCGTGAAGGTGAGTTGGAAGCCGATCACGAAGAGCCAGAAGTGCCACTTCCCCAGCGTTTCGTCGAGCATTTTCCCGCTGACCTTCGGGAACCAGTAGTAACAGGCTCCGAAGATCGTGAAGATCAGGCCGCCGATCAGGACATAGTGGAAGTGGGCGACCACGAAGTAGGTATCGGTGAGCTGCCAGTCGAAGGGCGTTGCGGCGAGCATGATGCCCGTGAGACCAGCCAGCACGAATTGGAAGACGAAGGCCGTGCAGAAGAGCATGGGGGTCTGGAAGCGGATCTTCCCCCCGTACATCGTCCCAATCCAGTTGAAGATCTTGATCCCGGTGGGCACGCCCACGAGCATCGTGATCGCGGCGAAATAGATATTGAGTTCGCGCTGCATCCCCACCGCGAACATGTGGTGGGCCCAGACGCCGACGCTGAGAACGCCGATCGAGATCGTGGCGGCGACCATGACCGGGTAGCCGAAGATCACCTTCCTCGAAAAGACCGGAATGATCTCGGAGGCGTAGGCGAAACCCGGGATGATCAGGATGTAGACCTCGGGATGTCCGAAGAACCAGAAGAAGTGCTGCCACAGGACGGCGTCTCCGCCGGCTTGGGTGTCGAAGAAGTGGGCGCCGAGGAAGCGGTCGAAGAGCAGCATGACCTGGGCCGCCGCCAGCGGCGTCAAGGCGATCAGGATCAGGAAGGACACGACGCTCATCATCCAGACGAAGAGCGGCATGCGGCCGAAAGTCATCCCCCGGCAGCGCAGGCTGATCACCGTGCCGAGCATGTTGATCGCACCCGAGAGGCTGCCGAAGCCGCTGATCAGGATCCCGAGGATCCAGTAGTCGGTGGAGTTGCCCCGGGAGAAGGCCTTGCCGGTGAGCGGGGCGTAGGCGAACCAGCCGACGTCCGGGGCGGTCCCAGCACCGTAGAGGCCGTCGGCGCCCAGGAAGGAGAAGTAGAAGAGGAAGGCCCCGAAGAAGAACATCCAGAAGCCCCAGGCATTCAGCCGGGGGTAGGCCATGTCGCGGGCGCCGATCATCAGGGGCAGGAAGTAGTTTCCAAAGCCGGTAATGATCGGCATGCCCACCAGGAAGACCATGGTGGTGCCGTGCATGGTGAAGAGGCGGTTGAAGGTTTCCGGGCCGATGGCGTCGTTGCCGGCAAAGAGCAGCTGGTAGCGCATCGCGGCGGCTTCGAGGCCGGCGACGCAGAAGAAGAAGAGCCCGCTGCAGACGTACATCACCCCGAGCTTTTTGTGATCGCAGGTGGTCACCCAATCGTGGAGTGTGTCGGTCCACGAGTGCCCGGGGGCTGTGACGGGAGGGGTCGGGGTGTCGATGGCGGCCACTTGCGCGGGGCTCCTATTTCAGGCTCAGCAGGTAGGAAACGAGTTGATCGAGGGACTCTCCCTCAACGCCCATCGCCGGCATGCGGACTCCCGGCTTCAAGTGATCCGGGTTCAGCACCCAGGCCCGCAGGGTCTTGGCGTCGAGGGTGCCCACGCCGGCGCCGAGGGTCTGCCGGCTCATCAGGTGGGTGAGATCGGGACCGAACTGCCCGGTGGCGACGGTGCCGCGCACGGTGTGGCAGTTGATGCAGGCCGTTTCGAGAAATACGCTGCGGCCGTCCGCGACGCGCGGGTCGCTGACGGCATCGCGCTGCTGTTCGCGGACCCAGCGCTCGAAATCCGTGGGGCTGTGGACGTAGACACGCAGCAGCATGTTGGCGTGCTGGGTCCCGCAATATTCCGAGCACTGGCCGACGTAGAGCCCGGTCTGAAGCGGCTCGAACCACAGGTGGTTGGTGCGGTTGGGGATGATGTCGGTCTTGCCGGCGAGTCTCGGGATCCAGAAGCTGTGGATCACGTCCTCGGATTCGAGGGTGAGGAAGGTCGGGCGCCGGGCCCCCGGCCGGTTCACCGGGATATGCAGTTCGTTGGCCGTGGTGATGCCGTATTCCGGGTACTGGAACTCCCACCACCACTGGTGCCCGACGGCCGTCACCGCGAGCCAGCCGGCGGGTCGCTTGTCCAACTGGAGCTCAACGATCGCGCGCGCCGTCACCAGGGCCAGGATGAAGACGATGACCAGCGGGATCACGGTCCAGGCCAGTTCGAGAGAGTTGCTGCCGTAGATCTGCGGCGGCTCGCGATCGTCGTCTTCGTCGCGGCGCCGAAAGCGGATCACGGTCCACGCGCCGAACCCGACCACGACGACGAAGATGGCGGCACAGATCGCCACGACACCGAGGGAGTAGGTCTGGATCTGGATGGCCGGGGTCGAGACGCCGGAGAAGATCCCGGTGTCGAAGGTCGACGCTGCGTCGTCCGCGAGTGCGCGCGCCGAAAAGAGCAGCGGAGACGCCAACGCAACGAGCCCGACGCGCACCGCATCCAACCCGCCCAATCGGGCACGCGGTTCGGGGCATCGGTGACTTCGGTAGAACGGCATCGACTCTCCGGGGGGAGGACGCGCTCCCAATCAACGCAGTCTAACCGGACCCGGTGCTCTGGCTCAAGTCTCCCCGCGGAGTTTCGCCAGCTTTCGGGGCCGAGGTGCTAGGGTGAAAGTCGTCGGATCGATTCGGCACGCCGACCGGGGAGGCACGAAGCGCCATGATCCATCGAATCCGCGGCTACGTGTTGCCGATCCTCCTGCTGGCGGTGCTCGGGTTTGCTGGCCTGTGCGCGGTCGACGGCCGCTTCGGTTGGGTGCTCGCGGTGTTGGTGCCGCTTGCGGTGCTCGGCGTCCACGACCACGTCCAGACCCGTCACAGCATCCTGCGCAACTACCCGATCCTCGGGCACCTGCGTTTCCTGCTCGAGGACATGGGGCCGGAACTCCACCAGTACATGGTGGAAAGCAACACCGACGGGGCCCCCTTCGACCGCGACCATCGCAGCTTGATGTACGAGCGGGCAAAGAACGTCGAAGACACCAAGCCCTTCGGCACGGAGTTGAAGGTCTACGAGCCCGGCTATGCCTGGCTGACCCAGTCGATCGCTCCGCGTCCGGTTCCCGAGCGTCCCTCGGAGACGTTGCGGGTGCTGGTGGGAGCCGAACGCGCCCATCCCTACGACGCCTCGATCTTGAACATCTCGGCCATGAGCTTCGGCGCGCTCTCCGCCAACGCGATTATCGCGCTCAACCGGGGGGCGAAGCGCGGTGGTTTCGCCCACGACACCGGGGAGGGTGGTTACAGTCGCCACCACAAACAGGGCGGCGACATCATCTACCAGGTGGGGACCGGCTACTTCGGCTGTCGTACCAAAGACGGGCACTTCGATGCTGCCACGTTCCGGGAAACCGCGAGCGACTCGCACGTCAAGATGATCGAGATCAAGATCTCCCAGGGCGCAAAGCCCGGACACGGGGGGATCCTGCCGGGAACGAAGGTGACCGAGGAGATCGCGGCGGCGCGGGGCGTAGCGCCCGGGGTCGACTGCATGTCGCCGACCGGGCACAGCGCCTTCTCGACACCGCTCGAGTTGCTCGACTTCGTGGTGCAGCTGCGCGAGCTATCGGGCGACAAGCCCGTGGGCATGAAACTCTGCGTGGGCTCGGTTCGCGAACTGATGGCGATCGCCAAGGCCATGGTGGAGACGGGGATCGTTCCCGACTTCATCACCGTGGACGGAGCCGAGGGCGGGACCGGGGCCGCTCCGGTGGAGTTCACCAACCACATGGGGATGCCGCTGCGAGAAGGGCTACTGCTGGTCCACAACACCCTGGTCGGGATCGGGGTGCGCGACCGATTGCGGATCGCGGCGAGCGGCAAGCGGGTCACGGGTTTCGATTTGTCTGTGGCTTTCGTGTTGGGCGCCGATTGGTGCAACGTGGCGCGGGGCTTCATGTTCTCGCTGGGCTGCATCCAGTCCCAGCGCTGTCACACGAACACCTGCCCGGTGGGCGTTGCGACGCAGGATGCCGGGCTGCAACGTGCGTTGGTGGTCGAAGACAAGGAGATGCGGGCCTACCAGTTTCACCGCAACACCGTGCGGGCCCTGGCCGAGGTGGTGGCCGCCTGTGGTCTCGATCACCCTTCCGAATTGACGCCGGCGCACATCATGCTGCGGATCAACGAGTTTGAAATTCGCTCGCTCGATCGTCTGCACACCTTCTTCGAACCCGGTCAGCTGGTCGAAGGAAATGTTCCGAACTTCCTGAAGGACGCCTGGGCGGCGGCGCGACCCGATCGCTTTGGGCCCGCCTGAGACGGGCGCCCGCAGCCGTCACCGAGAGGGGAATTGCGCGTGAGCCAGAACGTGTGTCAGAGCCTGCTGGATATCCTGGCCGACGCGGGTGCCCGGGACATCTTCGGGGTGACCGGGGATGCGCTCAACTCGCTTCTCGAAGAGATCCGCACCGACGACCGCTTTCGCTGGATCGGCGTGCGCCACGAAGAGGCCGCCGGCTACGCCGCCCACGCCCAGTCCCAACTCACTGGCGGGATCGGAGTCTGCGCGGGGACAACGGGGCCCGGCGCGCTGCACCTGATCAACGGGCTCTACAGCGCCAAAAAGGATGGCGGGGCGGTGGTGGCTATCACCGGCCAGATACCGCGGGCGAAGCGCGGCAGCGACTTCCACAAGGAAGTCGACCTGATGAAGATGTTCGACGACATCTGCGACTACCAGGTGGCGATCGAAACGCCCGCGCAGATGCCGCGCATGGCCGCAATCGCGGTGCAGAAGGCGCTGAACGAGCGCTGTGTCGTTCGCATCGAAATCGCCCACGATGTCATCGGAAACGATCTGCCGAGCCAACACTTCCGGCACCCCCTGGTCCACTCCGAGCCGGTGGTGACGCCAAAGCCGGGCGAGATCGAGCGCGCCGCCGAGATCTTGAACGCCGGCAAGAAGGTGGCGCTCTTTTGCGGCGTGGGCTGCCGCGCTTGTCCCGAGTTGGTGCTCGAACTCGCCGAGAAGTTGCAGGCTCCGTTGGTGCATACCCTGCGGGCGAAGGACATCTTCGACTACGGCGAGGGCAACGTCGTTGGAATGACCGGGCTGATCGGCAATCCGTCGGGCTACCACGCAATCTGGGACTGCGACACGCTGCTGATGCTGGGGACCGATTTTCCCTACGACGAGTTCCTTCCGGACGGCCGGCCGATCATCCAGGTGGATCGCGACGTCTCGCACATCGGCCGCCGCGCGCCGGTTTCGCTCGGGCTCGTGGGCAACGTCAAGGAGACCGTCGAAGCCCTGCTGCCGCGGATCGACTCCCCTGGCTCGGGCCATTACCTCTCGCACCTGGTAAAACTGCGCGACAAGTGGCTCGTGCAGATGGACGAGCAGGCGGCTCTCTCGCGTACGGACGAACCCCTGCACCCCCAACTCTTCATGAAGCAGGTGAGTGACAAGGCTTCCGAGGACGCGTTCTTCGCGGTCGACGTCGGCGAGTGCACGGTGTGGGTCGCGCGGCAACTGCGTATGAAGGGCGCGCGGCGCATGGAGTGCTCCTTCAATCACGGCTCTCTCGGCGCCGGCCTCCCCCTGGCGCTCGGTGGAGCGGCCCTTGACCCCGCGCGGCAGGTCTGGGCGATCTGCGGGGACGGCGGCTTTGGCATGTCGATGAACGACTTCGTGACGGCCGTTCGCTACGACTGGCCGATCAAGGTGCTGGTCTTCAACAACAGCGAATTCGGCTTCGTCAAGATGGAGATGGAGGTGTCGGGACTGCCCAGCTACCCCGAGGCCACCGGGCTCGTGAACCCCGATTTTGCAGCCTTCGCGAAAGCCTGTGGCGGCGACGGTGTGCGGGTCGAGCACGCGGCGGACATCCCCGCCGCCATCGATCAGGCAATCGCCTCGAAAAAACCCTTCATCATCGACGCTGTCGTCAGTCCGGGCGAACTGACGATGCCCCCCACCATCACCGTCAAAGAGGCCTTCGGCTTTGGCATTTCGAAGGTGAAGGAAGGGCTGATGGGCTTGCGCGGCGATCATGATGTCTGGAAGAACTGGCGTGACGAATTCCGCGCCAACGTGCGTTGAGACCCATTGGTGGCTGCCGACTCGAAAACGATTTTCGCGGGCGGAGGTCTGGTCTGGAGGCAGGGGGGCGGCGCCAGCGCATTCGAAGTGCTGCTGGTCCACCGTCCGCGCTATGACGACTGGTCGTTTCCGAAAGGGCACCGCGACCCCGATGAGAGTGATGAGGCCTGTGCGCTTCGCGAGGTTCTGGAGGAGACCGGCCTTCGCTGCGTTCTCGGCGTGGAACTGGAGACGGTCCGGTACAGCGATCCGCAGGGGCGCCCGAAGCAGGTCCGCTACTTCGCGATGCAGGTCGAATCCGGGGATTTCCTTCCGAACGATGAGGTCGACAGGATCTGCTGGCTCGAGCTTGCGGCGGCACGCTCTCGCCTGAGCCAGCCCGGCGACGCGGGTCCGCTGGCTTGCCTTGGCAGCCTGCTGCAAGGGGCCGTCGATGTCTGACGCGGTCCTTGCTCCTTTGGGACAGGTCGTCGCCTGTCGCGACTGTGACGGCGTGCAGTGTGTGCCCGACCAGCCCTGGGGCGGGAACTTTTCGTGTTTCCGATGCGGCGGTGTTTTGGTTCAGCGCCGCCACCGGGATCTCGACTTCTTCCTGGCGGTGACCTTGGGGCTCGCGGTGCTCTTCTTCCTCGCCGCGAGCCAGACCTTCCTGACGATCGATGTCCACGGCACCAGTCAAGATTGCACGATGTACAGCGGTGTCCTGGCACTCGCCGACGCTGGCTTCATCGGGTTGGCGGGCCTGGTCGGCTTCACCCTCTTTGGGGCTCCTTGCGCTCGGATCATCGGGCTGCTCTACGTGCTCGTGCCGCTGCGCGCCGGAAGACTGGCCCCGCGGACTGCGGAGGTTTTTCGCTGGGTCCAAAAACTGGGTCCCTGGGCGATGCTCGACGTGCTCGTGCTGGCGGTGATCGTTGCCGCGGTGAAGCTCGGCGAGCTGGCGAGCATCGAACTCGGTCCCGGGATGGCTGCGTTCCTCGGGTTGGTGGTGTTGTGGACCGTTTCACGCGACCGACTCGATCCGACGTGGGTCTTCGAGGCCGTTGCCCCCACGGTTTCCGGAGTGGGTCCGGGCCGCACCGCTTGTGAGGTCTGTGGTCAGGGGGTTGCCCTTGACGGCGGAGACGTTCAGAAGTGTTCGCGCTGCGGGGGGCGTGTGCATGCCCGAAAGCCCAACAGCCTGGCGCGGACGACGGCTCTCGTGGCCGGCGCAGCGCTGCTGTATGTCCCGGCGAATTTCTATCCGATCCTCAATTTTGAGACTCTCGGTGTTTCGGGTCCCCAGACGATTCTGTCTTCGGTGGGAATCCTGTTCGCGTCCGGGATGTGGCCCATCGCATCGATTCTCTTCTTTGCGAGTATCCTCGTGCCGCTGCTCAAGTTGGTTGGCCTCTCCACCCTGATCGCGGTGGTGCGCCGGGGCTCCGACCGACCGGTGGAGGCGACGCGCATGTTTCGACTGATCGACTACATCGGGCGTTGGTCGATGATCGACGTGCTGGTGTTGGCGCTGCTGGTTTCCCTGGTGCAGATGGGCAGCGTGGCGACGATCACCCCGGGCATCGGGGCGACCTGTTTCGGGGCCGTCGTGGTCCTTACTATTCTTGGAGCCCAGAGCTTCGATCCGAGGCTGATCTGGGACACCCGGAGGAAGGCATGAGCGAGGCAGGCGAAACGATTCCCGAGGCGCAATTGCAGGCACAGCGGGGCTTCCGGATGATCTGGCTGATTCCGATCGTGGCGCTGCTAGCGGGCGCCTGGCTCGGCTGGCAGACGCTCTCGAGTCGTGGGCCCGGGTTCGCGATCAATTTTCGCGTGGCCCACGGCATCGATCCCGGGAAGACGGTGATTCGGTATCGCGACGTCGAAGTGGGGATCGTCGAGGCGGTGGACGTGTCGAGCGACCTCTCCTACGTGGTGGTGGAGGCGCGGGTCAATCCGTTGATGGGCAAGCACCTCGTCGAGGGCACGCGCTTCTGGGTGGTGCGGCCGCGAGTCGGAGCGGGCGGTATTTCGGGTCTGTCGACCCTGATTTCGGGGGCTTACATCGGGATGGATGTGGGGCCGGAGGGGGGGCAGGAGGTGCGCAGCTTTCGGGGCATCGAGATTCCCCCGATCGACGTGGCCGGGGAGAAGGGGCTCTCACTAGAACTCGAGACGAGCGCACTCAAAGGGATCGGAAGCGGTTCGCCGATCTTCTATCGCAACATCAACGTGGGCGAGGTGATTCGATACGAACTCGACCCGAAGGACCCCACGCGCATCCAGCTGCACGTGCTGGTTCATGAGAAATTTGCGTCCCTGGTCAATTCGGGAACCCGCTTCTGGAATGCCAGTGGGCTCGATCTGGCGGTGGGGCTCGATGGTGTCACGGTCGACGTCGAGTCGATCCAGTCGCTGCTGATCGGAGGGATCGCCTTTGACACCGTTGCGGCGAAGGGCGCGGTGGCCGAGAAGGGCGCGCACTACGAGGTCTATGCCAGCCGCCAGGCGGCCGTGGCCGCGGTGGAAGAGGTCGGGGGTCTTCGTATCGTCCTCGACGCTGCCGAACTCGGCTCGATCGAGGTGGGGGACGCGGTCACCTACCGCGAGGAGCGCGTGGGACGCGTCGTCGACCAGTCGCTGCACGACGATTCGCGCTCGGTGGGCATCCTGGTCGAAATCGACCGACGATACGCTCCGCTGGTGCGGACGAATTCGGTGTTCTGGAACGCGAGCGGCATCAGCGGAGGCTTCGGTCTTGGCGGGGTGACGGTTCATACCGAGTCTCTCGAGGCGCTTTTGCGAGGCGGCGTTGCCTTCGCGACGCCCGATCGCCCGGGGGCGCGCGCGAAATCGGGATCGGTCTTCAGCCTCCACAGCGAGGCACAGGACGGATGGCGAGGTTGGGCGCCGCGGATCTGGATCGGTCGCGGCCGGGACCCTGCGGCTTTGAAGCCTTCTGCGGCGGCGGCACCGGAAAAGGAGGAGCGCGTCAGCCCACTTTCGAAAAGTGGCCGCACCGAGGGCTACGGCGGCTTGATGCGCCACCGCGGGATGAAGCGCTGAAACGGGCCCGCGGCATCAGGGGGCCCCTCGAAACGCCGGATCTTCCGATGTGCCGACGGCGACCGCCGCGGGATCGCGCGGAGACAGCCGCCCGTCCGGGTCCAGGTCAAAGAGCAGTCCGCGCCATTCGACTTCGCGCGCTCGCAAGGCAGTGAGCCAACTGCCGAGGGCCGCGAGGTCGCGCAGCGGCAGCCAACCAAGATTGCGCATGGCCTCGACGTCGCCAAAGGCCCGGGCCGTGAGCGCGACGGTGCCCCAGCGGATCGCGAGTGCAGTCGCGAGGACCGTGACGCCGACCGCGTCGAAACCGCGCAGTGCAGCGAGTGCGAGGGCCGCGGGTAGGGACCGGATCAGGATCGTCGCGATGAAGGCCAGCGGGCGCGCCGCCCGGGTGTTCTGGTCCCAGTAGACCATGTGTCGCCACCAGCTGTGCCGATCCGGGAGGTCGATCACCGTCTCAACGAGGTCCGGCAGGAAAGCCGGACGGAGTCCGAGCCCTGTCATCCGCTGGCCCATCTCGTAGTCCTCTACCAAATAGTCCTGGAGCGCTTCAAAGCCTCCGATCGCGTCGAGTTCGCTGCGCCGAAAGGCGACTGAACCGCCCAGCAGGAAGCCCGAGGCGCCGGTCATCCACGAGAAGACCACCTGCGTGGTGTAGTCGTGGAGCGAGAGCAGTTCGAGGCGCTCGTACCAGCGCTCGGCGTGGACTCCCTTGTAGGGGGTACAGACGTAGCCGACGCCGGGATCCCGAAGCGGCGCCGTGATGCGGCGGAGGTAGCTGGGAGGGATTTCGATGTCGCTATCGCTGATCACGATCTGCTCGTGACGTACGGCGGGCATTGCCCCCACGAGGTTGTGGATCTTGCCGTTGGGCATGGGTGCGCGTTCGGCGATGGCGATGGCCACGCGCGCGGGGCCGTATTCGGCCTGCAATCGGTAGAGCAGCGGGAGCGTCGAGTCTTCTTTGTGTTGCACCGAGAAGACCACCTGGAAATCCGGGTGATCTTGCTCGCAACAGCTGCGAAGGTTTTCCTCGAGGCGTTTCTCCTGGCCACAGACGGGCTTCAGGAGCGAGACGGGAGAGCAGGCTTCCGGGGCCAGGGGAATACTGCGTCGGCGCCGGAAGAGCCACGCCACGGGAACCGTGAGCAGTGCGAATGCGCTGCCGAAAACCACGGGTACGGCGAGTACCCACTGGAGCGCTTGCACGAGGACTTCCATTCGCAGGCAGCCTAGCATCGGGTTTTTGCGAAGATCGCGTGGCGGGCGTTCCTTTGCCCCCTGGACCTCGCGGGCTAGACTGCGCCGGCCCGCGAGACGCCATCGGCATCGGGGGAACCTTTCGCCGCAGGAGATTCTCAGGCCATGCAGATCGGCTCCGAGGCCCACAAGGAACTCTTTATTCGGACTTTTCGCGAGGGCCATCGGCGCTACGAACCGAAGGATCTCGACTGGCCTGAACTCGCTTCCGACGAACTGGCGCTGCTTCGGGGGCTGCCGTTCTGGACCCACGCTCTCGAGTTCGAGTCCGCTGCTGGGCCGATGATCCGCTCCCTGGCGGCCACCATCGACGACCGGGAAATTCGCGAGGCTCTCGAGCTGCAGGCCTACGAAGAATCCCGTCACGCCGATCTCGTCGCCTTCATGCTGGCGCGTTACGACCTGCCCTTCGAAGAGAGGCCCCTCGAAGCGGTGAAGAATCCGCTGGGCGCGTTCATCCACTTCGGCTTCGAGGAATGCCTCGATTCCTTCGGCGGTTTTGGGCTTTTCAAATTGGCGCGCGATTCTGAACTGTTGCCCGAGGGCATTTTCGCCATCTTCGAGAACGTGATGCGGGAAGAGGCCCAGCACATCGTCTTTTTCGTCAATTGGTTCGCGCACCACCAGGCCCAGAAGGGGCTGCCGTGGTTGCGCGGCCCCCGCGGGCTCTGGCACTACGCCCTTGCGGTGGCTCAACTCGGCGACCTGGTCCGCGGGGGGCAGGAGGAGGAGGAGGGGGCCGACTTCATCGCCACCGGGGCGAAGGCCTTTGTCGACGACCTCTCGGTGGGGCTCGTGCTCGAGGCCTGCGTTTCGGAGAACGAGCGTCGCTTGGCCGGCTTCGACCGCCGCCTGCTCGTGCCGCGCTTCGTACCGAGCCTGGCAGCGGCCGCGCTGGCGGTCCTCGATCGATTGCCGCGCCGCCGCGCCGCGAAATCCACCGAATCATCGCGAAGGGTGAGGGCGCCGCGCGGGTGAGTGCGGGTTCGGGTTTCGAAGGGTGACGCGATTCGTATCGCTGATGTTGCTGGCCGGTGTGATCCTGCTCGGCGTCGTGATCGCAGAGACCGATCTCGAGCGTGCGGCCTTGCTGGTGCGCGAACTGGGCCTCTCCGGGATCGGTCTCGTGTTGGCGATCTACTTCGCGGGTTTCGTGGTATTGACCGGCTCCTGGCTGGTCACCCTGCCTTCGGTTGCGATCTCGTCGCGCTGGCTCTACCGCCTGTGGAAGGTGCTGATGGTCGGTTCGGCCCTCGACAGCGTGACACCGTTGGCGGGAATCGGCGGCGAGCCGGTGAAGGCCGCGATGTTGAAGCGGCTTTACGGCATCGCCTACCGCGAGGGAGTCTCCTCTCTCGTGCTGACCCGGATGACCGACCTGATCGCGCAGGTGATTTTCATCTCGATCGGCTTCGCGCTGATGTTCGGCGAGGAGCCGTTTCCAGAGGGCTTCCGTTGGGCGGCGGGCGCGGGCCTGGTCGCCTTCAGCCTCGCGATTGGGCTCTTCTTTTTGGCCCAGCGAAAGCGTGGTTTCAGCTGGCTCCGCGGGCGCCTCGAAGGGGGCTGGTTGAATCGAATACTCGGCGCCCGCGCCCAACAGGCCCTCACCGCGCTAAAGGATGTCGAGGATCGCCTGGTCGGTTTCTATTGGGGAGAACGCGCGCGCTTCGGGGCCTCGGTGGCCCTGGCCTTCGCCGACTGGATGGCTTCGGCGGTCGCGACCTACCTGGCGATCCGCCTGCTTGGGTTCACGATCGGCTTCGGGGATGCCCTCGCGATCGAGGCCTTCGTGGTGCTGGTGCGGTCGGTATTCTTCTTCGTACCCGCGGACATCGGGACCCAGGACGCTGCCCTGGTGCTGGTGTGCGAAGCGGTGACGGGCTCGGCGCCGCTGGGTCTCGCGCTCGCGGTCCTGCGCCGGATACGGGATATCGGCTTCATCGCCTGGGGGCTCGGGATCGGCTGGGCTCACTCGCTCGGCCCCCGCTCAATGGCCCGGGCGGCGCTGCGCGAGAAGCAGGAGGCGGCGAGTGAAGTGCGCGCGGAGGGGCCGTGATCGGCGTCGTGCCCGACCCTGGCCGCAGGCTGTCCTACGCTGGGCCCCGATGAAGGGCCGGCCACGATGAAATCGCCGAGGTCTCGCGTTCGCCATGGGGGCGTGTTGCTCGCGTTTGTCTGCCTGCCCGTTGGCGCGTGGGCCGCGGAGGCGGGGCGCCCGGCCGCCGAACCCGGTCGGGTGGCCGTTGAAACACTCTCGCTGGGAGAAGCCGTGGAGCGGGCGATGCGCGACGGCGCTCCGACACAGATTGCCGGTCTCGAAACCGATCGCGCGCGCGAAGCGGCCCTCGAGACGCTCGGGGCCTACCTGCCCCAATTGATGATCACCTCCCAGGCAGGCTGGTCGAATCGCATCGGCGATAAGATGGTGGCGGGGGACGGGAAGGTCTACGGACTCGACAACCTCGGGAACGACCCCTGGGTCGACGTATTCGTCCAGCAGGCGCTCTTGGATCTTCCCCTGTGGCGACGCATCGGGCGGCAGCAGCTCGGCACGAAACTCGCTGAACTCGCAGAGCGGCAGGTTCGTGAAGCGGTGGTCTACGAAGTTTTGAAGCTGTACTCGAACCTGGCCCGGATCGAAGAGCTGGAGCGGGCCGCCGATGCGCATCGCAACGCGCTCGACCGGTTGGTCCTGCGTGCGGACCACTTGCTTGCCGCCGGACACGCGCTGAAATCGGAGCGCGACGCGACGCACCACGCGCACGAGGACGCGCAGCTTCTGTTGGAAGGGTTCGCTCTCGAGCGCGATGCACTGGGCGCGGAGCTGCGCCTGGCCCTCGGCGAAGGGCGGGGGCGCGCGCTCGCGACTCGCCCGGAGACGCTGCCCGAGCCGCGTCCGGCCGTTTTCGAGGAGGGGATCCTCGTGGCGGTGCAACGCGCGCCTGGTGTTCAGATCCTGCAACTCGAGCGGCAGATCGGAGACGCCAGCGTCGGCGTCGCCGAGGCCGAGCGCTGGCCGCGGATGGTGCTGCGCGGCGGGTACGCGAACTACGGCATCAAACGCTTCGACGAGTTCGACGACGCCGGCTACATCTTCATGGGAATGGAGGTTCCCCTCTTCGACGGCTTCCAGAATCGATACAAGGTAGGCGGTGCCCAGAAGACGGCCGAGATTGCGCGTCTTCGAGCGCGCTCCTTTGCCACCGCCACCCGCGGCCGGGTCGAGGCGCTGAATCGCGAACTCGTGCTGCTGGCGCGCCGCGCGTCGCTGGCGGAGCGACGGGCCGTGTCCGCGGCATCCCAGGCCGAGATCGCCGCCCTCAATCTCGACACTCGGCGCGGAAGCATCGAGGCGGCGCTCGCCGCCCACGCGCGGCACGCCGAACGGGTCGTTGCGGCGGTTGAGTTTCGCTACGCACGGATCGAAGTCTGGGCTCGCTTGCAGCGAGAACTCGGACGCCTCGGCAGCGCTCTTGGCGAACCGCCGACCGCGCCGGTGGTGAAACACTGATGCCCGGAAATCGCTGGGTGGTCGCTGCGGGCTTCCTGCTCCTGGCTCTGGGACTGGTATGGTGCGCGCGCGATCCCCTGTCCCAGGTCGAAGTCGTGCGCGCGGTGTACGCGCCGATCGAGGTCACGGTGGCGACGAATGGCACCGTCGAGCCCATTGCGAAGGCCCCCGTTCGCTCGCGTCTGGACGGGCGCGTGGTGGAGGTTCCGGACCCGGGGGTGAAGGTCGAACTCGGCGACGTGATCCTGCGCATCGACGCGGGTCCCGTCGAGTCGGAGTGGGCTACGGCGCGCTCGCTGCGACTGGCGGCCCAGGATTCGCTGCGGGCGGCGGAGGATCATTTTGAACGGGTGCAAAAGCGTGCCGAGACCGACGCGATGCTCTTTGAAGCAGAGGCCCTGACGCGCCACGCGCTGGACGAGAGCCGGGCAGAACTTCGCGAAGCGGCGGCGCAGTTTCGGCACCTCGAAGGCGCGGTGCCGCTGCAGGTGGAGGCGCTTGACCTTCGAATCGCGGAGCTCGTCGCGCGGCGCGATGCGTCGTCGCTGCGCGCGACCTTTGCGGGGACGGTCTACCGGACTCATGTAAAGGTGGGTGAATCGGTTCGCGTGGGGGACCCGGTCCTGCACGTCGCCGAACTCGGTCGACTCAGGGTTCGAACGAACATCGACCAGGTCGACCTCGGTCGCGTCGCGGTCGGGCAGTCGGTGCGGATCGAGTCGAACGCCTATCCGGGTCGCGCCTGGCGTGCGCAGATGGCGGAAGTGATTCCGAACGTCGCCTTGAAGGACAGTCGGCGGGTGGCCGAGGGGCTCGCGGAAGTGGAGCCGCCGACCGAGGGGCTCGTCCCCGGCATGACCGTCGACGTCGAGATTCTGATCGATGCTTCACCGCGGGCGCTGCAGGTCCCGATCGAGGCGGTGTTCTCGGACCCGGTCGGATCGTATGTCTACCGGCTCGACGACGGACGCGTAAGAGAGACGCGCGTACGCTTGGGGCGAGCGACGGTGTCCAGCGTAGAAGTGCTCGAGGGTCTGGCAGACGGCGACTGGGTAGTGCTGGGGCCGCTCTCGAACCTCTCCGATGGGGATGCGGTCAAGGCGCAGAAGCGTGGCGACGGCTGACCCCGGCAGAACCGACCTCGTGAGCGCGTCGCCGATGATCGCCCTCGAGGCCGTCTCGAAGACCTACCAGCACGGCGACGTGCCGGTGTGCGCCCTCGACGGTATCGATCTCGAGATTCACGAGGGGGAGTTCGTTGCAATCATGGGGCCTTCGGGTTCCGGCAAGTCGACCCTCCTGCACATTCTCGGGCTGCTCGATTCGGACTATCGCGGTCGCTACCGGCTGAAGGGCCGCGAGACCTCGAATCTCGGCCTGGACGCGCTCGCGCCCGTGCGCAATCGGGAAGTCGGCTTCGTCTTCCAGGCCTTCCACCTGCTGCCCAACCTTTCGATCCTCGAAAATGCGGCATTGCCCGCGCTCTATGCTCGTGACCGCGAGGAGGAAGCGTGCTTCGAGGCCGCGCGCCATCGACTCGCGCAGGTGGGTCTGGAGAACCGCCTCGACCACCGGCCCAGCCAGCTGTCGATCGGACAGTGCCAGCGCGCCGGGATCGCGCGCGCGTTGGTCAACGACCCCAGCCTGCTGCTGGCAGACGAGCCGACGGGCGCGCTCGATTCGAAGACCGTCCAGGAGATTCTCGGGATCCTGGAGGAACTCTACGAGCAGGGGCGCACCGTAGTGCTCGTAACCCACGACGCCGAGGTCGCGAAGTCCGCCAGGCGCATCGTCCACGTGCGCGATGGTCGCTGCGAAAACGGCCGGGCCCAGTAGGCGCGGCGAGTCGCGGTCATTCGTAGCCGAGAGCCTCGATCAGGTTCATGTTGGCTGCCTTTCGAGCGGGATAGAGCCCGAAAAAAATCCCGACCGCCAAGCTGACACTAAAGGCGACGACGACGCTGGCTGCCGAGATGGGAACGGCCACGCCGTTTACGAGTCCGACGTACCACGGGAGTGCGACGCCCAGCAAGAGGCCGAGCACGCCGCCCGCCAGGCTGAGGATCGCGGCCTCCAGGAGGAACTGCAGCAGGATGTCCTGGCGTCCCGCTCCCAGCGCCAGGCGGATGCCGATGTCGCGGGTTCGCTCGCTCACCGTGACCAGCATGATGTTCATGATCCCGATCCCGCCCACGAGCAGCGAGACACCCGCGATCGCGAGCAGACCGAGAGAAATCCCATCGGAGATGCGGTCGACCAGTTTTACGTACTGCGTGAGGGACATCATCGTGAAGCCGTCGGTGCTGCGGTGGCGCTCCCGCATCACAGAAGTGGCGGCGGCCAGCACTTCCGGGACGGCAGCGCGGCTCTGGGCCTGGATATACAGCGTGTAGGCCCAGCGTGCGTCGGACAGGTTCCGAAAGGTCTGGAAGGGGATGATGGCGGCGAGTCCGGCCGCCTCGCTCTGCTCGACGGCCGCGGCGCTCTCCACCGCTTCGCGAAAGACGCCCACCACCGGAAAGCGCAGGCCAAAGAGTCGCAGGCTGCGGCCGCGGATGTCGGTACTCCCGAAAGCTTCCTCCGCGAGTTTTTTCGAGACAATCGCGACCTTCGCGCCGGTGACCTCGTCGGCGTCCCCGAGGAAGCGGCCCGAAACGACGACTAGGTTGCGGACGCTGGCGTAGGCGGGCGGCGTGCCCAGGACGCGCATCGATTTTTCTTCGTTGCGAACCGAGAAATTCTGCATCTCGTGGAGTACCGGGGCCATGGCGCTGACGTAGGGCACTCGCTCTTCGAGTGCATCGATATCACCGAAGGTGAGTTGCTCGGGGCTCGTGCCCTCGTCTTTCGAGTAGATAATGACGAGGTTGGTCCCGATGCCCTCGATCAAACCCACCACGTAGTCGCGGCCCACCAACCCGATCGAGATCACCGCCACGACGCTCGCCGTGCCAATGGCCATGCCGGTGATCGTGAGGAGCGAGCGCCCGCGCTGCGCCGCGAGCCCATCGAGGGCGAAGCGCAAGAGCAACCGCAGGGATGCGAGGGCCGGGATCGGCATGGGCGTGTTTCTCGCGGGGCCGTGATTCGACCGTAGGAGACGCGTCAGTGTATCCGGCGGCGGCGGGCTCTCAAGGCCGGACCGGGCCGGCGGACGCGAGGCCGCGAAAGCGGATCGGTTCGAGCCCGAGGGCATCGAGTCGTGCTCGCACCCGCGGACTGACGAGCGCCTTGAACTCGGCCTGGTAGGCGCTTCCCGGCGAAACCCTCTCGATCTCGGCGCAGAAGCCGATCGCGGGGTGGAAATACATTTCGGTGGCACCCTCGGGCAAGCGCTCGAGCAGGGCCAGCAGCGTTTCCTCGTCCATCGACCCGCTGTCTTTCAGGCCGAAGACCTGATCGTTGCAAGCCACACCGGCACGCCCCAGGCGTCTCTGCATGAAATACAGCCAGGGGAAGAGGGCGGCGTCCCGCAGTGAAAACTGCCGGCTCACCGCGATTTCGCGGGGCAGCCGGATGGGAGGGTTTCCGTAGTCGCGGCCGATCGCAAGGAGCAGCGAGAGGATCGTCGGGTGGACGTGCAGGTGGTTGTGGGCGTTCACATGGTCGAGCACGAGCCCGGTGGCGGCGAAGGCCTCGAACTGGGCGCGGATCTCGGCCGCGAGCTGGCGGCGCGCCCGCGGGTCGAAGAAGAAGCGGAAGCTGGCGCGCACCAGTCGCTCGCTGAAATTGCCCGCTGCATCGACGAGAGCCGGCACGCGCTTTGGGGGAAGCACCGGGCGGCCCTCCACCAGCGCGACGTGCAAGCCGACGCCGAGTTCCGGCATCTGGTGGGCGCGGGCGATGGCGTCATCGGCGCAAGCGGCCCCCACCATCAGACTCGCGGTGCAAAGGATGCCCTCGCGGTGGGCGCGTTCGATGGCCCGGTTGACTTCCAGGGCCAGCCCGAAGTCGTCGCCTGTGACCAGGAGTTGTTTCATCGCACTGGCCGTAGGGGCCGTCAGCGGCTCACCGGCGCGTCGCCCCAGGCCTTGCGGAACCACTCCACCGTGCGCGCCAGGCCCGTTTCAAAATCGATCTCGGCCTGCCAGCCGAGCTCGCGCTTTGCCTTCTCGGCCGAGACCAACTTGCCGCCGAAGTCGCCGGGACGGGCGGGGGTGAACTCGATCTGCACGTGGTCCCCCACGGCCTCGCGGATGCGTTCGGCGACTTCGAGCACCGTCACCGGCCGCGGGCCTTCGAGGTTGTAGGTCTCGCCGGCAGCACTCTCGGCCATGGCCAGGACGTGGGCGTCCGCGAGGTCGCGCACGTATAGGAACTTCCGGTACTGCTCGCCCCGACCCGCGATGGTGAGGGCTTCGCCCGCCAGCGCCTTCTTCAGGAAGATCGGGATCAGGAGTTCCTCGCGCATCCGGGGGCCGTAGGGGATGCCGTAGCGGAGCACCGTGAAGGGAAGTTCGTAGAGTTCGGAGTAGTTATGGCAGAGCATCTCGCAGGCCATCTTCGTCGAGGTGTAGATGTGTCCGGCTCCGTTCAGGTGGAAGGGGACGCTCTCGTCGACTTCTTCGGCGTGCGGAACCCCGTTATAGACCCACACGGTCGAGGCCAGGTGGACCCGCGAGGCGCCATTGATGCGGGCTGATTCGAGAATGTTGGTGGTGCCCATCACGTTGAGGGCGGTGGTGTACACCGGGTACTTATGCGCGTAGTTCACGTTCGAGACTGCAGCGAGGTGGAAGATGTGTTCCGCGCCCTTCGTCGCTTCGAGCACCGAGGAGAGGTCGAGCAGGTCGATGTCCTCAAAACCCACGTCGCTTCGGTGCGGACGCACGCGGTGATCGAGGACGGTGACGTCGTGTTCCGCGTCGACCAGCGCATCGACCACGTGCGAGCCGATGAATCCGCTTCCACCGGTAACGATGACCTTGCTCACGTTGAGTCTCCCTAACCGATGGTGGCCGTGACGGCTTCGATCACGCGATGCGCCTGCTCGTCGGTCATGCTCGGAAAGACCGGCAGGCAGATGTGACGCGCGCAGGCCTCTTCGGAGTTCGGGAGATCGCTTGCGGCGTACTCTCGAAAGATGGGCTGGTGTTGGATCGGGTCCTCGTAGACCTCGCCGGCGAGTGACACGCCCCATGCTTCGCGCAACTCGGCCTTGAGCGCCTTGCGGTCGAGGCGTTCGGCGGTCTTCGCGATGTACTTGTAGTAATTCCAGGACGCACCGGGGCCGGGCACGAGGGCTTCGAGGTTTGCGCACTTCGCAAGCCCGGCGTCGAAAATCCTGGCCACGTGCTGTCGCTTTTGGATCATCTCGGGCAGGCGCTCGAGATGGCGCCGCGCAATGGCGGCGTGCGGCTCAGACATCCGCCAGTTGTAGCCGAGGTGGGTATGGGCGTTCTGCGTAAAGCTGGCCTTCCCCTGGTCTCGGTAGATCCGGGCTTCGTCGGCGATGCGGTCGTCGCTGGTGGTGATGATTCCGCCCTCCCCGGCGGTCATCACCTTCGTGGGATAGAAGCTGAAAGCCGCCGCGATCCCGAAGGCGCCGGCCTGGGTTCCCTCGTAACTCGAGCCATGGGCATGGGCGGCGTCTTCGACGAGCCACAGGCCACGGGCGGACAGGACTTCCTGGATGCGCTTCATCTGGGGCGAGACGATGCCGCCGATGTGGACGACGATGGCGCCGACGGTGTTGGGGGTGATGCGCGCCTCGATCTCGTCCGGATGGGTGCCGAAGGTTTCGAGATCGGTATCCATCAGTACCGGCCGCCCACCGGCGTGGACGACGGCGGCGGCGGTGGCAAAGAAGGTGTTTGCGGGCACGAGCACGTCGCGCCCGGCGACACCCTGGGCGCGCAGGATGATCTCGAGTGCGGCCGTG
>Ga0310122_10000326_pt1 | contig 30599 bp, 30 predicted proteins | sample CB6_Bottom_1051__FD_203503 | JGI IMG/M metagenome (GOLD analysis project Ga0310122, IMG submission 203503) | Marine microbial communities from Western Arctic Ocean, Canada - CB6_Bottom_1051 | ecosystem: Environmental > Aquatic > Marine > Oceanic | place: Canada: Western Arctic Ocean | collected...
CGTGTCCGTGTAGAGGTCGGCGAGTGCTTCCGCCGCAGGGGCGTGTCCTTGATCGGCTGCCAGCCTGAACAAGCGAAGAGCCACCTCGCGATCCTGATCAATCCCTGAAAGTGGAAGGAAGATCCTGCCGGAGTAGACTTGACCCCCTCTCCACTGGGCTTCGGCCGATCCGAGTTCCGCAGCCCTCATAACTATCCGCATCGCCTCAGTCGGGTCTGGGCCAAGACGCATGGTAGAGAGTGACAGCATCGCCGGGATGTGATCTTGTTCCGCCGCACGCGCGTACCACTCTATGGCTATCCCATAGTCAATCGCGATCCCATCGGCACCGACCTCGAACAGCCGGCCATACTCGTACTGGGCGTCCGCGTCCCCCCGCTGCGCAGCGGCCGCCAAAGAGTCGACGCTCGAGGAAGGAGGGTCGGTCTGGGCACTCGCCGGGTGCGGGCAAAACCCGAACGCAAGGTAAGTGATGAGTACGCGGAGCAGCATCGTGGGTGAGGACTTCGAGAAGAAACCGATAGCCGTGACAATATTTCGCATTCGTCTTCATAAACGGAGTCGGAACGGGCCGGGCTCGAAGCGACAATACGCGCAAGATGAGTCTACCGCGAGGGACGTCTGCTGGGCTCTGCTTGCGCCCACCTGCCCACGCGTATGATGTTGAGTTCGGCCGTGCTAGACTCCACGCAGCCTGGTCGGTGCAAGGCAGGGCGCGCACGTAACTGTGTAACCGTACCCGGGAGGTAGCAAGATGACCGGAATGAGTTGGCTTTCAGCCGCCAAGCTGGCGATCTGTTTTCTCTTTGTGGCCTTGACCGCAGGGCTGGTTCACAACTCCGTGCAGCAGTTCGAGTACCCTGCACCTCGCTTTCCATCGCTTGCCCTGAACCCTCCCACCTCTGTGGAGGAGGTGATGCCCTACGCCCGGCAGGCGGCGCGAAACCGGGCGGCAGCTTTCGGTGGAGGGCTCGGTCTTTCAACGCCAGGTGAGACCATCGCTCTCGTAGTCGGGGGGTGTGCCAATCCTCACATTATCGAAGCGATGCGTCGCGCGCTCGTCGAACGAGGGATCACGCCTGTGGTCCTGCTACGAGGCCCGAGTAGCGCCATCATCTTCGACTACGAGACCGCCCGACGTTCCTACTCGGTCGAGGGATGTACGAGAGAATCCCGCATTCCAGGCATGACAGTCACCCAGGCGGGCTTTACCGAAGGTGGCCAGCCAGGCCCGGTGCCGTTTCCGAGGAAGACGCGCAATTGGCTGAGATCGGAGCGACCCGACCTTTTCCAGACACTTTATCCGAACAGGTCCCTGGAACCCGAGCCGGATCCAGCGAATGAGCAGCAAAATCTAGGCTTCGGCGGCGACAGGAATGACGTGATAATAGCCTACCTGGAGGAGCACCCGGAAATAGACGGCGTCTATTCAGGGGGGACGTGGTATCAGGAGGCGGGCAACTTCGGACCGTTCTCCGGCAAGTGGCGCGGCACGACGAGGTGGGACCGGTTCACGATCATGAGCAATGTGCCATCCTATCCCGCAGATGTCTGGACCCTTACGGAAGAAAAGAACATCGAAGCGATCGCCTTCGCCTCCCGGTTCCACCTCACGGACCCGGAAGGCACGGATCTGTCGGACGACATTTCGCCCGACCTGGCCCGGCGTTGGGCGAGCGGTGTTTACGAGCGCGGTCATAATATGCTGGGGCCCAACATGGCGACCGGGCGCTTCGCACGCACGATGGTGAGTTACCCGGCCATGTCCGGCGAGTGGATCCCGCGGTCGCCGATCTCCACTCCGACCGGTGTGATAGCCGCGACGACGAACCACGTTGGGTATCATCCTCTCATCAAGATGTACTATGAGGACGGCTATCTGACGGAGGTCGAAGGCGGTGGGACATATGGTGAGTTGGCACGAACGCACCTGTGCTGTTACCCGAACATCAACACCGCGCAATACCCATATTACGCTGGCAAGCCCGGCTACTTCTATCTCCACGAGATCGCCCTGGGCACCAACCCCAAGTGGTTCCGGCCTCCGAATGCCGACATGTCGGTTACGACGGTCAACGAACGCCTCAAGTCCGGCTACCTGCATATCGGCGTGGGTGCGAGCCTCGAACACGAGCCCAGAGCGGCGAGGAGGTCTGAAGCCTGGCAAGCGTTCGCTGAGGAGCAAAATGTCCCCTTCTATCACGGTCTTCACCTGCACCTTTATTTCCCGACGTATACCGTCGACATCAGAAACAGCAACAGATCGGTGGACATCATCAGGAACGGACGGATGACGAGCCTGGACGACGCGGAGGTGCGGGCGCTGGCCTCACGTTACGGTGACCCAGACGAGATCCTGGCGGAAGACTGGGTAGTGGAGGTCGCTGGGATCAACGCGCCGGGCAACTTCGAGGATTACGCGCAGAATCCGTACCCGTATCACAAGGCCGTGAACGACAAGATCCTGGATGGCACTTACGAGCACTTCTACCCGGCCAACTGAATCTACACGCAGGTAACACAGGCAATTGCTTCCGGTTAACGCGAGGCCTCGATCGTGAAGGGGATGACCTGGCAACTGCTTCCAATTATCGGCAAGAGAACGTTTCTGGGTTTCGGCTTGGTGACGTTTCTAGTTGCCGCCCTCCTGTCGGCAGTGAGCATCACCTCGCGTTACGCACTGAGCCTGTACGTTGAGGATCAGCTCGATCGGACTCCATGGGACCTCGTAGTCTACGATCAATCCGGAGGGTCCAATCCAACCCTCGCGGCTCGCATGAGCTCCCTGGAAAACATGCAACAGGTAGAACAGTTGGTATTCCTGCGCGCATCGTTTTCGTCGGACGTCACCGCCATGGTCGACGGACAGCCCTTGGGCACGCCATGGCTGTCTGTGATCTCCGCATCCGATCCCTCTCTCTTACCCCCCGAGCTGCGTAGCGCCCTGACGCAGGGCGCCATGACGCCGGGGAGTGAACCTCAAGCGACGGGAGCCATTCTGGCGTTGGTCGGTCCGGAGAGGGCGATGGGCGATGCGTTCATCTCGCTGCAAGGTGCACGTGATTTCGAGCTTCAGGCGAACGTGGACGGTACACAGACGGTTCTCTTCTCTTCTGCATTGCGCGGCGTCATTCGCCTCGAGGCCGATGCGTTGAACCGATGGTTCATGGAGCAGACCGGCTCGATCACCATGACGCCAGCCGTCGCAGCCATTCTGCTGATGCCATTCCGCGAGGATGTGCTCACCGCATTCGATCTGGCCGCGAGGGGCCAGCTCGCCACGGAGGACCGCACGCTCGGGAATCCTGAGTTCCTTCCGGGGGAGTACCTACCCGAGATCGCGTACCTGGCAAAGCTCGAGCGGGAGCACCTGATCTCAAGCTGGGATATTGGGGGCTCTCTCAGGCGCTTTACGGAAGTTCGTGACCAGGCTCTCGACGCAGTTCGCGGCGTCGATGTCGCCGCCGTAGTAGACAGCACGGTGCTGGTTCTTCTGGAGCGAATGGACGCGGTCGCTAGGCTCATCGGACTATTGACGCTTCTGATCGCACTTCCGCTCCTCTGGATGGCCTGGATTTTTCAGTCGAATCTGGCTGGTCTTTTGATGTTGAACGAGCGACGCAAGCTGGGACTCCTGCGTCTTCGTGGCGTACCTGGCCGGTTTCTGGGACGTGCGTTTCTGTTCGCCATCGCATCCGGTGGATTCATTGGCGGAATTCTGGGACTGCTCGTGGGGTCGGTGGTACCGCTGCTGATTTATGGACGCGGGCAGCTACCTCCCGACGTGTTGACACAGCGAAGCCAACTCTACCTGTCGCTTCTGTTCCTGTTCGTCACATTGGCGATGGCTCTTCTTGTAGGCCGACGACTGGTGCGATACGCGACAACGATATCCCCGCTCGAGGCGTCCACCCGCATCGCCACTTCAGAAGTGAGCCGCACCGAAGTTCGGTTCGGACCACTCGAGTTACTCTCGGTCGTCCTCGGTGCCTACACTCTCGGAAGCTGGATATTCGGTCTCTCGTTGTCGTCGCGGTCGTCGGGCGGCTTCGTCTGGATTTTGGATCGAGCACTCGACTTCATGGGTCTCCCGCTCTTCGTCTACGGAATCGTCTGCCTACTGGTCTCACGCAAGAGCTTGATCCAGAGGCTGCTCGAGCCACTTGTTATTCTCCTGGGTGGTCGACTTGGACCGCTCGCGCTCACGCATATCGCGCTCAGGCCGCATCGCACGGTGCTGTTCTTGTTGACGGTAGCGCTGATGGTGAGTGTCTCTCTCTATCCCACCGTGACGGCTCCTTCGTTTGAGGACAAGGCAGTACGAGGTGCGAGGGTAGGTACGGGAGCCGATTGGCAGTTGACATTCAACGCGCCGGACTTGGCCCCTATGCAGGAATCGAGCACGGAACTGAGTACCCAGCTGTCGGCATTACGTACCGGTATCGAGCGTGTCAGGACGGCTCTTGAGAGCGTCCCAGGCGTCACGTCGGTAACGGCCATGCCGGAGGTCGTACTTCAAGATTTCTATCTCCCTGGATACGGCTTGCGGGGCGTTCCGCTGTATCTCATCAGCGAGCCGGATGGGTATCTCGACAACGTGTATTCGGAGCCTGCGCTGGGAATTGGGGAGCCCTTTCGGGAGATTCTCACTCGGCTGAACGCAGGTGATGTCGTGGTCTCTCCGCCCGTCTCTGAATTCTGGGAGCTTTCACGAGGATCCGAGGTCCCCCTGGGAGTGGATTCGCAGTTTGAGACCATAGGAGCATCGGTGTCCGGCACTGTCGCGTTCCTTTCGGGAATGCCGCTACGATCCGTTACGGATCGCGAGGGCTATGTCCGGGCACGCGTGGATTACTTGAACTCTCTCTTCACGGAGAACGGGTATCTGGTCGCGTCTGCCGAGAACCCGATTTTTGCCGAGATGCAGGGGTTGATTCCGCGGGTCACCGTGCTGGTGACGGCGTCGAGCCGTTCCTCGAGTTTCCGGGACGACATGCTGAGAGCGTTACCGGTCACGCCCCTCGAGGTCCACAACGTGGACGAAGAAGTACAGAAGGTCGGGGGCGACATGTTCGTGTATCTGGCGCGAGCCAACATGAATCTGTACCTGCTGGGCGGCCTCCTGCTAGCGCTGGTCTCGATACTGACGATCGCTCTGGTCAATTACTCAGAAGATCGACGCACACTCGCGCTGTTGCGCATCAGAGGCGCCTCGCCGGACCACATCAGGCGCTTTGTCATCGCCCTCATCCTCTCTCCGGCGCTGCTTGGCGTCGCCGTGGGGGGGGTTGTCGCAGTGCTGGCTGGCTATGGCTTGGCGAGCTACTTATGGACATTGCGGGAAATCGAGTCGGTCATCCAGCTCCTCCCAACGCACCTCGTCGCCTCGGCTCTCACAGGCGGCGTTTCGGTCCTGATTCTAGTGGTCCTCGCCGGAGCCGCCTTCTCCTTCGGCCAATGGACTTTCCGCCGCACCGCTCGCGAGAGCCTTTTGGAGGCCTGATGGAGTCAATGAAGTCGGACGGGTTTTTCAGCCAGCCAGGTGTCGGTGTGCGGGTGTCAGGACTGAGTAAGCGCTATCAGACCAGGGTGGAGGAGATCCACGCGCTGCGCGATGTCGACTGGCAGGTGGACGCAGGCCAGGCCGTGGCCATCATGGGACCGAGCGGCTGTGGAAAGACGACCTTGCTCAACCTTCTCGGTGGGGTGGACCGTCCTTCGAGCGGGGAGGTCGTGGTCGACGGCCAGGATTTGAACTCGGCGACGGAGCGCGTGCTCGAGACCTACCGGTTACGGAAGGTGGGTTTCGTTTTTCAGCTCTTCAACCTGATCCCGAGCATGACGGCCTTCGAAAATCTGGAGATGCCCATGATGGTCCTCGGCATGCCAGCGGTCGAGCGACGCGCCAGGTCCGGGGAGTTGCTCGCCATGATGGGCATGGCGGAGAAAGGTCAGAAACGTCCAGAAGAGTTGAGTGGAGGAGAACAGCAGCGCGTTGCCATCGCCCTCGCGCTGGCCAATGATCCCGCTCTGATCCTGGCCGATGAGCCGACGGGAAACTTAGATACCGAGAATACCCTGGCGATCACGAAGCTTCTCCTATCCTTGTCCACCGCCTACGGAAAGACCGTCGTATTGGTAAGCCATGACCTCACCGTGGTGGAGCAGTTTCCCTCGATCAGCACGATGCGCGACGGACACTTCGAATAACATCGTACATCCGCTCGAGCTAAGCGATTTCACCGATGTACGCACCAGGAACTGGGCTGTGCAGATTGCGCAGGTCTACCTCAGTCAGCCACCTCGTGACATCGGAAATGGTTTGCGGACCATCAAATGCGGGATCCAGCATATCGTAGGTATCCAGAACCGCCCAGCGATACCTTGTTTTCCAATCCCGAAGCTGAGGCTCCGCGACATAGTTCGCCACCGGGATCAGGAAGGCGAAAAGGCGCCCGAGTCCGGGTATTCGAAACAAGACATCCGTAAGGGGGAAGAGCAAAGGCATCGAGAGCCTGATCAGGAAGAACAACACCCGATCGCTCATTCTCTTGGTGAAAAATCGAACGAGATACTTACTGAAGAACAGAGTCGACCGTTTCTTGGGGTAGACCGTCAACGCAACCTGCCCTCCAGACTGAACGTATGCCGGGAGTACCTTGATCGCGGTCTCTGGATCCGGGGTATGCTGGATCACTCCAATGCAGTACAGACCGTCTGCTGCCCCCATCCTCGGCGGCAACGCGAAGAGGCTTGCTTGAAGGACCGAGAGGTTCGGATGACCGGCAAAATTTTTCTGGCAAGCATTCGCTGCGCTGCTCAAATTGACCGCCACCACCCTTGCTCCGAGCGATAACGCGATTTCGGTGAAACGCCCGGCACCACATCCGATGTCGATCACGAGCTTTCCGCGGAGGGATTCGGCATTCCACTCGGTTTCTTTCAGGAAACGATCCCTGGAAAGAGTGGTCCCGCTAAACTGGTCGACCTGGTCTTTTCGGAAAAGATTCTACTGAAATCCGAAGGATGACGAATAGTTTTCCCGCGGGACGAATCTGCCAATCGATCGGCGGATTGGGTAGACATCCCTGCACCCGGCACACGTCAACTCCCCTTCAACAATCTCGTCGCCGGTGACTTCAGTCGTCTCTACATCGAGAGTGCCTCCGCACTTGGGACAAACGAGGATATCCAGGAGAAATTTCTTCATCAGAACCCTAGATCGTCTCCAGCACCCCCACCGGGACCCACCCCACTCGACCATCCTCGAGCGCGACCTCGGCCCACTCCTCCGAGAGGCGATCGATCCGGACCTTCGTCCCTTCGTGCAGGGTGAAGATCGTGAGGGTCTCGTCGTCCAGAGGTGCGCTCATCACGTCGACCTGGGGCTCGAGGACGACGGCCTCCTGCGCCCGTCCCACTTCAAACTCGCGAACGGCCAAGTTGAGTCCGAACAAGAGAAACACGACGCCGGAGGCGAGAGCGATCCGCCGGCCCCATACAGCCACCGGCACTCCCCGCTTCAAGATGAGCAGCAGGACCAGGCCGGTCCCGACCAGGTAGGAGGCTGCGACCACCGTGATGAGCACCATCCTGGGCAGAAGTTCGACCCACCACTCCACCGCGGCGAGGAGCCAGAACCGCGGGAGCGGCTCGATCTCGTCGACGGTCAACGAACGTGCCAGCTCGAGGTTGGCCTGAACGTCTGCATCCCCGGGAAGTAGCCGGCGGGCACGCTCGTAGTACAGGATCGATTGGGCGAGATCACCGAGCTTGAAATGTGCGTTCCCGATGTTGTAATAGACCTCGCCACTCTCGAAACCGGCCTCGACCAGTCGCAGGTAGCTGGCGAGCGCTTCCTCGAAGTCCCCTTCTTGGTACAGTCGGTTCCCCTCCTGGTAAAACTCCACCTGAGCGACCGCAGGACGAAGGGTCGCAGGCGCGGCCATCGCAGGTACGTCCAGCGCCTCGAGTATGCCGGAGGCCGGGGTGCCAGAGAGGCTGGAGGCGAGGACAACAGCTACGCCGAACACGACCATCACATCCAAGACCAACGCGCGCATCAGGAAAGTCCCTCCTGCACCGAAGTCATGGCGTCAACCGCCCGGTAGAAAAACGCGGACCTCTGCTCTGCGCTTGAGCCAGGAGGAGCGAAGCGCGCACGATCGCACTCGCCAAGACAACCGAAATACTTCTTCGTAGCGACCACCGGAACCCCACGGCTACGGAGCTCCGCCTCGGCGACCTCGGACATGAATCCGGCCTCGGCGACGTTGAGCTTGTCGGCGAGAAATCCGCGCAGCGCCCTCTCGACTTCGGCGTAAAATACCCGGGCGTCACCTCCCGACATGACGGCGCGGGCCTGGCCTAGACGCTTCTTGGCGACCCTCCCGGCTCGCCGTCCCCTCGCGTAGGCGACATCACCTTCGAGCCGGTCCCAGTGCCTTCGTAGACCCAGGGCTCCGAGCAGGGCCACGAGCGGCAACAGCGCGACGATCCAAAAACCCGGCACATCCGCGAGCGATTCTCCGAGCGCTCCGAGGCTCGGAAGACCGATCTGGATGAACCGGATATCCTCGCGCAGGGTCTCCACGCTGGCCCGTCCAATGGGGACGCCGATGACGGCATCTCCCGTCACCTCGAGCCGAAACGGTTCCGACGCCGATGTGGCGTACAGGCCACTCTCGGCGTCGAAGTAGCTCATCTCGACAGGAGGAATGTTTTTTTCTCCTGGCGACCTCGGAATCAGGACGTAGGTGTAGGTCTTGCTCCCGCGAATACGGGAGCCGCTGCGATCGATAGTCTCCGTGACCTCGGGTGGGAAGACCTCGAAGTCCGCGGGGAAGTCGATGATGGGCGCCGCCAGGCCCCGGAGATTACCCTCTCCTTCGACGATCAGCTCCAGCGTCACGGCGTCGTTGGTCTCAACACTGGATCGATCGATCGAGCCGCTCACGTTCAGGCGACCCACCAGCCCGGTGAAGCTCTGAGGCCTCCCCTCCACCGGAAGGGGCAGGACTTCGACTTCCACCGCGTTCGATACGACTACCGTCGGAACCTGCGATCCGAAGAGCGAACCCCCGCCGAAGAAGTCATCGAAAATGCTTCGTCTCTGGCGTCGAACTTGCACGCTGGCCTCGACGCTCAGCGGCTCGATGGTCTTGGTCCCCGGCCCCGCAGGAAATAGGACGACGCGCCGAACCACGGCGGTCGTATACGCTTGCCCACCGCGAACCCTCTGCTCGACCTGAGGGTTCTGCGGACCCGGGACCTCCTCCACCCAGAAGCCCTCGCTCTCGCCCACATCGACCAGGGTAAAGGAAGTGACGTTCACGCGGGTGAACAGCCGGTAATTCACCTGGATCGGCTCGTTCTGGTACACGCGGGTCTTGCCGACTTCCGCTACGATGAAGAGATCGTCGGGGGCGACACCGGCCGGATTTTCGGGTCCGGCCCCACCCCCCGCCGCCGCGCCCGCGGTGGACACGGTCAACGTGACCGGCTGTGTCCGGAGCACCTGCCCCCCGGCCTCGACCTCGACGACCCCGATCTCGAAGGTGCCCTCGCGGATCGCCCGGTATCGGTATTGAATGATCAGAGAGACGGTCGTTACGCCGCTGCTCATCTGCATGCTCGTGGAGGAGTTCCGCCCGATGTAGCGCGAGAAGTCTCCCAAGTCCGGAAGTGAGGGCTCCACGTCTATCCGATTCGTGCCCCTTACCTCCACCTCGAGCGTGAACTGGCCATTCAAAGGGACGACGGCCGGGGTCACCGAAGCGTGAGCCTCGAGTTGCAGTGCAGCGACATCGAGAGCGGCCACGTCGAAGGGTGCGCCCACACCCGCCGCGATGACCGCCAAGAAGACGGTCACCACCCGATCCAAGCCGCGCATCGTCGGCACCTACCAGGGCTTGCTGGGGCGCCGGCCCCGCAGGGGAGGTTGGCGCCGGTTTATTTCATCGGGATCCTCCTGGACCCCTTGAAGTAGCCGCTCGGCCTCTTCCTCCGTCATCTCACCGGGCTCGGGCTGCTGGCCAGACTCGGGCTGCTGATCCTGCTCCTCTTCGTCCTGGCTTTCTTCTTGGTCCTGTGGCTCCTGGTTCTGCTCTCCGCCTTGATTCTCTCGCTCCTCGTCCTCCTGGTTCGCGTCCCCATCCCCCGACTGCGGGTCCTGATCCGGTTGCTGAAACTGCTGCTCGAGGGCCAGCTCGAGATTGTGCTTGTAGTCGACCTCTCCCGGATCGATGCGGAGGGCCTGTTTGTAGGCTTCGAGACTCTCCTGGAACCTCTGCTGCCGATAGAGCGCGTTCCCCAGGTTGTACCATGCGGGTGCAGCAAGCGCCGGGTCGCCCGACTCGATCGCCCTGCGGTATGCATCCAAGGCCCGGACGTACTCCGCAGATTGGTAGAGCGCGTTTCCATCGTTGAAGAGTGCGAGCGGCAGGTCAGGCGCGTCTCGAAGGGCCTCCAGATATTTTTCGTGCGCCTCGGGGAAGCGACCCTCTTCGTAGAGGCGGTTTCCGTCGTTGAGCTCGGCGCGGCCCCGCTGAGCGGCGACCCCACCCGGCAGGGTGGTGATGAGTACCACGGCGCAAGCGCACGCCACAGCCAAAACGGCTCCCCACCTCATCGAGATCTTCGCGCCGCTCATGAGAACCTCCCGGTCCACGCCTCTTTCTTCCGCCTACGCTCGGGGATCAACCCCTCCACAAGCAGGAGGACCCACGCGAACCCGAGGAAGACCTGGAACTGTTCATCGAATTGTGTGATCTCCCGTGCTTCCAGTTCGCGACCCTCTCCACCGGTGATCTCCTCGACCAGGAGATCCAGATTCGCGCCAGGCCCCAACGCTGGAAAATATCGACCTCCGGTAGCCTCGGCGACACGCTCCAGCGTCGATTCATCGAGCCGCGTGGTCACGACGGCACCGTCATCGTCTCGGATGAAACCGCTCCGTTCCCCCGAGGCAGTGAACTCCGGGATCGGGACCCCTTCGATCGACCCGATACCCACCGTGTGGATCTGTACGCCCTCGTCGCGGGCGCGCTCGAGCGCCTCTTCTATCTCACCCTCGTGGTCTTCCCCGTCGGTGACCACGATGAGCACCCTATGGTCCCGCGTCCCCTCTTCGAACGCGTCCAAGGCTACACTGAGCGCTTCGCCCAAGTTGGTTCCCTGGATGGGGATCAGATCTGTATCCATGGCGTTCAGGAAGAGGGCGGCCGCACCGTAATCCACGGTGAGCGGACTCTGGACGAAGGCGTTCCCGGCGAAGGCGACGAGGCCGATACGGTCTCCGTCCAGGCGCTGAAGGATGCGCATGACTTCCAGGCGTGCCCGCTCCAACCGGTTCGGCACCACATCCTCCGCCAGCATCGACCGCGACACGTCGAGCGCCACCATCACGTCCTGTCCCTCACTCCTCACGATCTCGACGCGGCTCCCGAACTGCGGACGAGCAAGAGCCAGGACGAGGAAGGCGACCGCCACCAGGATGAGGACGCTTTTAGCTGCCCGCGCCCTTCGGCTGAGGGTCGCGCTCAACTTCTGCACCAACGCCAGGTCCCCGAACTGGGCGAGCGCCCGTCTCCGGGCCCGGCGCGCTCCCCAGAAGAACCCACCCAAGGCCGGGACCAGAAGCAGCCCGAAGAGGATCTCGGTCGAGATGAAGCGAAACACGGCGGTACAGGTCTCCTTCGTGAAAAGTTACGGCAACTTGCGAAGGACGGTCTGGCCGAGGCCGACCTCGAGGAGCAAAAGCACGAGACCCGCAGCGAGAGGATAGTGGAAGAGCTCCCCATAACTCGTGAAGTTCTGCACTTCGATCTCCGTCGTCTCGAGGGCGTCGATTTCCACGTAGATCTGGCCGAGGCCTTCCCGGTCGGTCGCGCGGAAGTACCGGCCACCGGTGGTCTCTGCCACCTCCTGGAGCGAGGCCTCGTCGATGTCGACTTCCACGGTGACGTACCGGCGACCGCGGAGCCGATCGTCGATCGGGACTCGTGCCATGCCCTGCCTACCCGCTCCGATCGTGTACACCCTCACACCCAGCGCCTGCGCCATCTGGCCGGCGGTCACCGGGCCAATCTCCCCCGTGTTGTTCCGCCCATCGGTGAGCAGTACGACCACCTGCGACTCGGCGTCTGAGGCCTGAAGCCGTTTGACGGCCGTGGCGAGGCCCATGCCCACGGCAGTCCCATCCTCGATCATGCCAACCTCCATCTGGCCGAGGAGGTCCGTGACAACCGAGTAGTCGAGTGTAAGGGGGACCTGCGTAAACGCCTCTCCGGCGAAAACCACCAAGCCGATGCGGTCGTTGCGCCGTCCCTCGACGAACTCCCTAGCTACCGCCTTCGCCGCCTCCAAGCGGTTGGGCTCCAGGTCCTCGGCCAGCATAGAACTCGACACGTCGATCGCGAGAACGATGTCGATACCCTCCGCGCTCACTGTCTCGCTGGTGACCCCGGTCTGCGGGCGGGAGAACGCAACGATGAGGGCGGCAAGCGCCAGGACGCGCAGGGCGAACAGAGCGTGCCGTCGCCGACCGGTGCGCCGCACATCGGACTCCCTGAGCGACTCCACGTCCGAGTATCGGATCGCCGCGGAGCGACGCCGGCGTGCGTAGACATAAACGAGGGCCGGAATCGCCAGGATGAGAGCCAGGAACTGGGGATCTTCGAAACGATACATCATCCCCCCCCAGTGTCGGCTGGGACTCGCGCAGGCGCGAGCGCCTCAGCGTTCTCTGCGTCCTCGGGTCCCGCGCCCGGGGCCCCATCCAAATCGCGCTCCGGCAGATCCGAGCCGGCAACGTCGGCTCCGCCCCCTGACCCCGGACCCCCGTTTAAGTGGTCTACGCGCGGCTGGGTCTGTTCAACGAACGCACGGGCGGCCACGAGCAGATCGCGACAGGCATCGGGTGCGGGCCAAAGCTTGGCGAATTTCACGAGGTCGCAGCGGCTGGCGAACTCCTCGAAGGCCCGGATGTCGTCCTCGGAGAGATCCGCACCCCGAAGCCCCTCGACGACCTCGCCCGTGGTCATCTCCAAGGCGTACACACTGAACTGGTCTTCGATGTAGGTCCGGATGATCTCAGAAGCGAGGATGTGGTACTCCTTGATCTCTCCGCGCTCCAGGAGGTCGGAGGCCTCGAGGCGGGCGAGCGCTTCGTAAGCGCCCTCGTGGGGAAAGCGTGGAATGACCACCGACCGGCGCGGGCTGGCCTCGACGGGCCTGCGCTTGACCCACAGCCAGTACCCGAGCCCACCGAGCAGCGCCAGCATAAGGATCCAGGGCAGAACGTAAATCACACTCAGCGGGATGCCGAGCGGCCCCCGGATGGCCCGGATGTCCCTCCCTTCGTCCAATCCGATACTCTGAACCGTTATCAGGTACGTATCCGTCGAGAGCGTAGTCGACGACCTGTCCGGCGCCTCCACGCGGATTTCAAAACTCGGAATCTCAATGTCCCCGAGCTCGAACGCGGCCAGGCTGAATCGCGCACCCGTGATGCTGCGCCCGCCCTCGTTGTCCGTCGGAAGAAATTCGGCCCCGAGTACTTCGACGGGGCCCAGGTCGAGCGAATCCGGCCAGACCACGATGGCTGCCGGATCGTGCTCCACCCGCACCGTGAAGGCCATCCGGTCCCCGACCGAGACCAAGGCCGTGTCCAACTCGGTAAAGATCTGGGGCACCTGGGCACGGAGCGGCATCGGCGCCAACGCGACCAGAAGCGCAGCCCTGATAAAGACCGTCGAAACGTGCCTACGAGTGGCCCACCGTATCCGCGCCCTCATCTGAATCGCCCCTCACGCTCCTTGAAGAAGCGCATGAGCGGCTGCACATACGGTTGGTCGGTCTGGATATCGATCACGTCCACGCGGCTGTGCCGTAGGGTCCGCCCCAGTTCGGCCTGCACCCGGGCGGCGCGCTCCGTGAACTCCGCCTGGAACCGAGCGTCGGCCGTATTCACCGTGTGCAGCTCACCGGTCTCGGCGTCCTCGAATTCCATGTACCCAAGCGGGGGGAGTGATGTCTCCCGATCGTCCCCCAGGCGCACAGCAATCAGATCGTGCCGCCGTCCCGCGACGGACAGCGGCTTCTCGAAACTGGGAGCCTTGAAGTCCGACACGAGGAACACGACCGCTCGACGTTTGATCACGTGGGTCAGAAATTCGAGTGCCGCCCGGATGTCCGTCCCACGTCCCTCGGGCTTGTGGTAGAAGAGTTCCCTCAGCACGCGCAGCACATGAGGACGGCCCTTTCGGGGGGGTACGAACTTCTCGATGCGGTCGCTGAAAATGATCAGGCCGACTTTGTCGTTGTTCTTGATGGCAGAGAACGCCAGCAAGGCGCAGATCTCCACTGCCACCTCGCCCTTCATCCGCTCGCGCGTTCCGAAGTCCCCGGATGCGCTCACGTCCACGACCAACATGACGGTGAGCTCCCGCTCTTCTTCGAATACCTTCACGAAGGGGTGCCCGGTGCGGGCCGTGACGTTCCAGTCGATGCTGCGGATATCGTCGCCGTACTGATACTCCCGTACCTCGGCGAAATTCATCCCCCGTCCCTTAAAAACGGAGTGGTATTCGCCTGAGAAAACCTCGTTCACGAGGCCACGGGTTCTGATCTCGACCCGACGAACCTTTTTGAGGATCTCCCTCGGGATCATACAATCGTCCTCCCCGACGCCTACGGCACCTCGATACTGTCGAGTACGCGCGTCACCACGTCCTCCGGCGTCACCTCCTCAGCCTCGGCCTCGTAGGTGAGGAGCACACGGTGCCGCATCACGTCTAAACCGACAGCTCGGACGTCCTCGGGGGTCACGTACCCGCGGCGCCGGAGGAAAGCATGTGCGCGCGCCGCCTTCGCCAGGTTGATCGACGCACGGGGCGAAGCGCCGAAGCGGATGAGGTCCGCGAGGTCGGCGAGACCGTGTGCGGCGGGATCACGAGTCGCGAAGACGAGCTCGACGATGTACCGCTCGACCTGGTTGTCCATATAGATCATCTGGACAGCGCGCCGCGCACGCAGAATCTCCTCGGGTGTGATGATGGGGGAGACCTCGTGCGCCGGCCCACCCGCAACCCGGCGGAGGATTTCCACTTCTTCATCCTTGTTCGGGTATCCGACCGACAACTTCAGCATGAAACGGTCGACCTGGGCCTCGGGGAGCGGATACGTGCCCTCCTGCTCGATCGGGTTCTGCGTGGCTAGAACGAGAAAGGGGTCGTCCAGGGGAAAGGTGTTCTGTCCGATCGTGACCTGGTGCTCCTGCATCGCCTCCAGCAGCGCCGCCTGTACCTTCGCCGGCGAGCGGTTGATCTCGTCGGCCAGGATGACATTCGCGAAGATGGGGCCCTTCTTCGTTTGAAACTCCGACGATCTGGGATCGTAGATCAGTGTCCCGATCAGGTCCGCCGGCAAGAGGTCGGGCGTGAACTGAATGCGCTGGAACGAAGTCTTGATCACCTTGGCCAGCGTGCTGACCGTGAGCGTCTTCGCCAGCCCGGGAACACCTTCCATGAGAACATGGCCATCCGCCAACAATCCAATGAGCAACCGCTCCACCATGTACCGCTGCCCCACGATCACCCGGGCCACCTCGTCCTGCAGGCGACTCACGAAGCCGCTCTCTTCCTGGATCTTGGCCTGGATGACCTCGATGTCCGCGTGCGTCCCAGGCGCGGATCGGGCACCGGGCACCGTATCCATCAACTCTTGATCTGCCATGTACGCTTTTCCATCTCCACGTGTCTCGAAAAACAATACCCACAGACGATCACTCCTTTGGTCGATCGTCTATAGGAACCGCTGCGAGAATATACCAAATGAGGCGCCTCCGAGGTTCCCCGAAGAAGCACGTGCAAGACCTCTCATCGCGCACGTCACCCACTGGAGTTCCGCAGAGATTCGATTAGGGCCCTACTTGGGGCTCAATCAGGCAGCCGCCCTCGCCGCTCAAAGGGCACGCGACCCAGACCGTTTTCCCTCAGGAGCGCCATCCTCCCGGGGTTCGGACTCGTCGTTTTCAGTCACCTTGGTGCTCCTCTCTACGGATTTTCCCTACTTATCATAGAGAGTCAGCCTTCAGAAAATCGCAAGGGGGTTGAGGGGCGACCCCGTACCGCCCTCGACCGCCAGTGGCGCCGCAACCAACATGAACTCCCAGCGACCCTGCCGGGCGGCTTCGGCCGCCACGGCCTCTAGGTCGAGGTTGTCGAACAGCGGGGTCCCCATGGCCACGAGCATGAGCTGGTGAATTGGCTGCGAGACCCCCTCGACACCCGAGGGTAGCACGTCGTTCGTATAATCGCTGCCCAATATCGCGACGCCGCGCTCGCGGAGCCACGGAACCACGGAGGCGTGCAGCCCAGCAGCCTCCCGGCCGGTCCGCCAGGGCCCCAGCTCGGCACGCCGAGCCCACCGCCCGCTGCGCACCAACACGATGTCTCCGCTCCCGACCCGAATACCGGCCTCTCGCTCCCAGGCCTCCAGATCTTCCACGTAGATCGGCGTCCCCGGCTCGAGATATTCGACCCCCTTGAGCCGTGCGATGTCCATCAGGATCCCACGGGTGACGATCCCTTGCTTAAAGCTGATGATCGCCAGCTTGTTGCACCCGCCTTCCGTCACCTCGTCGTCCCGGACGTACCCGTTATACAGTCGACCCTCGTACATCATGTGGCATAATGCATCCAGGTGGGAGTGCGCGTATCCGTGGTAGGCGATGGTATAACGATCGCTGCGAAACACCCCCGGACTCCCGATCCCGAGCATCTCGTGGCCGAACGGAGAGGTCGCGTCCAGAGCCTGTTCCTTGAGATAGTTGTGCGAGAGCGACACCGATATCCCGACCCGCGCCAGGCCGATCGCCTGGAGGCGCTTCTCCACCGTGATCAGGTTGAGGGTTCCCAGCTGGTCGTCGTCCCCCCAGCGCCCCCAATTCGACAGGTCCGTCATCCACTGCTCGACCATCGCCCGGGTGACCTCCGGCGACGACTGTGCCACGAGGGGCTGGTCTACCGGAGCCACCAGAAGGAACACACTACACAGGAGCAGTCGAGTCGGAATCGCCATGCGGTGTAGTGCCCGGACCCTACCGGGCCACGTGCTTCCGCAGTGCACGCGGACCGACCTCGGCGCCGTAGACATTCCCTTCGTTGTCGACCGCGACGCCCTCTGCAGCGCTCGTTCCGGCGCTGCCCGGCTGGGTTTCCGGATCGGGGATGAAGGCGATCACATAACCGGTGTCGAGGTCCATCACGCGGATTCCACGCCTGAATCCCGGGTTACGGGCATAGCTGGATTCCGAGTCCGCCACGTAGAGCTTGTTATTGCGAATCGTGATGCCGCTGGCCCGCCCCATGTTGTAGAAGTCGCGAACGAAGGTGCCGTCCTGCTCGAAGACCTGGATCCGCCGGTTGCTGCGGTCTCCCACGTAGAGGAGGCCGTCGTCATCCATCGCGAGGGCGTGCGGCGTCCTGAACTCGCCGGGGTTGGAGCCCGTCTCGCCCCACTCCATGAGATACCTGCCGTCACTCGAATACTTGACGATCCGATTGTTTCCGTTGGCGGGGTGGCCGTCAGCCACGAAGACGTCTCCGTTGGGCGCCACCAACACGTCGTTGGGCTGGTCCAAGGTGGTCCGGGTCCTCCCCGCCACTCCGGCCGTGCCCAGGCGCAGCAACACCCTGCCATCCGGGCTGAACTTGATCACCTGGTGCCCCCGACCCTCGTTTCCTCTAGCGTCCGCCACCCAGATGTTACCGTCCTCATCCACATCGATCCCGTGGGGCCAGACGAACAGTCCGGCTCCGAACTGGGTGAGGATCTCTCCGTCCTTGTCGAACTGGAAGACGACGTCCAGGTCGTCGTGACCGACACAGCTGTTCTCTCCGCAGCGATCGACGGCCCAGATCGTTTCGCCGTCCGGGGAGACCTCCACCAGGCTGGTCGAACCCCAATCCCGGCCGTCGGGAAGCGGCGCCCACACTCCCGGCACCGTCCGATACGGGTTGGGATCAGTATTCTGCGCTTGCATCGGTGCCACCGTTGTGCCCACACCGGCGCCGACCGCCACGAACATCAAACCCACTTTGCTCAGATACGACATGGAAAGATCTCCCTCTACGGATACAAGTAGAACGGTGCCGATTAGCACCACCACCCGGGGTTCCAAAGGGGCTCGTGAGCCCGACCGACAGGGACCATAGGGGAGAGATATTGAACCGGCAAGTGTCGAGAAAGCGACACGAGAAGCGGCCCCTTCCTTGCTACTCGAATGTCGCCCCACGATACTGCCTCAAATGAAGCGGCGCGACTTTCTCCGGCTCAAGACCGAGCGCGGAATCCGTACGCTCGAACTCTCCTGCCAGCGAATCCACATGCACTACCTCGAGAGGCGTGCGACGGGCGGCCAGACAGGCACCGGCGGCCCGTTGGACGGGGACTTCGATGCTTCGGAGGGTGGCGAGCCGCCCACAGCCTTCGAGGAGTGGACGACCGAACAGCTATTCGAGCATCTCAGGCGTGACCTGGACGGCGTCGACCTTCTACGGGTGACCGAGCACCGCTGGCTGTCGGAGGGGGACGAGGAACTGCGGCGGGAATTCAACAGGCTGGTCTCGTCGTTTCGCGCCCGTGGCGGGCGCGTGGAGTTCGGCTGAGGCCCAAGCGTGACGCGAGTGACCTCGGGCCCCCCGCGTTTCACGGGCACACCTTGCTGACCTCGACTGAATGTCCTAAGGTCGGCGACCCGAATAAACACCGATAACCCTTTCCCGAAGGAGGACCCATGTCGTTGGCACAGGCGATTCTGGAGCATTTCACGACGGTGATGGCCGGCACGCGAAAAGCGCTGGAGCGCGTCCCCTTCGACAGGGCCGAGTGGGCCCCTCATGAGAAGTCCATGACGATGGGTCGCCTGGCGGGGCACATCGCCGAGGCGCCGGGCTGGGGACTCTCGATCCTCACGACCGACGAGCTCGATATGGCTCCGCCCGACGGAGGCGGCTACACGCCACCGACCTTCGAGTCCCTCGATGATATCCTGGCCGCCTTCGATAAGAACGTCTCGGCGGTAGAAGCGACGCTGCCCGGCCTGACGGACGAGGTGTTAGCCGAACGTTGGTCTTTGAAGTCCGGTGGGGAGGAAGTGATGGGTGGCCCCCGCGGGACGTTCTTTGGAAACATGGTCACCAATCACGTCATCCATCACAGGGGCCAGTTGACGGTCTACCTCCGCCTTTGTGATGTGCCGGTTCCGGGGATGTACGGGCCCTCGGCTGACGAGCATTAGGCGGTAGGAGGATCGGTAGGGGGATCGGGGCGTCGCCGGCAGCCGTGGCTGCTCGCTTAATCAGGTAACTCCAGCACCTGTCCCTCGGGCCCGGCGTTCAGCACCACGGTTGGTCCGATCGTCGAGCGCTGTCCCCAGCACCCGTGAATGTGCCCGCACACCACCAAGCGCGGGGACACTCGCTCGATGGTCTCCAACACAGCGTGGCTTCCGACGTGCCGTCCCCCGGCCTCGTCCACATGTCCATGAGGAGGGGAGTGGCTGACCAGCACACCGTCCTCAGGGCATCCGGCGAGCAGCACCTCCGCCTCGTCGTCGGTCAGATCGAAGCTCCACTCTCCGAAGGGCGTCACCGGAATGCCTCCACCGATCCCGTAGAAGGGGACCCCCGCAAGCGTCACGACCTCGCCGTGGAGGACATGAGCCGAGGGCCACCCCGCACACGCCTCCCGTAACTCGACGTCGGATTCACCGTTGCCTGGAACCAGAACCACCGGCTTTTCGACCCTCCGGAGGATCTCGATCACGTCGTCGACGCCTTGCCGCATGACGGCGAAATCCCCCGCGCCGATGAGGACGTCCGCCTCATCGGCACGCTCCACCAAGGACCGCGCAGCGTCTCGATCCCGGTGCAGATCACTGAAGACGAGCAGCTTCATGGTTCTACCGTCGGTTCGAATAGGTCGACCAAGGTACCACAGCGCGATGTACTCCACACAGGCCAAAAGGTGACGTGGCCCTGGATTCACACCGCAACCGAGCCGGCCCGGGTGTGAGCGGGAGTGGTGAGGGTTGCTCTTGCAGATAAACATACTCTATAGTATGGTGTGTCTCCACGACTGTGCCACAGGCCGAAGCCAGTATTCACAACGACAGCAGTTACCTGACGAGGCGAAGAAATGGACACGAAGATTCTGACATGCGTGGCACTCTTGGCCGGTGCCTCCTCCCTCACGGCGCAGGTGCCCTCGCCCGCGGACTCGGCAGACGTCCTCCTGGGCGCGGCCGAGTCCTTCGAATCCGACGGCCGCTGGGATGTCGCCGAGGCATTCTACAGGTTCATCGCCGAGCACTTCGACAGCACCCCGGCCTCGTTCCAGGCTCGGACGCGATTCTTGGCTCTGAATCGGCTCGACGCCGAGGGCCGTGGCAGCGTCGAGCTCCGCGTATGGGCCACGACATTCGGCCTCTGGATGGGCGTCGCCGTTCCCGGCTAGCTCGGTGCGGACCAGCCGGAGCCGTACGGCGCTGGGCTTCTGTTGGGCAGACCGGCAGGCTACTTCGGGGGGAAAGCGTTGGCCGAGTCCCTGAACCTGACCGAGGGGCAGGCCAGGGCCGTGACTCTGGGTGGAACGTGGGGCACCTGGCAGGGGTTCGGCTGGGCCGAGGTTCTCGATCTCGGATCCGAAGAAATCTGCTTCGGACCGGGTCAATGCTTTGAGACGGGCGGCAGCGATGAGGCCAGGTTCGGCGCCATGGTGATCGGCGGACTGTCCGGGATCGCCGCAGGGGCGCTGCTCGCCCGGCGGCCGATATCTCGAGGAGTCGCGAGTACCGCGAACTACGGGGCACTGTGGGGCACATGGTTCGGGGTCGCCACCTCGATTCTTTTGGATTTCGACGAGGGCGATCAGCCGTTGACGGGGACGCTAATCAGCGGAAATGCCGGCTTTTTAACGACCGCGCTCTTGGCACCGGGGTGGAACATCAGCAGAAACCGGGCACGCCTGGTCAGCATTGCAGGCGTAATCGGAGGACTGAGCGGTTTGGGTCTGGACCTCCTATTCCTGCCGGAAAACGAAAAGGTGGCCGTCACGATTCCGCTCGCTACAAGCCTACTCGGGTTGGCGATCGGAGCCGTGACCACACGGGACTCCGATGCGGAGCTTGTGCCCCCGGATAACTCACTGTCCTCCTTGGCCGGAGCCCTTTTTAAGTTGGACGAGGGCCGCTTCGGGGTCGGGTTTCCCACACCGACGCCCACGTTCATTCGAGTCGATGTCCACTGGGGAGGCACCGCCCTGAAGCCTGCGGCCTCGTTCACGCTCTTCGCTGCGAGGTTCTAGTGTGCTGTCCACACTAGGCTGCCGAACCGTTACGCCTCGCCCCCGTTTGGGTCCGAATCCGTCGCACCCGATCCGTATACTTCCGGCACCCAGGTCATGGAGTCTATCGGTGGACGCCGGTAGTTCGGGTCCTTCTGGAGATCCGGAAGCTCGACGGACTCGGCCGGGATCTCCTGGTACGGGATCTTCTCGAGCAGATGGTGGATACAGTTCAGGCGGGCATGGCGCTTAACGTCGGCTCCGACTACGTGCCAGGGCGCCTCCTCGATATCCGTGTACGTGAACATCGCGTCCTTCGCCCGGGAGTAGTCGGTCCAACGGGCGCGGGAAGCGATGTCGACGGCGCCGATCTTCCAGCGCTTGCTCGGATCACTGAGGCGGCTGCGGAAACGCCGCTCTTGCCCTTCGGCACTGATCGCGAACCAGTACTTGATCAGGATCGTCCCGGACTGGACGAGCATCCTCTCGAAGTCCGGACACGACCGCAGAAACTCCCTGTACTCATCGTCGGTGCAGAACCCCATCACCCTCTCGACTCCGGCGCGGTTGTACCAGCTGCGATCGAACAGCACCATCTCTCCTGCGGCCGGCAGGTGAGAAACGTAGCGTTGGAAGTACCATTGGCTGCGCTCGCGCTCCGTGGGGATCCCAAGGGCCACGACGCGGGCGATACGAGGATTCAGTCGCTGGGTGATCCGCTTGATGACGCCCCCCTTCCCCGCCGCATCACGGCCCTCGAAGATGACGGCCACCCTCAGGCCCTCCTGCTTGATCCACTCCTGGAGGTCCACAAGCTCCTCCTGAAGCCGGAAGAGCTCCTTTTCATAGAACTTCTTCGTAATACGGCCGTCCAGCCTGTATTCGCCCGACATTTCGCTCCTTCTCGTTGTGCCCGCCTCATTTGCCCACCGTCTTGGGGGGATGGCAGGATCACCCCTTTCCGGCGCGCGGGCGTGGAGGAACCATTTACTCCGACCCTACTCCTGAAGGATCGAACAGTGGATCGAGAAACCTGAGCGCACCGTAGAGCTCCTCACCCTCGAAGGGGGGATCGACGTGCTGTGCACCGACGAGGGTGAGCTGGATGAGCCTAGCCAGCATCTCCGCGGCATCCGGGTCGTTCATCCGTTCCGTGCACAACTCGACCAGGAACTCGAGCCTCTTCCGGTCGACACGATCCTGGACGCGACGTGCCTGAGGCTCTCGAGCGGCCCACCCTCGAATCGCCCTCTCCAACCTCGCGTTCTTGAGTTCGGAAGCCTGCCGGTTGACCGCCCGCAGCCGCTCCTTCACCGGAGCATCGGCGCGACCCGACGCGATGATGCGGTCCGTGGCCTGCCGCTCCCACGCCGCCAACAGATCGTCGACGTATCCCGAACGGCCCTCGAAGTGATGGTAGAACGACCCTTTTGTGCGTTCGAGACGTTCGCATAGGGCGTCTACGGTGAGTCCCGCATCGCCCTCGCTGGCTAAGATCCGAAAGCCCCCTTCGATCCAGTCTTTTCGCGATCTTCGGGCCATCCGGCAGTCTCACTCCTCTGGTCGTGACCGTGTTCGGTGCAGAACGGTAACCCCGGTCTCGGGCATAGGCCATCGCGGCGCACCCACACACGACGCGACCCTGAAAGCCCCGGTAGAACCCCAGCCCTGTGCCCTACGGCTTGCGGGGGCCGGCACGAACGTCCTAGCATCCTGACGGGCCGTCACCGGGCTAGCCGAACCAGGCCCCTTTACCAAGATACCGGGATGACCTCCATGGGCAGAAAAGCATTTGAAATCGACCGGCGTGAGTTCGTCCGCCACGGGATGGGAATGGGTGCAGGCGCCTTGGCTCTGGGGCGCCTGCCGGATAGCAGGGCACACCCGAAACACCAAACCGTCGGAACCCCACTGGTCATCACCAGCCGTACGACCGAGGCCGCCCAGCAGGCCATGCGGCAGGCGTGGGACATCCTGGACGGAGGGGGGCACCGCCTTGGATGCCGTCGAGCGCGGAGCCAACGTCATCGAGTTAGATCCGGAAGATACGGGTGTCGGGTACGGGGGGCTTCCGAACGAGAACGGCGTCATCCAGCTCGACGCGTCGATCATGGACGGCAAGACCTATAATGCCGGAGCCGTGGCAGCCCTCGAGAACATCAAGACGCCCGCCTCAGTCGCCCGGCTGGTGATGGAGCGAACGGACCACATCATCTTGGTGGGAGTTGGCGCGCTGGAGTTCGCCCGATCCTTCGGTTTCAAGGAGGAGGATCTGCACACCGAGCGGTCCCGGGCCGCCTGGCTGCGTTGGCGGGAGGAACACAGCGATCGGGACGACTGGGGCCCCCCGGATCACTTGAGAAACCTGCCCAACTCAGGACCGGGCGGACGCGGCGCCAGCCTGGGACCCGGCGGGCCTGGCGCCAGCTCAGGGGGCGGCGATGAGCCCCTCGACTTCCACTACGGAACGACCAACGTCCTGGCCGTCGACTCGAACGGCGACATCTCCGGCATCACAACCACGAGCGGATTGAGCTGGAAGGTCAACGGACGGATCGGGGACTCTCCGATCATCGGTGCGGGGCTTTACGTCGACAACGACATCGGCGCGGCGGGAGCCACGGGCCGCGGGGAAGACGTCATCAAGTCCTGTGCCTCTTTTTACGTCGTCCTGCGCATGGGCCTAGGGCGCTCACCCCAAGAGGCCTGCGAGGACGCGTGCGATCTGATCGTCCACAAGTACCGGAACGTGAACCCGAATTTCATCCCTCGGGAGAAGTTTGTCGCGATCAACAAGGACGGGGAGTACGGTGCCGCCGCGATGGGCATCAATCGGAGCCGGCCCCAGATGACGGTACGAAGTGGGGAAGGTCTTCAGATTCACGAGGGGACGGTGGATTACACGGGCTGAAGCACGCCCCGGCCTCCCTTAACGTGACCCGAGGCTGCAGCACACACCCTGGAACGGGTGCCGCTGAGCGAACACCGGCGATGCTGCGGCGATATAGGGGGTTATGGACGAGTCGGCGGTGGCCCTTTTCGGGAGAATTGACTTGAAGGCCAGGTTCAGCTCTATGATCTGCATATCGTTCCTGGCCTCAGGCTTGGCCCTCGGTGGGTGTGCGATGCCCGGGGCCACCCCAGCTTCGGGGGCCACCTCATCTTCAGGGGGCGGCCTAGCCGTCCAGTACGCAGACGTCCAACGTGTCCTCGACGCGAAGTGCACGTCCTGCCACACCGGCGCCGACGCCGCGCGGGGCCTGCGCCTCGACTCCTGGCAAGCGCTGATCGCGGGCTCCGACCACGGCGAGGCGGTGATCCCCTTCGACGCCGCTCGCTCGCTGTTGGTCGAGTTGACGACCAAGCTCGTGGGCGGGCCGCATCCTGCCGACGTGGGCCATGAGCCCCTGAACGAGTTCGAGGTGGCACTCCTCGGTGAATGGATCGATGAGGGCGCTCCGTCGCGAACCGGAGAGATCCCGTTTGCCGACGCACAACATCTCCTCTATGCGGCCAATCAGAGCGTCGCGCTCGTATCCGTGATCGACATGGACACCAAGCACGTGATCCGCACGGTGGATCTCCAGGAATACGGACTCCCGGAAAACGCATCGCCCCACGACGTCGCGGTCGAGCCGGACGGCTCTCACTGGTATGTATCGGCCATCGCGGCCAACCAGATCCTCAAGTTCAACCGCAACAACGACTTGGTCGAGCGGATCGACTTCGTTAGGCCGGGCCTTCTGGCTCTCGATCCCGACGGGGAAAACCTTTACGCCGCCCGCTCGATGGCCGCCGTGTCGCCACCGCAAGCGATCGGCGTGATTCGCCGGTCGGATATGTCGTTCGAAGAGGTGGGCATCTTCCTGCCGAGGCCGCACGCGTTGGCCGTCCGGCCGGGTACGGGCATGGTCTACACAGCCAGCCTGGCGGTCAACCAGATCGCGTCATTCAATCCCGAGGACGAGGCTGTCGAGCTCTATGAGCTGGGGGGTGGCCGCCAACACACCGTCGTCGGCTTCGCGGTGTCGCCGGACGGGCGATGGATGGTCGCAACGACCGAGCTCACCGCCTCCGTGTTCGTGTTCGATCTCGATCGGGCGCCCGACATGACCCCGGTGGATACCATCACGGTAAACGCCGCACCGTGGCATCCAGTTTTTACACCGGACGGACGCTGGGTCTACGTCGGTAACAACCGGGACAATACGGTCAACGTGATCGACATGGAGACCCGGACGCTCGCCGAGGTCATCGAGGGCAATGGACTCGCGCAGCCCCACGGAGCAGCGGTGTCTCCGGACGGGCGTTTCGTGTACGTCTCGAGCCGGAATCTCGAAATGTCCGAAGGCGACAGTAGAGTCGGCCACATGTACACACCCCGGTACGACCTAGGCGACAACGCCCGGGCGGGCACGGTCGTCGTTATCGATACGGAAAGCCAGGAGATCGTGAAGATCATCGAGATCGAGGGGTACGGGGCGGGGCTGGGGGCTGCGGCACCGAACTGAGCGGAGCCGTCCTTAACCCTCCCTCATTCGTCGTACGCCACCGCAGCGTCGAACGCACCCTCCAACTCCAACCGTGCGATCCACGACCGGAGCTCTTCACGGTTGATGATCTCGCCGCTGAGTTGAAGCATCATGGCCACGTCACGAAGGTGTCGGTCTGATCCCGAGTCACTGAAGTACTCGAGCTTCCGGAGAATGACGTATTCGATGGGTGCGATCGACATGGGGTGTTCGCCTATGGAGAGCGACGTGCGGCGCTCGAAGCCCCAGGCATGGAGGGGATCACTTCCGAGAAGATAGATGTCCGCCCGGAGCGCGGTGTCTCAATGAATGACGTTGAAGTGTCCGTATCGCTCCCGGCCCGCCTCTCGCCTCAGGGTTTCCAATGGGGGGACGTAGAAGTCGTCCTCGGAGAAGAGCGATGAGAATCGATCGACGTCTGAGCCCGCGAGCGAGAGCACGATGTCGATGTCGCGGGTAAAGCGAGGATCGCCGTAGATCACCGAGGCCACGCCGACGGTGACCATGTACTTCATACCGGACGCCTCCAACGGATGAATGAACAGGCCGACGAGGTCGGGGTCAGTCACGTGCCCAGATCTCTCTGATCCTCGCGAGTACTTCCTCGCTCGAAAGGTCCGGCTCGGACGCCAGTATGGCCGCCGACTTGAGATCGTAGGCTTGGCGGATCAGCGCGTGCATCACGTCGAACTTTTTCGCTGGGGACATCTCCCGAAGGATGTCATATTCGCGTGTGCGGTCTCGTCTCATAACCGTAATCTCTGCTCACTCCACTCTCGGCGCAGGCTCAGAAAACCCCAGCGGCCGGAGCGTCACCTCCACCCCCCCCTCCCCCACCCGGCTCCAGGATTCACGCGGCACCGGGTCGGTCTCGGGAAAGTCGAGGCGCGTGTGCAGCCCGCGGCTCTCCTCGCGCGCACGGGCGGACATCGCCATGATCAACCCGGTGAGCGAAATATTGCGAAGTTCGGTCAGGTCCGACGACGGCTTGCTGGTCCGGTAGAGGTCGTCCGACCACTCTCGCATCTCCGCCAGCCGGGTTACGGCGCGATCCAGCCGCCCACGCGATCGGACCAGTCCCATGTAGTTCAGCATCAGGCTACGGACCGCATCCCACTCGTGGTCGAGGATCACTCCCTGGTCCGGCAGTGGCGGGTCCGTCCCGGGCGAGGGGGGCGGGGGCGGCTCGGGTCCTTCGGCGGGTTGCGGTGCGATGGCTCCGGCCCGTTCGGCCAACACCGAGGCTTCGAGCAGTGAGTTGGACGCAAGCCGGTTGGCACCATGGACACCGGTGAACGCCACCTCGCCGGCAGCGAAGAGTCCGTCGATTTCCGTGCGCCCGTCCAGATCGACGGCCACGCCACCACACATGTAGTGCGCCGCGGGAACAACTGGAATGGCGTCCCGGCCCGCCACGATCCCGTACTCCGCCAGGCGCGCTGAGATCACCGGAAAACGCTCCTTGAATCGACCCTCACCGATGCCGGAGGTATCCAGCAAGACGAACTTGTCGCCTCGGTGCTTGGTCTCCCGGTCGATCTCCCTGGCGACCACATCACGAGGGGCCAGCGAGCCAAGGGGATGGCGGTCGTTCATGAACTCTTCACCGGCCAGGTTCCGGAGCACAGCACCTTCCCCCCGAACCGCCTCCGAGATCAGGAAGTTCTTCGCCTCGGAATGATGAAGGCAGGTCGGGTGGAACTGGACCATTTCCATATTCCCGAGCGAACATCCGGCCCGGGCCGCCATCGCGACGCCGTCCGCGGTAGCGATGTCGGGGTTGGTCGTATACCGATAAACCTTTCCACAGCCCCCGGTGGAGAGCATCGTGTGCTCCGCTCGAACCAGCCCGATGGCTCCAGTCTCCTGGTCGAGAAACGACGCACCGTAACACCGGCGCCGCCCTTCCACGGCCCCCACCCAGAGATCGAGCGCGAGGTGCTGCTCAAGCAGTGTGATTTCGGGGTGCTTCGCCACGGCGGCGAGTAATGTACTCTCGATCTCCTGCCCCGTGCGATCCTTGGAATGTACGATTCGTCGTCGGCTGTGCCCCCCCTCCAGGCCCAGATCCAGACCATCGGAATCGTCGGCCGAGTGCGCAAAAGCGGCGCCCAATTCCGTGAGACTGCGAACGAGGGCGGGTCCTTCCCGTACCACGACCTCGACCACGTCCCGCCGGCACAGACCCGCCCCCGCCTCGAGAGTGTCCGCCACGTGGAGATCGAAGGAGTCGGTGGGATCGAGGACCGCCGCGAGCCCCCCTTGAGCCCGGTTGGTCGAGGAGTCGCTCCGGAACTTCTTGGTCAGAATGAGGACCGGTCCGTACTGGGCCGCACGAAGCGCATAGGTCAGGCCAGCCACACCACTCCCCAACACGAGCGTGGTGCAGCGGTGCGTGACGGATTGAGCGCTCATGATCTCCGTGTGTGACGAGATTCGACGGTGGCGACGAGTTTCGGCGGCAGTGTAGACCATCCGGCCCCGGAACGACAGATTTCGGTGATTCATCCAGCGATCACGGCACACTGAGGATCCCGATGGCCAAGAAGAACTCATTCGATGTCTCTACCGGCGTCGATCTCCAGGAGGTCGACAACGCAGTGAATCAGGCGCGAAAAGAAATCGCCACCCGTTACGACTTCAAAGGCACGGACTGCACGGTGGAGTTCGACCGGAGCGGAGGGGAAATCAGGCTGGAGGCAGATGACGAATATCGCCTGACGGCGGTACTCCAGGTTGTGCGTGAGAAGCTCTCGCGGCGGGGCGTTCCGGTGAAGAATATGGATCAAAGCGGGGTCGAGATCGGCAGCCTGGGGCGAGCCCGCCAGACCGTGGGTCTCAAGCAGGGGATCGACCAGGAGACCGCAAGAAAGATGGTGAAGGCGGTAAAGGGTCACAGATTCAAGAAGGTCCAGGTCCAGATCCAAGCGGACGAACTGAGGGTCACGAGCCCCTCCAAGGACGAGCTTCAGCAGGTCATGGACTTCCTCAAAGGAGAGGACTGGGGGATGGAGCTCCAGTTCGGCAATTATCGGTAAGTGGCCTAATCACACAAGGAGGCATCAGAATGTTTCGAAGCCAGCAGCGGTGGTCGGTTCTCGTGAGCGGTTTTCTCGCGCTCGTTTTCTTCGCCGCGCCGGCTGTCGCGCAGCAAAGAGGCGCCCCAACCGCCCCTCCGGGCCCAACCGCCGCCCAGGCGATGGCTGCGCTAGCCGCCGCCCAAGAGACAGCGGAGGCGTTGGGCGTCAGCCTCAGTTGCGCGGTCGTCGATTCCCGAGGAGACATGATCGCGCTGGCCCGCATGGACGGGGCGCGGTTCTATACCACCGACGTCGCGCGCGGCAAGGCTCGAATGTCAGCCATGTTCGGGCAGCCGAGCGGGGATATGGCGGATTTCGGCAACTCTCTCGCCTTCCAGAGCTTCAACGAGACGATCCCGGGGCCGCTTTACGCGTTCCAGGGCGCCCTGCCCATCATGAGAAGCGGCGAATTGATCGGGGCTATGGGCTGCAGCGGCGCGGCCTCACAGGTGGACGAAGACGCTGTGCGCTCCGCGCTGTCCGTCTTCTAGGCCGGCCGTCTGATTTCTGAACCTGACACGCGACTCCCCCTGGAGAGAGTTCTATGAACCAGACCAAGAATTTCTCGCGGGCCATGCCCGCCATCATGCTCTCGATCATGCTGGTCGCTGGAGGCGTCACGGCACCGGTGGGACTCGCGGCACAGGGCGGCCCACAGCGGCTCACGCTCAGCGAAGCACAGGCCATCATCGCCGCGGCTGAGAGAGATGCCGCCCGCAAGAACCTTCGACTCAGCATCGCCGTGGTCGACGGTCGGGGCGACCTGATCGCCGCCAGCCGCATGCCGAATGCCCGTCCCACGACCATGGACACGGCCATCGGCAAGGCCATGGGCGCCGCAATCTTCGGGCGGCCGAGCGCCGACCTCGCTGCGAACTCGAATTCTCCCCTGTATCAGAACATGAACGAAGCCACCGGCGGCCGCCTGCGGTTCTTCCAGGGTGCGGTCCCGATCGTGCGAGGCGGCTATACGGTGGGAGCCGTGGGCGCGAGTGGAGCGTCGGCCCAAGACGACGAGGACAATGTGAAAGCGGCGCTCGCGGCGGTGGGGCTCTAGCGAGGCTCTGCGGGGGGTGCCCGTGGGAAACATTTCCGCCGTCCACTGTAATCATTCACCATGAAGACGAACGTCATCGCCTTCCTCGTTACTGCCGGCGCCACCCTGGTCCTCCTGGGTATTCCGTCGCCCTCCCAGGCGCAGGAATCCTCGTGGGGACTCACAGCCGTTCCCGGTCTCAAGGTCGGTCACTTTACTCTGAGCGAACGACCGACCGGTTGCACGGTGGTGCTGGCCGAGGGTGGCGCGGTCGCGGGTGTAGACGTCCGTGGCGGCTCTCCGGGCACGAGTGAAACCGATTTGCTCGATCCCGTAAACACCGTCCAGCAAATACATGGGGTGGTGCTCTCCGGCGGTAGCGCCTTCGGGCTGGATTCGAGATCCGGGGTCATGCGGTATCTGGAAGAAAAGGGCGTGGGCTACCGGATGGGGGAGATTCTTGTCCCCATCGTGGTAGGAGCCATCATTTACGATCTCTCGGTCGGCGATAACCCACGCATTCGGCCCGGCGCGGACTGCGGTTATCGCGCAGCGAGCCACGCCAGTACCGAGACATCCGCCGAGGGTAATGTCGGCGTCGGC
>Ga0310122_10000327_pt1 | contig 30538 bp, 28 predicted proteins | sample CB6_Bottom_1051__FD_203503 | JGI IMG/M metagenome (GOLD analysis project Ga0310122, IMG submission 203503) | Marine microbial communities from Western Arctic Ocean, Canada - CB6_Bottom_1051 | ecosystem: Environmental > Aquatic > Marine > Oceanic | place: Canada: Western Arctic Ocean | collected...
CGAATTTAAAAACCGTTATTGGTGGAGCTGGGGGGATTTGAACCCCCGTCCGAAAAGCCTCGACCGTCGGTACTACATGTTTAGTATTGTCATTTAATTAACCTTTAAATCCCGGACAAACACGGTAGATAAAGGCGAGGCCGCTTAGTTTTAACGCTTCAACCCCGGCCAGGGTTTCCGTCGCGATCAGGTGTTAGGGTGACACTCCAAAATCCAGTCCACAAGAATACATGGAAGGAGCGCTAGCCAGCCTAAGCTGCTAGAGAGTAGTTATCGTCGTTTGCGATTACTTTAAATTGCGGCTTTTTTACGAGGCAAACCGCACCTCGACATGCACCTTGGGCTTCTTGAATTCCGTCGAATCCTAATCAGCCCCTGAATAAGGTTACTCATTCAGAGCGTGCAAGCAGTATAACTGAGTAACCCATCAATACTCAACACCTTAGGCACTTTATTTTATCGCTTGGTTAATCCTGCATCAAACACGTACTTAAAAATGTAAATACTAGGATAATAAAAAAACAATTACTTAACACCTAGGCTTGTTTGTGCTCAAATATGCAGCTAGACCTTGGTCTAATAGATTATAAAAAATAATAACAGGCATATTACCTAGAGGATTTATAAATGTCGGTTTTTTCTTTTGATGAGCAAACGGGGTATATCTCTTTAGTTTCCCACCCACAAGTTTCAGGTTTAGCCTCAACAGCAACACAGCTTATTGAATTAATTGGACAGTCAGAATATTGCGAGTGTGAGGTTATTGCTAGCAATATTGGTAAGCTGTTTGCTCAAAGTAATACCGAAGAACCCACCTCTTTAGTGATTGCTCAAGCCATTGATGCAAAGCTTACGATAAACATCGATGAAAAAAACATGCTCGTTGAAGCTACCCTTATTACTGCCAAGGGCGGTAAATTGCTTAGCATGGAGCAAGCGATTGAAGAGTTAACACAAGCAGGCATTGTAAAAGGCATTAGCTCTCATGCATTAGAACAGTTATTGGCACAACAGTTTGAACACCCCTCAGGAAGCACACATTGCGCCGAAGTCGCTTTTGGTCGCACGCCTAAAGTGGGTAACGATGCCAAATTTGTGCGTCTTTGCTGCACAGCGCAAGACCGCGTACTTAGCCCGCAAGCTAAGGGCGGTGGTAAAGTCGATATGAGAAACCTAGGTGATATTATTACTGTAAAACCGGGATGTGAACTAATGCGACGTATTCCTGCAACACCCGGTGTTGATGGGTTTACTGTATTTGGTGATGTAATAACAGCTCCTCCCGGCAAAGAGCATAAATTACAACCTTTTGACGGCACTAAAATTGCGCCCGATAACCCTAATTTATTAATTGCGGATTGTACTGGCGTACCGGTTGCCCTTCCCCGTGGTATGCGTGTTGATGATGTTTTATGTTTTCACAATATTGACCCAAGTACCGGCCATGTTGAGTTTGATGGCAGTGTTATTGTCAGCGGTGATATAAAAGATGGCATGCGCGTGACTGCCACTGGCGATATTACTGTTTTAGGTTTTGTTGAATCGGCACAGCTAAAAAGTGATAGCGCCATCACAATAGTAAAGGGTGCAATTGGTCGTAAGCGAGAAGCCGATGAGCCATTCACCTGTTCTATTTTTGCTAAACGAACCATTGCGCTTGGTTACTCTCAATACTGCGACATAAAAACGGAGCAAAACTTATTAATAGATCGCCAATCATTACATTGTGACTTGAGTGCCGGAAATCTAATTAGAGTGGGCAGTGCAAAAGATCCCAAAGGTAAAATTATTGGTGGCCATATTCTTGATGCAATGCGCATTGAAACAGGCGAATTAGGGGCGCCAGCAGGGACTAAAACGCGAGTTTGCATCGCCCAGCGCTGGTACGTACTTAAACAAAAACAAGCGCAAATCACCGATTTTGAAAAAGTTTTAATTAGTAAGTCAATTGAGCTGCAGCAAGCGCGCCAGCGAATTAATAAACAGGCTGCAAGTTCACAGCGTCAGCAGTTTTTAGATAAAATAATAACTAATGAAGAACACATAGCAAACCGAAGCGCTAGTATCAATCAGCAAAAGCAGTTGCTAAAAAAGAAAATGGCGCAGCTTTTAGCGCTCAGTCGTTTAAAAGTTAATGAGCTTATGTACCCTGGGGTGGAGCTTAAAATTGCACGAGAATCAATTAGCTTTTCGCGTAATTACCCACCACATTTAATCACCCACAGTGAAGGTAAAATAACCCAATCGTTTTAATAATGCTTATTAATACTGACTTAGCTCAAAAGTGAACATTCACTATTATGAGCTGAGTTTCTAATTTTGGTTGCTTGCTTCGTCTTCGCTCTGTTGTGTTTCGTTTACAGCAAGTGGCCAACCACCTAGTTGCTGCCAACGATTAACAATTAAACAGTACAGTTCGGCAGTACGTTCTGTATCGTATAACGCTGAATGCGCTTGTTTGTTATCAAACTCTATCCCTGCTGCGCGGCACGCTTTAGCTAGTACCGTTTGCCCTAATGCCAAACCAGCAAGTGATGTGGTATCAAAACTAACAAACGGATGAAATGGTGTGCGCTTGATATTATTACGCTCAATAGCCGCATTTAAAAAGCCGTGATCAAAAGCGGCATTATGAGCAACCACCACTGAGCGCTGGCACCCTGCAGCTTTTTGCGCTTTGCGCACTACTTTACAAATTTCTTTAATCGCCTCTTCTTCTGGGACAGCCCCTCGAAGTGCTGAAAAAGGCTCAATCCCATTAAACTCAATGGCAGCTTGCTCAATGTTTGCACCCTCAAACGGTTGCACATGAAAATGAACGGTATGATCGATACTAAGCAGTCCTTCATCATCCATTTTTAAAACGGACGCTGCAATTTCTAGTAGTGCGTCGGTTTCTTTGTTAAAACCGGCGGTTTCAACATCAATAACCACTGGAAAAAAGCCACGAAAGCGTTGCGCGAAAAGTGTTTGCTCAGTATTTGCCATAGTATTCTTGGTTTATAGGGATTAGCTGTCTATTATGTCAAAATTGGTGGCCTGTCGGCTAGGGGATTTATTGATTAATTACAGTTAAACTATAGGCATGTTACTTGCTTGGTAATTAGGGTCTGTTGACCTTTGCGGATTAAAATTTGTTCAAGCTAGGGGCGGTTTAATCGCGGCGCGAGGTTTGTAACCTAGTGGGCTAAGTCAAAACCGAGCAACAAAGAGTAAATCGCCCCTAGGCAGAACCCAAAGGGCAGCGCCTGTTTGGCATTAATGCTGTGTTATCGCCTATTTATGGGGAATAACCACACCACATAGGCTCTGCCTTGCCTAAATACCAAACAGGCTGCTGCAAATTTAACCTTGAAAGGTCAACAGACCCTAGCGTTTGCGCTGAATTATTTGCTGTTGCGTAATATTTTACGGTTTTTGTCACTTTTTTGGCAGAGCTAGATAACTGGAGAATTCTCGATGAAGTGTAAGTTGTTATTTATTAGCCTAGGCATTAGTAGTGTGCTGTGTAGTTTGAATACAACTGCGGCAATGCGCCAATACACGGCTAACCAAGATAATTCAAATTGGAACTTGGTTAAAACGACTCGCTTACAATGTCAATTAAATCATGAAGTTCCCTACTATGGTGAAGCCGTTTTTAAAGCATCAGCCAGTAAAAACAAAGATCTCACCTTTAATTTAGACATGGTTGTGCGCCCAGAAAATTACGCGATTGCCGGTTTGAAAGCGGTGCCACCTAGCTGGCGAGCAGGCCGCCCTGCCCGTGATATTGCTGATATGAAATTACTTAAAAAGTTTGATGGTGAATTAGGTAATAAAACAGCATGGGAAATGCTTACTGAGCTTGAAAAAGGTAACCAACCCACTTTTTACTACCAAGACTGGCAAAATAGTGCCGATAAAATTGCCGTGGGCATGTCTAATGTTAACTTTAAGCAAGCGTATTGGGCGTTTTTACAGTGCCGCGATGAACTACTGCCATACAATTTTGAAGATATTTCGTTCACTATAATGAACTATGAATCTAATAGCAGTAAATTAACTAAGTCATCGCAACAACGCCTTGATAAAATTGCTGAGTATTTGAAAAACGACCCCAGTATAGAGTCAATCAGTATTGCATCCTATACCGATAGTTACGGTGGCCGATGGAATAACCTCGATTTATCTAAAACCCGTGCTAAGGCGATTAAAGATTACATGGTGAGCTTAGGTGTTGATGAAGCTAAAGTGGTTACTGAAGGCTTTGGTGAAAAACGCTTTGTAGATACCAACGATAATATTTTGGGCCGTGATAAAAACCGCCGCTTAGTGATTCAAATAGCTAAAATGTAAATTCAGCCCCCTCTTTTAATGGCTGAAGGTGCAATTTTAGCACTTTCGGCCAACACCTATTGTTTTAGTAATCCCTCTATTGTGCAAAACCAATAATCTGACCATTTAGTTATTAACATTTGGCTTTTTATTTATTAATTATATTAATGAGTTAAATTACATCTGCAAAATATCTCTGCTTTTTAAATACAGTTGTAAATAGAAGATTACATTTTATTTTGTCTCTTTTATGACAAAACTATTTAAGTTTTGCACAACTAGTTATATCTTGCGTGTCTCTCACGTTTGATCAGGATCATTAAGTGCTTAAAAATAAAACAATAGGTAGCATGTTAATTGTTGCAGGAACTACCATAGGCGCGGGTATGCTTGCCCTACCAATCGCCTCTGCGGGGCTCGGGTTTAATACGGCAATGGTGTTAATTGTAGGGTGTTGGTTACTTATGACCTACACGGCTTTACTTATGTTGGAGCTACACCAATATGCCCCTCGCGATGCCACTTTAAATACACTTGCTAAGCTTTGGCTTGGTAAACGTGGCCAGTATGTGGCTAACTTTTCGATGATATTCTTATTTTATGCACTGTGCGCTGCTTACATAGCAGGTGGTGGTGCTCAGCTACAAGAGCGCATTAATACTGGGTTTAATCTTAGTATTGCTCCACAATTAGGCTCCGTTATTTTAGCCGTGCTAATTGCAGGCGTAGTGACTTTAGGCACTAGTAAAGTAGATAAGCTTAACCGAGTACTATTTAGTATAAAAATAGTCGTTTTGGCTAGCTTGTTTTATATGCTAACACCTTATGTGCATGGCCAACATTTGTTAGAAATGCCTGTTGAGCAAGGACTGATACTATCGGCTATTCCAGTGGTATTTACCTCTTTTGGTTTTCATGGCTCTATTCCTTCTATTGTTAAATACGTCGGGCTTGAAATAAAAACCTTACGTAAAGTTATGATTGCTGGCGCCTCTTTACCATTGGTTATATATGTATTTTGGCAAGTATTAAGCCAAGGCATAATGAGCCAAGAGCAATTACTACAAAGCGAAGGGTTAACTGGGTTTGTAGCCAGTGTGGCCAATATTGCCAATAACGCCAATGTTTCTACTGCGGTTAAATTGTTTGCTGACTTAGCCCTAGCAACGTCATTTTTAGGGGTGAGCTTGGGGTTATTTGACTTTTTTGCCGACACATTCAAAAAAGCAGATACGGGCGCAGATAGAATTAAAACAGCACTTATTACTTTTGTTCCTCCTCTTGGATTTGCTTTGTTTTACCCGCAAGGCTTTATTATGGCATTAGGCTATGCGGCCATTGCTTTGGTTATATTGGCAGTATTTTTACCTGTTAGTATGGTGTACAAACAACGTCAGGGCGTTGAAAAAGAAGGCTATAAAGTACGCAGTGGTAACATTGGTTTAGCGATAGCCGCTTTGTGCGGTATATCAATTATTAGTGCGCAATGCCTACAAATGGCAGGCTTAATACCTGCAATAGGCTAATCCTTATAGTTGTTCTAATATATGCACCCCATAGATGGTTTTGGGGTGCATACCATTAAAACAGCAGTTATTGACGTTAAAATACTATCGCTTGCCCTCTTCCGCTTTGCTCAGACGCTGCATCTAACTTGCCTTCATTATTAATAATCACGTGCATATCACCAAAGTGACGTTCATCGACTGTATAACCCATTTTTATTAGCTGTTGCTTGACTGATGACTCCAAACCCGAGTGCGCTCTAATCACATTTTTAGGCCATAACTGATGATGAAATCGCGGACTATTTACTACATCATCTGCGCTCATATTAAACTCAATTGCGTTGAGTATTGATTGATACACAGAGCTAATAATAGTGGTACCACCGGGCGACCCTGTTACCATTTTCACCTGATTATTACTGAGTAAAATGGTTGGAGTCATAGAGCTAAGCATACGTTTATGTGGCTGAATTTCATTCGCTTTTCCGCCAATAGCGCCAAATACATTCATAACCCCGGGCTTAGCGCTAAAGTCATCCATTTCATCATTTAAAATAAAACCTGCGCCTTCTACGACTACGCCACTACCAAACCCTAAATTGATAGTGGTGGTATTAGCAACAGCATTCCCCATGTTATCAATAATAGAAAAGTGTGTGGTTTGTTCGCTTTCTTTTAAACCCGGTTTAATATTTTCAGTGGTAGAAATGGCCTTTAAATCTATACTATTGCTGCGGTTTTTAAGATAATTTTCTGCAAGTAGTTTTGCTGTAGGTACTTGGTAAAAATCAGGGTCGCCTAAGTATTCTGCCCTATCAGCAAACACTCGCTTACCTATTTCAGCAAGTAAGTGCACATACCCTACTGAATTATGTTGTTGTGCAGGCGTTGGTTTTTTAAGCTCATACATTTTCAGCCATTGCAATATAGCAATGCCGCCGGAGCTTGGTGGCGGTGAAGTAAGCACTTGATAGCCGTTCCAGTTAGATTTTATAGGTGTACGAGACTTTGCGCGGTAATTTTTTAAATCGTCTTGAGTAATAATACCGCCATGTTGCTTCATAAAGTTTGCGATGATCGTTGCGGTTTCACCTTGATAAAAGCCATCTTTACCATTATCGCGAATGCGTTTGAGTGTCGCTGCAAGCTCAGGTTGCTTAAAAAGCTTACCAGATGTGGCGCTTGCAAAATAATTGGCAAAGTTTACTTTAATGTTTTTATTGTTTAGGTGTTCTATGTAACCCTCAATTAACAGAGCCAACTTTTCAGGCACCACAAAACCTTGCTCTGCTAATATTACCGCAGGCTGTACTAAGGTTTTCCAAGGTAATGTGCCATGCTTTTTATGTGCTAGCCACATACCAGCAACACTTCCGGGTACACCGCTGGCATGAATACCATAAATAGACTTATTGGCAATAACTTGCCCTTGCTGGTCTAAATACATATCACGATGCGCGGCGTTAGGTGCAGTTTCACGGTAATCTATAAAATCACCTTGCCCATCTTTATGAATAAGCATAAAACCACCGCCGCCAATATTACCTGCTTCGGGGAGCGTAACGGCCAACACAAACTGCGCTGCAATGGCTGCATCAACCGCATTGCCCCCCTGCTGTAACACAGTTTTTGCTGCTTGCGCACTAAATGTGTCGGGCATCGCCACCGCACTTTGCTTGGCTGCAACATTAAAAAAGCATACTTGTATTATTAAGACACTGCTAATAATTAGCTTGCTTGGTGAAAAGAGTGATCCCATCCCATATCCTTAGGTTATTTTTATACATTGATGGCAAACATTAATGCACAGTAACAAACACTAGGTCAATATTTAGACGCTATATTTGTAGGGCTTGAGATTATTTTTAATCTATCTACACGACTTTGAATATAGCGCAGCGGTTAAGTTTGAGCCGTCATCAGTATGAATATAATAATGTTTAAGCCGCATACCGAGCTTTTTCATAACACTAATTGAGCCAACGTTGGCGGTCAGTGCCGTGGCACTAATTGCCTTAATTTGCGGTTGCTTCTCAATCGTTGAGCAAATCGCTTGTGCCGCCTCAATTGCATAACCTTTACCCCAACTCGCTTGTTTAAATCGCCAGCCCACTTCAATATCACTAAAATCAGGCGTATCTGAAAAAAAGCCCATCGGCCGTACAAGCACCCACCCTATAAAGGTATTGCCTTCACGCAGGTTTACTTGCCATAACCCCCAACCTTGTTGCGCATTACGATAAGCGAGCATTCTAGGAATACTTATCGTTTTTATCTCTTCAAGAGTGGTTGGTTTACCTTGAGATAAATGCTGCATTACTGCGGGGTCTTGATCGAGCTCGTATAATTGCGGCCAATCATTTTCGTCCATTAATTTAAAACTTAATCGTGTTGTTACAGCTATGTTCATTTTCATTGTTGTATAGTTACCCTTGAAATATATTTTTCACTAAAGGAGATAGTCAATGAAGAAGTTAGCAGGTTTAGCATTATTAGGCACTTTAATTACACTAACTGGGTGTGAAGATGCCAACGAAGTGAAACAAGACGCCAAACAAACAAGCGCTGAAGTTCAAGAAAAGCTAAACGAAACGTGAAACGACGTTAAAGAAAAAACCAATGAGCTTAAAAATGACGAGTCATTTAATGAGCTACTCGAAGAGAGTAAAGCGATGGGCTTAGACATGTACGATGACGGCAAAGAAGTGGCTGTTGATGCATGGATTAAAAGCAAAGAAGCGGCTGGCGAGCTGACTGAAAAAACCAAGCAAAAAGCACGTGAAATTGCGGCAGAAATTGAGCAAGCACGAGAAGAACATAAAGAAGGTTAATTATTTTTAACCATAAAAAAAGGTAAGCCATGGCTTACCTTTTTTATTTAACTTTTAGAGTAAATTATGGATTATAGTTCAAAGTCTTTTTTGAATTTTAAACCAAACTCACTACGATCATTACTGCGCATTACGCCAACAAAGCCAGTTTGCTGCAAGCGACCTACATCGTAAACTTCGTTTAATACATTCTCACCATATAGCGTTACTTCCATATCGCCGTATGGGTTAGTGTAAGAAATATTAAAACCAACTAGCTCACGCGAATCAATCGTTTCACTTTTGTTGAAAACTGACTGACCTTGCATTTCACTGCGGTACGAGTAGTTTGCATTTAATGCAACCGTGCCACCATTGCTTAAATCAACAAAGTAAGATGGAGCAACCATTACTGTCCAACGAGGTGTCAGTGCTGGTGAGTCGCCTTTGCCAATACCTTGTACGCCCTCAGCTACTTCTGTAATTTCAGAATCTAAGTAGCCTACTGCAGTGCGAATAGTAAAGTCGTCGGTTAGTGCAATTGTGGTTTCAAGCTCAATACCTTGCGCTTTAGACTGACCTGCATTTTCAACGATAGTTACAAAGCCACCACCTGCAGTTGGATCTGAGAATGGCAGTGCTAAATCAGTGTAGTCAGTAACAAACATTGCAAGCATCATAGACACATTTTCATGTACTTGGCCTTTTAAACCAATCTCGTAGTTAACTGCTTTGGTTTCATCAAACGATACAAACTGATCCGGACCACCGAATGGGCGCGGTGGGAAACCACCGGTTTGGTAACCTTTTTGTACTTGGCCATACACGTTCATATTATTGCTAAGCTGGTATGAAGCATTAATGTCCCATGTCACTGCATTAAAGTCTGCACTAATGTCCTTTCGCTCAGGGAAAGTTGGGAAAATGGCATTAGCATCTTTTTTATCTTCTGAGTAACGAAGGCCACCGCCTATTGTTAAATCATCAGTTAAATCGTAACTACCATTAATGTAAGCTGCGTATGAGTTAGTTTCTTGATTAATTTCAAAAAATCCAAAGCCACCAAATGACGGAGTAACACCATCATTCAATAGACCATTTGGCGTGTTAAATGGGCTAAATACAAAATCTTCAGAGCGAGTAAAGCCATCTTCATTAAAGAAGTATAAGCCAGAAACAAAGTCCATTTTATCAAACGTGGCGTTTAGTTGAAGTTCAAAAGAGTATTGATCTGCACCGCCCACTTCTGGGAACTCTGATAAGTTAAGTGGAGATGCATCATCATCTAAACCACCTTCATATTCAGAGGTACGGTAGCTTGAAATAAACTTGGCTGTATATGTGTTATTAATCGCCCAATCAGCTGTGAATGACGTGCCCCAACCGGAATATGAGGTTGATTCAATACCGGCAACTGTTGTGCCTAAATCATCAGGATTCGCTGGAAGTAAGTCTTCAGTTAATAATGGGAAATCACCATTGAATACATTACTTGAATCTAATGGTTCAGTAAGCTCAATAGTATAAGGCGATTGGCCTGATTCATTATCAACCCCATCTAGCGAGAAGGTAAACGCTAAATCACTGGTTGCTTCGTATTTAAGCGCAATACGACCACTAAACTCTTGCTCTTCACCAATTTCTTTTTCAGGGTTAACTAAATTTACCGCTGTTCCTACCCCATTACGTTGCTTATATGACGCACTTGCCGACATGCTTAAATCATTGGTTAATGCATCATTGAAGTAAATATCACCAGCGATACGACCACGACTACCGACTTTAGCCGATGTCGTTAAAATGCCCTCATCACCTGGTTGTTTAGTAATTACATTTACCGCGCCACCTAATGTATTACGACCATAAAGTGTGCCTTGTGGTCCACGCAGAACTTCAACACGCTCAACATTAGGAAGTGATAAGTTAGATCCCATTTGGCGGCCTAAATAAACACCGTCTAGGTAAACACCTACGCCAGGATCTGTGGTTATAATGTGATCTTGCAAGCCAATACCACGAATGAATACTGAAGCATGCGCTGCGTTACCAACACCATAGCGAGTAATATTTAAGTTAGGAACGTATTTACCAATATCTTCTAAGTTACCCATATTGGCTTTATCAATAAGGTTAGCACCTATTGATGTAATCGCAGTTGGAGATTCGAACAAGCTCTCTGTACGTTTACGAGCTGTCACTTCAATTTTTTCAAACGCGTCTTGTTTGGCTGTCGTTTTAGCTTCTTGTGCATTTGCACAAGTTGTTAGGGCTGCAATAACCGCTAAACTTAACTGTGAGAGGGTGCGTAATTTCAAGGTTTTCTCCAAAGGGTATTAATTTAATTATGCGTTATGCTGTGTAAACATAAATTGTAGGCATAAAAAAAGATGCGTTAGATGCATCTTTCCTCTGGGAGTGTATTGTATTACATAAAAGTTACAATATGTATATTTAACTTTAGTTTAAGCAAAAAAAATAATTTTTAGCTTTTTTAATCTAAACTAATTACCTCAACAATGACGCAGCTTTGGTTATAAATTAATACTTTAATATTAACCACCAACTGCATTGTTCATTAATCGTACACACCGTTTATTGTGGAAAACACATTAAAACTGCTTGAAATTATGACAATATCCAAAGACCCTTTATATTTAAATATAAAGCAGAACCATTTTTAGGTGAAAAGCATGACAAAAAAACAGACCACACAATCAACTAACATGCTTTTTAACAACAACCACTATAATCCATTATTTTTTACTACATTGAATAACGACATATTATTAGTATGCTACTCAGCCCTTAACTCCCTAACTAACTACGAACTTTTAAACCAATTTATTCATACAAATAATTACCAAGGGTTAGTTATTTATAATATTCCTAAAGATACTGATGCCGTTTCACTGAAAGAATGGCCAAATTTAAAAGGTCTTTTTTATCAAGATACTAGTGAAGAGTTGTTCACTAGGGGGCTAGAAGCAATTAAACAAGGCGAATTGTGGTTTCCACGAACCATTAGTGACATTTGGATGCGTCAAATGCTCGATACAGAACAAAAGAATGCTTTGCAAACAAGTAATTTAACCGATAAAGAAATTAAAGTACTCAACCTACTTTTTAGTGGACTTCACTCCAGTGCTATTGCTGATAGTTTATTTATAAGTGAAGCTACGGTTAGAGTTCACTTACATAAAATTTATAAAAAAATAGCGGTCAAAAATAAGCAGCAGGCAATTCGTTGGTGCCAAGATAACCTAAAAAATATAAATTCGCGTTCATAACTAAAAAAACACTACTTAATACTTACTTTATCAACTTTCCTCTCATAATTAATAATCCAAACAACTCAGTTAGTTACATAAGCTAAAAATAAAAAGTGCTTAAATTTCAATAACTCCACTACATTGATGTTGCAAAAAAGTAGTAAAAAGTACTTAATTCATTAATTTTAATTAGAAAAAAGTTAATGCTCATCTTATACTGCAACGGGATACACATGAAATTAAATAGGATACACAATGAAAAAACTATCTGTAGCAGTAGCAATTTGTTGCGCACTTGCCACAAGCAGCGCAAGTGCTGAGGTTCGTATTAATGGGTTTGCTTCTATTGTCGGTGGTAAGTCGCTCGATAGTGATCAAACGTTATATGGATATGATGATGATATTTCATTTAAAAATGAAAGCGTATTTGCACTTCAGCTAACCGCTGATTTGCAAGAGAAGCTAACCGCCACAGCGCAGATTGTAGCTCGCGGGGCAAATGATTTTGACGCTGATTTTGAATGGGCGTACTTAACATATGAATTCTCAGATGACTTACAATTAAGCGCAGGAAAAATGCGTCTTCCTCTATTTCGCTACTCTGACTTTTTAGATGTTGGTTATACCTACCGCTGGGTACGTCCGCCTCAGTCTGTATATAACTTACCGTTCTCAACCTATGAAGGCCTAAGCTTATTACATACAACTCAACTTGGTGATTGGGATTCGACTGTGCAAGTTGTTTATGGCAGCTTCGACGATAATATCGCCGTAGTGTCAGTAAACGGAGATACCGAGCTTAACAACATGGCCGGGGTTAACTGGTCATTGTCATACGATTGGTTTAGCGCTCGCGCTGCATATTTCATTGCAGATACGAGTATCGGTATTCAAAATGATACAGCTGAAGGTATGGCTCTTAATGGACTTGAGCAGGCACTTCGTAGTTCAGGGTTTTCAGAACAAGCAAATGATATAGCAATAAATGAGGATGATAGCTACTTCCTCGCTTTCGGTTTCTCAATCGATTACAACAATATCTTGTTTGATGCCGAATACACAGAATTTGAAGTTGAAAACAGCGCGCTCGCTAAGCAAACTCAATACTACACCTCTTTAGGCTACCGTATGGACGAGGTAACCGTTCACTTAACATACGAAAACAACGACGATAAGCACGACAGCAGCCGTTATAATGCACTACCAACTGTTCCACCTCTAAACGCAGGTCTTAACCAAGCTTTAGAAGGCTCAAAGGCAAAAAGTAATGTATACACCATAGGCGCTCGCTATGACTTCCACCCAATGGCAGCCTTAAAAGTAGATTTTAGTCGCTTTGAAGATGACATAACAAATACTGAAACTGACGTAGTCGCCGTTGGCGTTGATTTAGTATTTTAATAGGAGCGTATGATGAAAAAATTAATTTTAGCCAGCATGCTAACAATGTGTAGCACAATAGCATTTGCTGAAGTTGCTGTAATTGTAAACCCAGCTAATGCCAATGCAGTGAGCCAAGATGATATTAAAAAAATATACCTTGGCAAGAGCAAATCGTTTGCTGATGGTACCAAAGTAAATCCTGTTAACCAAAATGGTAATGCAGTAGCTGATGAATTTAACGACAAGCTTGTTGGCAAATCAGGCAGTCAATTAAATGCCTATTGGTCAAAGCTGGTTTTTACTGGTAAAGGCACGCCTCCAGGTAAACTTGATAACGACCAAGCAGTAATTGATTTTGTAGCTGCTAATGCAGATGCTATTGGCTATATCGATAGCGCTAAAGCAAGTGATAAAGTAAAAGTAGTAGGTAAATATTAATCTACTAGGTTAAAAACAAAAGCCCGCAATAAATACTTTATTGCGGGCTTTTTTATATCTATAACATTTACAACCTTCATAAAACGTTAAAGTAGTGTCTTAACGACTACTCAATTTTAAACTTAGCAGTTGCATCTAATAGGTTATCTGAAAGGTAATGTAAGTTTTTAGCCACATCTCTTACTGCTTTAAGTGAGCTCATCGTATCTTCAAATGAAACATGCATATTAGATACGTTATCTACAACCATTGCGGCCACTGAGGTTTGCTCTTCTGTTGCTGCTGCAATCTGCGAGTTCATCCCATTAATTTCTAGTATTTGCTCTGCTATTTTTTCAATCGAGACACCGGTTTGCTCTGCTGCACTGGCATTATCGGTTGCCATATCTCTTGCAGAGGTCATCGCGCTTACAGATTCATTAGCTGCCACACTTAATGTACTTAACAATTCACGTATTTCATTAGTTGACTGCGCCGTACGAGAGGCAAGCTCACGGACTTCATCAGCAACCACGGCAAAGCCACGACCGTGCTCACCTGCGCGTGCAGCTTCTATTGCAGCATTTAACGCTAACAAGTTTGTTTGCTCGGCAATGGAGGTGATTACATTTAGTATTTGCGATACATTTTTAGTGTCATCGGCTAACTTATTAATGGTGTTGGCCGCTATATTAATTTCATCGCTTAAAGTGCGCGACGCATTAACAGACATTTTTACTTGCGCACGGCTTTGATCTACTTCTTTTTCTGCTGTTTGCACGGCATTAGATGCGCTCGCAGCTGATTGTGAAATATCGCCAACGCTTTGCTTCATTTCTTCCATCGACTGTTTAACAACATCGGCATCGGTGGTTTGTTTAGTGGTTGCTCGCTCAGCTCGCTCCATTCCTTGCACAAGCCGGGTTGAATTTTCCATTAACGGTTCACATACCGCTATTACTTCTAAAACGGTTTCTCTAAGTAGACTAATAAAGGCATTAAAGTTTATAGATACCTGCCCTATTTCATCTTCAGAGTTAACGGCAAGCTTGGTACTTAACGACCCTTTGCCACTTGCTAGAAGACTCAGGTTATTGGCGGCATCACTGGCTGATGAACCAATATTACGCGCAATCCAAATAGCCATAAGTAATAGCAGCACTAATGATACAACCGCAACAAGCAGCATTAAATTAAGCGCATCATCTGAGCGTGCTTTTGTATTAGCAACAAGTTGGAAAAAGCGATCATCTGCTTTTTGCTGCGCGCTTTTAAAGCTAGTTAAAACAGCCTCAAAAAGGCTTGTTTTAAGCTGAGCCTGTTGTTGTATTTTGCTAAAGTCAGCCGTGCCATTAACCATACCATTGGCGATAGTTGAAGATATTTTCTCATAATTAGCCAGCCGCGTTTTTGTGTCGCTATTAATATATGATGCATTAATTGCTTCTATTGCGTCTAGGTTCGTAGTGAGCTGCTGATAAGTTTCACCCGCTTTTGTTACCAAGTCTTGTTCACCAAAGGTTACAGCCTGAGTGTATAATTCATCTAACTTTTCTAAAATACTTACATTAGCCAGGGTTAATTTGGCTACTTTATAAGAAGATTTCTCCATTTCATCAAGTGATATGCGATTTTCGTTCATAGCAAAGTAATTAACCAAAACAATTACTAAGAATGCGATAATCGCTATAGATGTAATTGCATGTATTTTTTTAGTAATGCTGAGGTTTTTAAAAGAGAAACTTGAAGCCATATTAATTTACCCCGTTTAATTATCTATAGTTATTATCGGCTTAAGATTCAAAAATGTTAACTTTATTTTTAACTTTCGACGCTTTTTATACATAAAATTAAATATACAGCAGTATTCTTTTATAAACACTAACAATTGAAATATAGAGTGTTCTCTCCAATGTTCAACATTAATCTAAAAAGAGTTGTTTAATATTTTAAATTTCAGGCACAAAAAAACCAGTAACATTACTGTTACTGGTTTTTGTATTTGGTGCGGATGGGGGGACTTGAACCCCCACGCCCGAAAGCACTACCCCCTCAAGGTAGCGTGTCTACCAATTCCACCACATCCGCATTTTTTAAGCTATTGCTTAGTGTTAAGTCTTAACGCTAACTTGAGGAAGGAAAACAACTTAACAATTTAAACTAAATTAATTTGGTACGTCAGAGCTTTGCTCTTTAGTTGATGTTACAGGAACATCTTCTTCAACTGGGTTAACAGTTTCAACAGCTGGAGCAGCTTCTAAGTTTTCCCACTCATCAGTCTTTTTAATTTGACCGGCAGTTAGGTTACCTAAAACAATACTCAACACAAAAAAGATTGTTGCCAAAGTTGTTGTTGTTTTCGTCATAAAGTTACCGGCTCCTGAAGAACCAAAAACAGTAGACGATGCGCCCGCACCAAATGATGAGCCCATGTCAGCACCTTTACCTTGCTGGATCAAAACCATACCAACAAGCGCTAAAGCTACAACTAAATACACTACTAATAAAATTTCGTACATCTTATACGGTCCCTTTTGCACTATTGCAGATAGCAGTGAATGATTCTGCTTTTAAACTTGCGCCGCCAATTAGCCCGCCGTCTATATCTGTTTGTGCAAATAATAATTCGCTATTTTTTTCATTAACGCTACCACCATATAAGATGGTTAGCCCTTGTGCTAAATCGCTGTCTAGTGAAGCAATTTTGTCACGGATAAATTTGTGAACACTTTGTGCCTGTTCAGGCGATGCAGTCTTACCTGTGCCTATAGCCCAAACGGGCTCATATGCTATCACAGATTCTTTCAGTGCTGCTACACCTAATTTATTAATTACTGCGTCAATCTGCGCAGCAACTACCTGTTCTGTTTGCCCGTTTTCTTGCTCTATTTCGCTCTCTCCAACACATAAAATAGGCGTTAAACCTACTTGTTGTGCGCGAGCAAACTTAGCCGCTACGGTATCGTTACTTTCTTTGTATATGCTGCGTCGTTCTGAATGACCAACCAGTACATACTTTGCCCCTAACTGTTTAATCAGCTGGGCATCTACTTCACCAGTAAAAGCACCGGGTGTATTCTCTGAAACGGTTTGTGTTCCGGTAGTTACACCACTTGCAATCATTGCTGATACCAGTGGAAACGGAGGAAATAACACAATGTTTACTTCAGCAGATTTAACATTGTTAATAGCATCAGACAGTTGTTCAACAAGCTCTAATGAGCCATTCATTTTCCAGTTGCCTGCGACCATCGCCTTGCGTGTTGCCATTTTTCCACTCCACATTAGAAAGCGGGCGAGATATTAACTCGACTCGCCCAAAGTTACAAGAGGTTATTGTTATCAATCAGTTTGTTTGCTCATAGATTCGACAACCGCTGCTATTTTCTGTGCACTGTCGATAACTATTTTTTCTTGCTCTGCTTCAACCATCACCCGTACAACAGGTTCAGTACCAGATTTACGCAGTAATACGCGGCCTTTATCTGCTAAGCTTTGTTCTACTTCAGCCACTGCAGCAAGCACTTCTGGCGCTTGGGTCGGATCGGTACCGGCAGTGTATCGCACGTTAATCATTTTCATTGGGTACTTAGTAAATCCAGCGCCTAAATCTTGAAGTGTACGGTTTTGTGCCACCATAGCAGCAAGTACTTGCAAGCTTGAAATAATGCCATCGCCAGTGCTAATCAAATCTAGATTTAAAACATGACCTGAGCTTTCACCACCTATTTTCCAGCCTTTTTGCTGCAGTAGCTCCATCACATAACGGTCACCCACTTTGCTGCGAGCAAAAGCAATATTTTTAGCTTTTAATGCATTCTCAAGGCCCATATTCGACATTACAGTACCAACAACACCACCACCTAAGTTGTCATCTTGAGCAGCTTGACAGGCAATAATATAAACTAAATCATCACCATCAAATACACGGCCATTATGATCAACCATCATTACACGGTCGCCGTCGCCATCATAGGCAATACCTACATCCGCTTTATGCTCAAGTACTTTTTGCTTTAGTGTATCTACGTGAGTTGCGCCACATTCGTGGTTAATGTTCACCCCATTTGGCTCACACGCATGAGTGATCACCTCAGCACCAAGCTCTCGCATTACTGAAGGCGCTATGTGATACGTTGCACCGTTGGCACAATCTAAGACTATTTTTAATCCCTCAAGAGATAAGCCTTGTGGGAACTGGCTTTTACAAAACTCAATATAACGGCCATCAGCGCTTGATAAGCGTGTTGCTTTACCTAGCTTATCAGAGGCTACACATGTCATTGGTTCGTCAAGCATGGCTTCAATTTGCAGCTCTACAACATCATCTAGCTTTAAGCCTTGGCCATTAAAAAACTTAATACCGTTATCGTAGTAAGGATTATGGGATGCACTGATCACAATACCTGCTTCTGCGCGAAACGTTTGCGCTAAATACGCAACGGCAGGCGTTGGCATAGGACCAAGTAAAATAACATCAATACCGGCTGCAATTAGACCAGACTCTAGTGCGGTTTCAAGCATGTAACCAGAAATACGAGTGTCTTTACCAATAATGACTTTTTTTGTACCGTGTTGCGATAATACACGCCCTGCAGCCCAACCTAGTTTCATTGCAAATTCAGGATTAATAGGTCCTTGCCCCACTAAACCACGCACACCATCTGTGCCAAAATATTTTCTTTCTTTCATTTAAAGTACTCCTTGTTTGCAGGCTTGATATACGCCAAGCACGTCTGCGGTTTCTTTTACATCATGCACACGAATAATATGCGCACCATTTTGTGCAGCTATTAATGCGCCAGCTAAACTGCCTGCTAATCTATTTTCTGTATCTCTGTTGAGTAAATTACCAATCATTGACTTACGTGATAACCCTGCCAGCAGCGGTAAGCCAAACTGCGCGTAGTCATTAAATTGAGCCAATATTTGATAATTGTGTTTAAGTGTTTTTCCAAAGCCAAAACCAGGGTCTAATATTAGCTGGCTTTGCTTTATGCCAGCAGTTTCGCATGCAGCGATTCGCTGGTTAAAAAAGTCATTTATCTCGCTTGCTAAATCATCATAGTGAGGGTCGTTTTGCATACTTCGCGGCTGTCCTTGCATATGCATTAAGCACACCGCCACATCAGGGTACTGCGCAACGACAGCAAGCGCATCGTCCTCTTGTAAAGCTCTCACATCATTTACTATATCCGCACCGGCTTCAATGGCTTGACGCATGACTTCAGCTTTACTGGTATCGATTGAAATAATGCAATCACTTTGCTCACGAATAGCCTTAATAATCGGAATTACGCGCTGCAGTTCGTCTTCAAGGCTAACATCGGGGGCACCTGGGCGTGTTGATTCGCCGCCAATATCTAGAATAGTCGCGCCATCATCAAGTAATTGCATCGCATGATTTAGCGCAGCTGTCGTATTAAAAAACTGGCCACCATCCGAAAATGAATCAGGAGTAACGTTTACTATTCCCATAATAACGGGCTCGCTAAGGTCAAGCGTTCGACCACGCGCAAGGTTAATTTTATTATTCATCGCTATCCTTAATATGTGTTTGTTGAGTGTAATTTGGGTTAATCACAGCAAACTGATACAAAAAAGCCCCGAACTTCGGGGCTTTTGGATACGTTATTTTAACGATTATTCAGCTTTATCATCAAGGTTTGTTTCATCTTTTTTAGACTCATCTTTTTTAGACTCATCTTTCTTAGACTCATCTTTCTTAGACTCATCTTTTTTAGATTCGTCAGTTGGTTTTTGGATTTCATCAACTGCTTTATCTTTAGAAACACCTTCTTTTTCTGGTTTAGCTTCATGACGGTCATGCGCATCACGTGGTTCACGTACTGGCTGACGTGCCATTAAATCATCAATCTGTTTCGCATCGATAGTTTCATACTTCATCAGTGCATCTTTCATTGCGTGTAAAATATCAATATTTTCTTTCAATATTGATTCTGCACGTTGATAGTTGCGGTCTGAGAATAAACGTACTTCTGCATCAATTACTTTGGCTGTTTCATCCGACATGCTCATAGAACGACCACCGCCGCCACCCATATACATTTCGTTTTGATCTTCAGCATAAAGTAATGGACCTAGCTTTTCGCTTAAGCCCCATTGTGTAACCATTTTGCGAGCAATGTCAGTTGCACGTTCGATATCGTTACTTGCACCTGTAGTTACTTTGTCTTCACCATAAATAATGGCTTCTGCAATACGGCCACCATAGAGGCTAGAAATCATAGATTCAAGCAGTTCTTTAGAATGGCTAACACGGTCTTGCTCTGGTAAATACATTGTCACACCTAGCGCACGGCCACGTGGAATAATAGATACTTTATAAACCGGATCGTGCTCAGGCACCATACGACCTACAATGGCATGACCTGCTTCATGGTAAGCCGTCATTTCTTTTTCTTGCTCGCTCATCACCATGGTCTTACGTTCAGCACCCATCATGATTTTATCTTTTGCAGCGTCAAATTCAGCCATACTAACAACACGCTTATTACCACGAGCTGCATAAAGAGCGGCCTCATTCACTAAATTAGCAAGATCAGCCCCTGAGAAACCAGGTGTACCACGTGCAATCACTGCTGCTTCAACGTTATCACCTAAAGGTACTTTACGCATGTGTACTTTTAGGATTTGCTCACGACCACGAATATCTGGCAAACCAACCACAACTTGACGGTCAAAACGACCAGGACGAAGTAATGCTGGGTCTAAAACATCAGGACGGTTAGTCGCAGCAATAACGATAATACCTTCATTACCTTCAAAGCCATCCATTTCAACTAGCATTTGGTTAAGCGTTTGCTCACGTTCATCGTGACCGCCGCCCATACCTGCGCCACGTTTACGCCCTACCGCATCGATTTCATCAATGAAAATGATACAAGGTGCTGCTTTTTTAGCTTGTTCGAACATGTCACGTACACGTGATGCACCTACACCCACAAACATTTCAACAAAATCAGAACCCGAGATGGTAAAGAATGGTACTTTTGCTTCACCAGCAACCGCTTTAGCAAGCAAGGTTTTACCCGTACCAGGAGGACCAACCATAAGTACACCTTTAGGAATACTACCACCTAATTTTTGGAACTTAGAAGGGTCACGTAAAAAGTCCACCAGCTCGGTTACATCGTCTTTGGCTTCATCACAGCCAGCTACATCAGCAAAAGTCGTTTTGACTTGATCTTCACTCATTAAACGGGCTTTACTTTTACCAAATGACATGGCGCCTTTGCCACCGCCACCTTGCATCTGACGCATGAAGAAAATCCACACACCAATTAGCAGTATCATAGGGAACCAAGAAATGAAAATGCTTGCTAAAAACGATTGTTCCTCAGGTTTAACACCTTTGACATTTACATCGCTTTTTAACAAATCATTTAAAATATCTTTATCATAGATCGGCATTATCGTTTGAAAACGCTCGCCACTATTTTTTATGCCAGTAATTGTGCCACTGCCACTTTCAATAGACACTTCTTGTATAGAGCCGCTGCGGGCATCTTTAACAAATTGACTATAACTTGTTTGACGATCAACTTGATCGCCGCCATTAAAGCTCTGAAATACTGACATAAGCACAACTGCAATAACCAGCCAGAGTATTAGATTTTTCGCCATATCGCTCAAGGGGTTAACCTCTTGTATCCAATTAATTTAAATTCAACTAAACGCCAAGCAACTGTACTACAGTTTGTATCCAGTCGCTACTATATATACTTCCCGAGAACGGGGACGCGAGGCATCCGGTTTACGTATCTTCACTGCTTTAAAACTATTACGTACATCTTGCAAATATTGATCAAAGCCTTCACCTTGGAATACTTTAACAATAAACGCGCCATTTTTCTTTAAAACTTGGTGGCACATATCAAGTGCAAGCTCAACCAAGTACATGCTACCTGCCTGATCAACCGAGTTATTGCCACTCATGTTAGGTGCCATATCAGACAATACCACATCTACATTTTTACCATCAATGCGTTTTAATAGCGCATTAAGTACAGCCTCTTCACGAAAGTCACCTTGTAAAAAGTCAACACCCGCTAATGAATCCATAGGTAAAATATCACACGCAACCACTTGGCCTTTGTCACCTACTTTTTCTGCTAAGTATTGTGACCAACTCCCTGGGGCTGCGCCTAAATCAACCACCGTCATTGCTGGACGCAATAACTTATCTCTGTTTTGGATTTCGTCTAATTTGAAAACAGCTCGAGAGCGCCAGCCTTTTTTTTGCGCTTCTTGAACATATTTATCATCAAAATGTTCTTTAAGCCAACGCTGTGAACTGGCTGACTGTTTTTTATTTGTCATAAATTAACACGCAACTAATTAGTAATATTCTCTAGATGGCGTTAGAATACCCTTAATTCAAGCCATATTCAGCAAAATTTGTAATATCATGACATTATCAAACAAACAAAAGCAGTTTTTAAAAGGTCAGGCACATAGCCTTAAGCCTGTAGTTTTACTAGGTTCTAACGGTCTAACCGAAGGCGTAGTAGTTGAAATCCAAAGCGCATTAGAAATTCACGAATTAATTAAAGTGAAAGTGCCAACTGACGATCGTGAAACCAAAAAGCTTATTTTTGATGCCATTGTTCGCGAAACAGGGGCTACCAAATTACAAACAATCGGTCATACGATTGTGCTTTACCGTCAAAGCCCTGAGAAAAAAATTCAGTTGCCTCGCGGCTAATAACCCGTTTAAAAATCCTAAAAAACCAGCTTCGGCTGGTTTTTTGTACATGATTAAAAATCCATTGTTCGCAATTTTGATCTGTAGTTGCCATCCTCAAGCTTATTAAGCAAATAATAGTGCCCGTATTGCTCCTCATCCATATTTTCAATCGCTTGGTTACTTAATAATGAAGCCAGTTGCGGTGTGGTATTACTATGCCCTATAACAACCACAACGCCGTCTTGTGCCAACAACTGATTTTTCAATGCCGTTAAATCTGCAGCATTATAGGTAATCGTTTTAATATTAAAATACGCGGCTAAGGGCGCTGCAGTACTTAATGTGCGGTTATAATTACTACTGTATAACGTTATGTGTGGATAAATGTTAACCAACGAAACCAAATACTCAGCACGCGCCTGCCCTTGCTCTGTTAAATATGGATTACTGCCTATTTGTTTTTCACTATGGCGAAACAAATAAAGTTGTTCAGGCGCAGAAAAAGCAGGATGGCAAGCGAGTAACAGTAATGCTACCCATGCTGATTTTATCAATGAGCTCATTATTTTTTGCCTCGTTTGTATGCCAATAAACGGTCTATGAATTCAGTGGTAAGCTCATTAATAAGCCCTGTTTCTGCATTTAAAATTAAGCTAAAGCCTACGTTTAAATGCGGAAAAACCACTAAATCACTTCGGTATCCTTGTACCCAACCACTGTGATAGTAAAGCGTTTCATCATTATAATCATACACACGCCAACCCAGCCCATAATAGGCTTCATTCATGTGTTCTCGCCACACCCGTCGATAACGTTCTTTTTTAGTGTGCGTGTACGGACGCGTTTGGGTAGCTAATGCGTCTAATGATAATACCGCTGGATATTGTCCTAATTGCGCATTTAACCAAATAGCCATATCTGATGCACTGGCGTTAACCCCTGCCGCGGGTGCAACTTTGTAATAATTCTTTTTTAAACGGGCGCTATACCAACGCTTTTTACCACGCACGTGAGGGTGTGCATAGTTATTATCTTGCACCATGGCATCGTAACCTAAACTAGCATCATTCATTTCTAAAGGGGTAAAAAACGCGTCATTGAGCCATTGGGTATAGGTTTTGTTGGTGCTTTTTAAAATCACATCGTCAATTAAGCTAAACATCACATTTTGATAACCATAACAATCACCGGGGTCACAAATGGGTTTGACACTCAATAGTTTTTCAACAATATCGTTATAGCCCATTCGCGATTCGATTAAGTTATCGTAAGCATTGGGCACTAACCCACTAGAATGGCTTAAAATATGAAAAACTTTTAAATCATCTTTATAACCAGTTTGCTTAAAGTCAGGTAAATAGTGACTAACAGGTAAATAAAGGTTGAGCCGCTGTTCATTTGCAAGTTTAGCCGCTAACGACCCTGCAAATGTTTTCGATACTGAAGCTAAACGAAACCGAGTGTGCGGATTAATTTTTTGTCCACTGCGTACCTTTGTATGGCCCATAGTATGGATATAGTCACGCGCTTGGGAGTTGACAATAGAAAGCGCTCCTCCTGGGATTTTTTTTATTTTTAGTTTTTTTTCTGTATAGCGTCCATAACTTTTAACAAATGCTTCCCAATCAGGATCTGTGCTTGCGCTCGCCTGCAAATGCGTCCCCATAAGGCACACAGCAAAAAAGTAAAAGGGTAAGGTGTTAAAATACTTCATTCTTAGCTAATTTTTCTTTTTTAGTCATAATCGACCGTTATAATATCATGAACTTTTGTTCGGACTAACGTACAATATGTCCGATTAATGGCTTTTGAGTGGATGTAAAATATTTATGCGTTTTTTAGTTGTATCACTTTTTATAATATTAGCGTCAGGTTGTGCTGTCGTTAAACAACCCGCAGAGCCTTTAGCAATGCCTGCAAAGCCTATGCTTAAGAGCCAAACTTACCAGTTAAAGTATGAAACTGAGCATGCTTCACCAAAAGTGAAGTCGGTGCAGTTACCCGCTCACAACGTGAAAAAAAATCAAACCGTTAGAGTAATTGTAGACCGTGCAAGCGTCACAGACACTTTAGTCTCTCAAATAAGCCAAGCCTTAATTGATAAACAACTTAAGGTGACCACAAGCGAGAATAGCGATTACACGTTAGCCATTCATCAAGTTGATCTGGAATTTGTAGATGACGCCAAGTACACCTTAGCGCAACCAGAAAAACCATATTCACTGTTTTCAAAAGTTGCGCAGCAATTTCCCTCGCAACAATGCGCAAATATATTAGCCCAAGTTAGCATGCGACTTACTCACAAAGCATCAGGCGATGTGGTGTGGTTTGCTAAATCATCAATTGACAGTGCAAGCTTTCATCGTGAACCTCTAGTTTATAGCTTCAGCGAAGAAAAGAAGATCACTAATGAGCTGGAAGTTGTTGCATTTATACACAAGCACAACACTGAACAGGCTCGCCTAAAGCGAGCTGAACTTAATAGTGAAGTAACGGCCCCTGCGTATAAAACCATTACGAAACTGAGTCGTTTAACTAAATTAAATGGGCCATGTACACGCACCGAAATAAGCGCGCTCACTCCCATGATGCAATTTTATCTAAGCAGTATTCTTATTGATAAAATTAAAGTTCAGTAGTTGTTAGGACGACCGCTACATTTTTTTACAGATTTAGCCAAGAGTTTGACAATATACTAGGGTCTGTTGACCTTTCAAGGTTAAATTTGCAGCAGTCTGTTTGGTATTTAGGCAAGGCAGAGCCTATGTGGTGTGGTTGTTCCCCATAAATTGGCGATAACGCAGCATCAATGCCAAACAGGCGCAGCCCGAAGGGTTCTGCCTAGTGGCGATTTACTCTTTGTTGCCTACATGGATGTAGGTAAGGGGCGTAAGCAGGACGCGGAAGCTTTGCTCGGTTTTTACTTAGCCCACTAGGTTACAAACCTCGCGCCGCGATTAAACCGCCCCTAGTTTGAACAAATTTTAATCCGCAAAGGTCAACAGACCCTAGCCTCTTTAGCAAACTCTAATTAAGGTTCCAAGGATGACGCATACTTCACTTAAACAATCTTTTGGTTGTGCAGCCTTATTAGTTGCCGCCATTTTTAGTACTCAAAGCAACGCCAGCAATCGTTACTATGCCGATAATACCTTAGAGCCCACAACTGGGTTTGCTTGGGATTGGAGCGCTGGTGCGGGTTATTACATTGAAGACTCTTATTTAGTTGGCATGAACTCCTATGATGTTGGCGCAGAGCTAGATTTGAGTCTTGCCGTTTCTTACGACAATTTTTACCTTGATTTTGACCATAATCAGCTCAGCGGTGGACTTGTTTTAGGCTATAGCTTAATTAACAAATATGATTGGGGCCTTGATTTATTAGGTACCAATATTCAAGCGGGGTTTGATGAGCAAGGTTTAGGCTTTTACAACGACGGGGTAATTGATCCACTGCGTGGTATAAAAAAGCGTAACTATGATTTTGACACCGGCCTTCGATTAACACGCCGATTTGAAAATTCACAAATTTCCCTTGAATACTTACATGATATATCTGGTGCTCATAACGGCTGGGTTGCCAATGTGTTTTTCAGCCATATTCAACCTTGGCGCAATTGGGAGTTTCGCTCCGGAATTGGCCTAAGCGCCTACTCTGCTGATTTTACAAACTATTACTTTGGTATTGATAGCGATGAAGCAAACGCAACCCGTCCTATTTATAATACCGACGCCAGTACCAGTATTATGTTTGAATTTCATGCTGAATATCCAATTAATCAAGATTGGGTATTTTTAGCAGGCTGGTTAACTACATGGTTTTCAAAAGAAATTGATGACAGCCCAATTATTTCCCAAGGATATCAACACAAAGCCAAGGTAGGCCTGCGTTATGTACTTTAGATTTTTTTACTGTTTGTTGTTTACATATTCAGGCTCTTTGCTTGCAGTGACAACACAAGCGCCCAGTGAACTTACTGCCGTACCGGATACCTGTGTCGCCTTACGTGAAGGACGCCATTGTTACGCCGATGTGGTTTTATCATGGCAGCAACCGGAAGTAGGGAATTATTGCTTACGCGACGCGACTTCAAAGTACATTATGCAGTGCTGGCTTAAACAGCGACAAGGTTCGTTTAATTATGCTTTTGACTCAACACAAAGCATTTCATTTGAGCTATTTGATAGTAATACATCACAGGTCATTGCTGTAAGCGAAGTAAAACTACAATGGGTGTATCAAAATAGGCAAAAAAAGCGGCGCTGGCGATTATTTTAAATCAGCCAACTATTAAACACATTTTACTAGCTAAAATATCATTTAGGTATACGAAGAAAGCTTATGGATAATTACGGTACTATTTTACTGGTTGAAGATGATATCTCTCTTGCACAATGGGTGACTGAGTATTTAACTGAGCAAGGTTATATTGTGCATGTGTGTCATCGCGGTGATGAGGTTGTAAGCCAAGTAAAGCATTTAAATCCACAACTTATTTTACTCGACATTATGTTACCCGGACTTGATGGTATTAGTGTATGTCGTGAGTTACGAAGCTTTTATCATGCCCCTATAATTATGCTCACCGCACGAGATGAAGAAATGGATGAGGTCATTGGGCTTGAAGTCGGTGCTACCGATTACATAATAAAACCTGTTCGCCCTCGTGCATTGCTTGCCCGTATTAAGTCGGCTTTACGTTACAGCAACGACACGCCTAACACTGATGCTCAAACGAGTATGATCAATATCGGTCAATTAAGTATTAATACCGAATCTCGTAACGTCACACTCAACCAACAAGATATAAATATTTCAAGCGCAGAGTACTTATTACTGCATTATTTAGCGAGCAACGCTGGGCAAGTAGTATCGCGTGATGCGGTATTTAAAGCAACCAAAGGCAGGGAGTATGATGGCTTAGATAGAAGCGTTGATGTACTTATCTCTGCTTTACGTAAAAAGTTTAATGATGATCCGCAAAAACCAGAAAAAATAAAAACTATTTGGGGCCGTGGTTACTTATTCGTGACTACAGCGTGGTAACTTTTAATACCAGAGTGCTTATAAATAAACGTCACTTTAATGTACCAAGCCTGCGCTATTAATATGGAATAGCATCAATGAAAAAGTTTTATATTTCACTACTGGGCAGTGCGCTGCTTTCAATTATTGTTTTAGGTTGGCTCATTGATGCATTTAGTCAACAAGCGCATGCGCCACTCGATGAGTTTAGTTTACAAAGCCAAATTATTGTTGGTTTAAGTGAACAACTCACGGCTATAAAACCACAAGCACGCCCTGAGAAGGTAACTCAGTTAGCCAGAGATTTTAATCTAGCTCTTAACTACAAATTAAACCAGTCGCTCGCACTGCCATCAGAGTTATTAGATAAAATGCAAACCCAAGGCGGGTTAATACTCGAGGACGAGCAAGGCTTTTACATGCTCTACACGAATGATGCATTGAGCCCTTATCATTTAACCATGCGTTTAGATAAGCCTTACGAAAGCACACAGCGAAACGACATAATTTTAACACTGCTATTTTATACTGGCTTATGTGTTTTTATGGGCTTTATTATTACCCCTTTAGCAAAACGCCTCACGGTATTAAATGATGCGGCAAAACAGTTCGCATCCGGTAATGTTAAAGCCCGAATTAAGCCCTCTCGCTTTACCTATATAAAAGATGTGGAACTGACTTTTAACCGTATGGCGAGCCAAATTGAAAAGTTAGTTGCTGAAAATAAACTGATGGCCTCAAGCCTATCCCATGACATTAGAACTCCAATAGCCTGCTTACGCTTTGGTGTTGACGCCGCCCTTGATACTCATGACGAGAGTAAAATAAAGCATTATTTAACCCGTATGGAGACCGATTTGGATCATATGGAGTCAATGTTAAAAAGCTATTTAGCGTTTGCTACTTTGGAACAAAATGCCAATAAACTTACCTACTCATCAGCAAATATTAAACATTATCTCAGTGATATTATGTCGCAACTTGAACCTAAAATAGCCGCACGTTCGCTCAAAATCTCTTTAGAGTGCGATGATCATATTATATATGCTGACTTACATTGGCTAGCAAGAGCAATCGCTAACTTAATTAATAATGCCTGCGATTTTGCACATCATCACATTAAAGTAACAGCTTCAGTGCAAGAACACGTTTTAGTTATTAGCATTGCCGATGATGGCCCAGGAATAGCTCAAGAAAATAACCATAAAGTATTTAGCCCGTTCTTTCGTGAACGTAGCCACCGCAATCGCAGTGACAATAGTTACGGACTCGGGTTAGCGATCGTTGCCAAAGTCGCAGATTGGCATCATGGTACTGTAGCAGTAAGCAAAAGCGAGCAACTTGGTGGAGCCTGCTTTACATTAAGTATTGCTCAGCATGAAGGTTAATCAACCAAGCACTATCGCTTCTAACTAACGCAATATAATTAAAGAAATCGTGCTATTTATAATCAAAATACGCACGTGTTATTTATATCTGAAAATAAAACGCAATAATTGTGCAACTTAGTCAAATAAGCACTTTTTATTTATTTACAATTCCAGTAGATTGTCAGCGGCGTCAAAAAATAGAGAAGCAGAATAATATGAGTGCAGTCAGAGGTGAGTTTAGCTCCCGCTTTGGTTTTATAATGGCCGCAGCAGGGTCTGCTGTTGGGCTTGGTAATATTTGGGGTTTCCCAACACAAACAGCAAGTAATGGGGGGGCTGCCTTTTTAGTCGCGTACTTAGTACTGGCCTTCTTTTTAGCCTATCCCGCTTTAATGGCAGAACTGATGATAGGTCGCCATGGACAAGCTAATGCGGTTTCTTCATTAACTAAATTAACCACTAAACCTTGGCAAAAGCAGTTTGCTTTTGCGGTTGGCTTTGGCGGTATTTTATGTGCAGGCTTTATACTCAGCTTTTATGCGATTGTTGCAGGTTGGATGTTAAGTGCAACTCTGGAGCCTGTAACCACACTCATAGGTGCTGATGCTGCATCTTCGTGGCTAAGTGAACAGTCACTTACACGTAATATTCTTTTTACTGTGGTATTTATTATTTTAACCGTTGCTATTATTAGCCGCGGTGTTGAAAACGGTATTGAAAAATGGTCAAAACGTTTAATGCCCGCTCTGCTCGGAATTTTGTTTGCTTTAATTGCCTATGTAATGACTCAAGAAGGGGCTGTTGAGGGGTTAAAAGCTTACTTAGTCCCCGATTTTTCTTCTATTTTTGATCCTACGTTATTAGTCAGTGCATTAGGGCAAGCCTTCTTTTCATTATCACTGGGTACCAGTGTAATGATTATTTATGGCTCATATATCAGTAAAAAGGAAAACCTCGTCTCTTTGGGTGCTTATGTTACGCTTATTGATGTATTTATAGCATTTGTAGCGGGCTTACTTATTATCCCGGCTATGTATGTTGCACAAGCACAAGGTGTTGAAATATTTTCGTCAACAACAGGCAAGCTGCTCTCAGAAGACACTTTAGTATTTCAGGTTTTACCCGCCCTATTTGATGGTATGGGTGGTGTTGGTTTATTTGTTGGCTTTGCTTTTTTTGCATTAATGAGTATTGCCGCACTGACCTCGTCTATTTCAATGCTTGAAGCGCCGGTGTCGTACACTGTAGAGCGTTTTGCAATGAAGCGTGTGCAAGCCACGTGGTTAATTGGTGCTTTGATTGCCATTGTCAGTATTACCATTGTATGTAACCTAGGCGCGTTATTTGGCTTAGTGATCACCTTAACTACTAAAGTCGCGCAACCGTTATTAGGACTTATGTGTTGTATTTTTGTAGGGTGGATCTGGTATAGGTCATCACTGCTCAAAGCAATCCAACAAGGTAACCCTGAAGTACATAACACCTTATTTTGGAAAATATGGCCTTGGTACACTAAGTTTGTATGCCCCATAGCCATTAGCCTAGTATTCTTACATTCTTTACTAAGCTAAAAATAAAATATAAAAAAGGCCCACAAATGTGGTAATGCCGATCAGTTAAGAATATTTTTGATCGGTTGACTGATCTTTTTAACGCTTTCAAAATCCGATATCTGTCTCTGGTATCGGATTTTTTTATGCGCTTTGAAAATGAATTAGCGGTCGCTTT
>Ga0310122_10000330_pt1 | contig 30439 bp, 26 predicted proteins | sample CB6_Bottom_1051__FD_203503 | JGI IMG/M metagenome (GOLD analysis project Ga0310122, IMG submission 203503) | Marine microbial communities from Western Arctic Ocean, Canada - CB6_Bottom_1051 | ecosystem: Environmental > Aquatic > Marine > Oceanic | place: Canada: Western Arctic Ocean | collected...
TCTTCGCGCGAGATCGCGTTTCGCAATACGAAGCCGAGTCCACCCCGCGCGTCGCGCGGCGCCTTGACGGTGCGGCTCCGGAAGTAATCGTTCCCGCCCTCGCCGATCCACGCGTAATGCTTTTCGAAGGCTGCGATCCGAACGTGCATGATTTCAGAGGCGTAGAGTTCGGTGAGTGACGCTGCCACTGATTCGAGGAGATCGTGTCCCTCGACGAACTCGACGTAGGCATCGCCGGCGCGTCGAACTCCGGGCAAGATGGCTTCGAGGGTCTCCACCTCTCCACGGTCGAGCCCCACCGCCTCGGCCAGCTGCAGCCACAGCGCGAGGCCGCCCTCCCCGGCCTTGCGCCCGTCGTGATCCTCGATCCGCACAATCCAGTCCCGGCGGAAGGCGGCGTCGGGAGATTTCGAGAGGATCATCCCGTCCTTGATCGGGATGCGCGTCTGGTAGTAGTAGCGGTTGCGCACCCAGATGCGGATGGCGTCCCGGTCGAGTTGGCCCTCGTGCATTCGCAGGTTGAAGGGGTGGCGGTGGTGGTAGCGCCGGTCGAGCAGGTCGCGAAGCGCCGCTTCGAAGGCCGAGGCCCCCCGCGCCTCGCTCACAACTCGATTTCCATTCCGTCAAAGGCGATCTCGAGACCGGCGTCTCGCACCGAAGCCGCCTCCGGCGAAGCGCGATCGAGCATCGGGTTCGTGTTGTTGAGGTGGATGTAGAGGCTGCGCCCCGGGAGACCCTGCAAGCGCTCGAGGCTGCCACCCTCCCCGCCGACCGGCAAATGCCCCATGGCGTGGGCGTCGGGAGCGCCGGGCCGCATCGTCAGCAACTCGTCGGGGGTGTAGAAGGTGCCATCGACGAAGCGACAATCGGCGGCTTCGAACTCGGCCATGGTGCCGCCGTCGAGGCTCTGGATCCCTGCCGCGTACACCAGGCGTCGTCCGCTCCGGGTGTCGGTGATGCGCAGGCCCACGGTCGTGTCCGCGCGGTTCACAGCGAGTTGGCCCAGGTAGGACGGCACCTTCCCGGGCACCGGGAAGAAGCGCGCCTCGAGTTCCCCCTTCGCGTCGAGGGGGAAGCCAGTGTCGAGCTCGACAGTGCCCCAGGCCGGTTCCATCAGCCGGAAGGCGGCGTTGTTCGCGAGGATCGTCTCGCGCACCCACGGTGTCGACGCGATCCGGTAGGGCAGCGACTCGCGCAGGATCAGAAGGCCCAGGGTGTGATCGAGGTCGGCGTTCGTCAGCACCACGGTGTCGAGGGGGAGGTCGCGTGTTCCGGGTCGGGGATGCAGGCCCGAAAAGCGCGCGAACTGGTCGCGGATGTCGGGGCTGGCGTTGATCACCGACCATGTTTCGCCGCGGGCGGATACGGCGATCGAGGGTTGCGTGCGCGGCGGCACGTCCGGGTCTCCTCGCCGTGCCCGCACCGAATACGTGCCGCCGCAATTCCACTGCGGAAGCCCGCCGCCGGCGCTCGAACCCAGGACCCTGATCTGCATGGCACTCCCAAGGGTAGTGCGTCCGGAGCGTGGAGGGGTGGCGCCGAAGTCGGCGCCGGCTCAGCGGGGCTCGACGCGTTCGATGCCGATGCGCAGCGCTGCGTCGCCGACCAGGGTTTCGGAGACGCTGCTCCCAGAGAAATCCGCGAGGTCCCGGATTTCAACCGAGAGGGTTTGTTCGAGGAGCGTGTCACGGTGCCGCTCCACGGCCACCTGGAAGTTTTCGGGCAACTCGAGGTAGAGAGCGATGCGATCGCTCACGTTTAGTCCGGCGTCCTTTCGCGATTGCTGGACCGCGCGGATCAGGTCGCGCACGCGCCCTTCCTCTCGCAGCGACTCGTCGATTGCGAGGTCGAGGACTACGATGGCGTCGTTCCCGGGGAGGGACTCGCAGGCGATCCCTTCTTTCGGGCGAAGATTCCACTCGAACTCCGAGGCTTCGAGGATGTGGCCCGCCACGCGGACCCGTCCGTTGCCCGCAGCTTCCCACTCGCCGCGCTTCGAGGCAGCAATCACCGCTTTGGTCTCGCCTCCAAGGCGGGGCCCTACGGCGCGCGCGTTGACCTTCAACTCGAAGCTCGCATAGGCGTCGATTTCGTCGCTGAAGCGAATCGCCTTCACGTTCACCTCGTCGGCGATCAGCGCGGCATGGGCCGAGAGGCCGTCGAGTTTCGCGCCGGCGATCAGGAGTTCTGCGAGCGGTTGACGCACGCGGATGTCATGGGCCGCACGCAGTGACAGCGCGACTGAGCAGACGTCGCGTGCGCGGTCCATGCTCTCAACCAGCGCGGTGTCCAGGGCGAAGTCTTCGCTTTCGGGCCAGTCGGTCAGGTGGACGCTCGGTTCCCCGGTGAGCCCACGGAAGATGGCCTCGCTGACGAAGGGCAGCAGCGGTGAGACCGCGCGGCAGAGTGTCACGAGAACCGTGTAGAGGGTGTCGTAGGCCGCCTGCTTCGAGGCGTCGTCGCCGCTCGCGCTCCAGAAACGGGAGCGGCTTCGCCGGATGTACCAGTTGTTGAGTGCGTCGAGGTGATGCACCACGCGGTGGCAGGCGATCGAGATCTCGTAGGCGTCGAGGTCGCGCTCGAGGCCTTCCACCAGCAGCCGCGTCTTGGCCAGGATGTAGCGGTCGAGCAGGCCTTCTGCCTGGCCAATCGGGTTCGCGCGCACGCCGTCGGCGTTCGCGTAGAGCGTAAAGAAGGCGTAGGCGTTCCAGAGAGGGTGGATCGCCTGGCGCACGGATTCGGCGATCAGCGCGCCGTCGCGGCCGATGCGGAGTTCGCCGCCGCGCATCACCGGAGACGAGACCATAAACCAGCGCAGGGCATCGGAGCCGATGGTGTCGAAGACCTCGGCCGGGTCGGGGTAGTTCCGCAGTCGCTTCGAGAGTTTCTTTCCCTCGGAATCGAGGACCACCCCGTGGCAGATGCAGTTTCGGAACGGCGGGCGATCAAAGAGCGCGGTCGAAAGAACCATCATCGTGTAGAACCAGCCGCGGGTCTGGGCCATGTACTCGGTGATGAAGTCGGCCGGGAAGTGGTCTTCGAACCACTCCTTGTTCTCGAAGGGGTAGTGGGCCTGGGCGAAGGGCATCGAACCCGATTCGAACCAGCAGTCGAGAACCTCTTCAACCCTCCGCATCTGGCTTTTGCCGCTGGGGTCGTCGGGGTTGGGGCGGACCAACTCGTCGATGAAGGGGCGGTGCAGGTCCGTTGGGCGTACCCCGAAATCGGCTTCGATCTCGTCGAGGCTCCCGTAGACGTCGACCCGCGGATAGGCCGGGTCGTCGCTCTTCCAGATAGGAATCGGCGTGCCCCAGAAGCGATTGCGCGAGATCGACCAATCGCGTGCGCCCTCGAGCCACTTGCCAAAGAGCCCATCCCGGACGTGCTCGGGGATCCAGGCGATCTGCTGGTTGAGTTCGACCATGCGCTCGCGGATGGCGCTGACCTTGACGTACCACGAGTTCATCGCGCGGTAGATGAGAGGCGTGTCGGTGCGCCAGCAATGCGGGTAGCTGTGAACGATGGTGTCGGAACGGAACAGCCGGCCGCTCTCGCGCAGGCTCCGAATGATCTTCGTGTTGGTCTCGAAGACCTGCAGCCCGGCCCAGTCGGAAACTTCATCGGTGAAACATCCGGCATCGTCGACCGGGCAGACGACTTCGATGCCAGCCAGAGAGCACACCGCCATGTCGTCCTCGCCAAAACCAGGGGCCAGGTGCACGACCCCGGTGCCCTCCTCGGTGTCGACGAAATCGGCTTCGAGCACGCGGAACGCTCCGGGGTGTTCCGAGAAGAAGGGGAAGAGCGGGCGATAGCGGCGACCTGCGAGTTCGGATCCGCGTAGCTCGCCGACTCTTTGCCCCCCCTCGAGTTCGTTCGCGAAGGCCTCCGCCCGGGCGGCGGCGAGGATCACGCGGCGTTCGCCGATTTCGAAGACCGCATAATCAATTTCGGGACCGACCGCGAGGGCGAGGTTCGAAGGCAGGGTCCACGGGGTCGTCGTCCAGGCGAGCAGTTCGCAGGGGGCCTCCTCCCCGCTCTCGGCGACCAGCTCGAAACCCACGGTCACCGCCGGGTCCTGCCGCTCGCGGTAGGCATCGTCCATGCGTGTTTCGAAATTCGAGAGGGGGGTCTGCGCCGCCCACGAATAGGGCATGACGCGGTAGCCCTCGTAGAGCAGGCCGCGGTCATGCAGCTGCTTCAGCGCCCAGATCAGGCTCTCCATGTAGTCCGGGTTGAGCGTCTTGTAGTCGTTCTCGAAATCTACCCAGCGCGCGGCCCGGCCGATCGTCTGCTGCCACTCGTCGGTATACCGGAGTACCGAAGTTCGACATTGATCGTTGAAGCGAGCGATTCCGTATTCGATGATCTGGGAGCGTCCGCTGACCCCCAACTCCTTTTCCGCCTCCAGTTCGGCGGGCAGCCCGTGGCAATCCCAGCCGGCGCGCCGCTCGACGCGTCGACCGCGCAGCGTCTGGTAGCGCGGAATGATGTCCTTGATGTAGCTGGTGATCAGGTGTCCGTAGTGCGGCAGGCCGTTGGCGAAGGGAGGCCCATCGTAGAAGACGTATTCGTTCTCGCCCCCCTCGCCCGCGCTGCGCTGGTCGATGCTGCGCTGGAAGACTGCTTCGCGGTTCCAGTAATCGAGGGTCGCAGTCTCGAGTGCCGGCAGGTCGAGATGAGAATCGACCTGCGGGTACGGCGACGCTGCCTTCGGTTCGGACGCTTTGGTCACGGGAGCGGTTCCTTGGCGGGGACGCCTCTGCGGTTCCGACGGGAGGTTACCAGCCGGCTGCCAACGTGTCGCCGCGGGCTAAACTGTGCCGGGCCTTTACTGCGGAGGTCTCCCATGCCCGAGCTGCCCGAAGTCGAGGTGACGCGTCGCCGGATTGAGCCGCGCCTGGTCGGTCGGCGGATCGCCCGGGTCGATACGACGGGTCCGAGCTATTTCTTCTTGACCCCGCCGAGACAGCTGCGCGAGCGACTCGTGGGCCGTCGCATCGAGTCCCTTTTTCGCCGCGGGAAGTACCTCTTGGCGGATCTCGATGTGGGCTCGCGCCTGCTCCTGCATCTCGGTATGACGGGGCAGCTTTTTTCGAGCGACGCTCGCAGCCCTCGCTTCCTCTCGGCCACGGCACGCGCCGCGCTCGCTCCCGGGGAGCAGGCGAATTTTCGACCCGACAAGCATACTCACCTGGCGCTTGCGTTCGAGGACGGTGCGCCCGAGGTGTATTTTCGAGATGTCCGAAAATTTGGGAAGGTGCTCCTGCTCGAACCGGGAGAGAGTCATCCGCGCATCGACCGGCTCGGCCCGGATGCTCTCGAAGCCGATGGGGGATTGCTGCGCGAGTCGGCACGAGGGCGCCGCGCTCCCGTGAAATCCTTTCTCCTCGATCAAAGGGTGCTCGCGGGTGTTGGGAACATCTACGCCGACGAGGCGCTCTTCCGCGCTGGCGTGAGGCCCGGGCGCGGGGTGCACCGGGTGACCCGCCGAGAATTCGATGCCATCGCCGCGGCGCTCCGCAGCGTGCTGCGGCGATCGATCGAGACCGGAGGGTCGAGCATCAGCGACTACGTTTCCCCCGATGGGGAGGACGGGCGCTTCCAGGACGAGCGGCGGGTCTATGGACGCACCGGTGAAGCCTGCCTGGAATGTGCCACGCCTATCCGGCGCCGGGTGATCGGCCAGCGCAGTTCCCACTATTGCCCCGCGTGCCAGGGATGAGGCAACCGGGATGTTGAACGCAGCGGAGGTCGCACGCGCGGCTTCGATTCTCGAAGAGCGCTTCCAGGGTGCGCGGGTCGAAAAAATTGTCGAAGCCCAGCCTTTTCGGATCCAGCTCTCGCTCTACGTCTCAGGGCCCGGCGACGCCGGCGGTGGAAAGCACCATCTTCTGCTCTGCTGCGCCCCCCAAACCGGCCGCGTCTCCGAACTCCCGCGCAGCGCGCGCGCGCCGGAAGCGCCCCCCCGCTTTGCGCAGGTGCTGAAGCCGCGCCTCGACGGCGCGCGCCTCCGTGCGGCCGTGGTCCGGGGAGATCTCCGTCAATTGGTGCTGCGCTTCGAGGGGAAGGACGGAATCTTCGAGCTGGTTCTCTCGTTGATGGGGAACCGCAGCAACCTTTACCTTCTCGATGCCGAAGGCGTACTGCGTGCAGCCCTGCGGCCCCTCGAGCAGACGCGCCGAAGTCTCTCAATCGGGTTGCCCTTTGCGGATCCGCCCCCGCGAGCTTCGGCCGACACCGAAGAGCCTGCCGATCGCTTCGCCGAATGCGAGGACGACGCCTACCTGGCAGCGCTGGAGGCACATTACGCTCCGCTCGAAGCCGAGAGCGACGCGGAGAGCCGTAAGCGTCGCGTGCTGCAGGTGTTGCGCAAGGAGGCAAAACTCGCGAAACGCAGGCTCGATCGCATCGAGTCGGAACTGGCCGAGGCGGACGACGCGGGTCGATTTCGGCGCGAAGGCGAAGTCCTGAAGGGGTCTTTGTCCAAGGTGCCGGCGGGGGCCAGTGAGGTCACGCTACAGGACTACGAAAGCGGGGAGGCGATCCGGATTGCGCTCGACGCCACCTTGTCGCCCCAGCAGAACCTCGCGCGGATTTTCAAGCGCTACCAGAAGCTGGTGCGTCGCCTCACCAAAGCCGGCGGGCAGGTCGACGAGGCGCGGGCGCGCGTCGCCAGTGTCGAAGCGATGCAGGTCGAAGTCGCCGAACAGCCGGCGGGCTCTGCGGCCTTCGACGCCTTTCTTGCGTCGGAGGCCGCCAAAAGACTTCTGCGCAGGCACGCGCCCCCCAAGATTCGCGAAGCCGTGGGGATCGAAGCGCCGAAGCTTCCCGGCGTGCTTCGCGGTGTAGAGAGGAGGCTGCTTCCCAGGCGTTACGCCAGCCGGGACGGTCTCGAAATCTGGGTGGGGCGCAGCGACGAGGGCAACGACCACTTGACCACCCGCCTGGCTCGCGGGAAGGATCTGTTCTTCCACCTCGATGGTGCGCCCGGGAGCCACGTCATCCTGCGCACCGGGGGCCGCAGCGATCCGCCGCCGGATTCGCTCCTCGACGCGGCGGAACTCGCGGTGCACTTCTCGAAGGCGAAGAACGCCTCGAGTGCCGACGTGCACATTGTCCCGATCAAGCAGGTCAAAAAGCCGAAGGGTGCGAAGAAGGGCCTGGTGATGGTGACCGGTGGGCGCTCCCTTCACCTGCGCCGAGAGCCCTCGAGGTTGAAGCGCGTTCTCGACGCGCGCATCGAGGGATGAGCCCGCGTGGCGGGCTTCGAGGCGCCCTCCGGTAGCCTTTCGGATATGCTCCGAAACAGACCCGGAAGCGCACGAAGGGCCACCCCTTCCGGCCGGGCCGTGGCGTCGCCGCGAACCGATGGGATCTGCGTTGAGTACCCCCGCGCCCGTTTCAAACCCGGATCGCGATCGCCAACTGTCCGATCTTGAGGCACGCGAGTTCGACTGCCTGGTGATTGGTGGCGGCATCACCGGTGCCGGCCTGGCGCGGGAAGCCGCGCGAAGGGGTCTCTCCGTCGCACTGCTGGAGGCCGAAGATTTCGCGTCGGGGACTTCGGGGCGCTCGTCGAAACTGATCCACGGGGGTCTGCGCTACCTGGCACTGGGCGACGTGAAGCTGGTGCGCGAAACCGCGCGCGAACGCGTACACGTCCACCGCGAAGCTCCCCACCTCGCCGAAAAGGCGTGGATGGTGATTCCCAGTAGCAACCGTGCCACCCACCTCAAGTTCCGAACCGCTGTAACGGCCTACGAAAAACTGGGCAACGTGGCCGACTCCGACCGCCACTCGAACTGGGACCGGGAGGCGATCGCCCAGAACGAGCCGGCCCTCGACACGCGCCGCTATTCCCACGCCTGCGCCTACCGCGAATACACCACCGACGACGCGCGGCTGGTTCTGGCGAATCTGCGGGCGGCGGCGGGTAGTGGTGCAGTGCTCGTAAATCGCGCGCGCGTCGGAAAGCTTCTCCAAGAGGCCGGACGGGTCATCGGAGTGGAAGCGCAATGCGTCGTGACGGGTGCGGTCGTCTCGGTGCGCGCGCGCTGCGTCGTCAACGCGACGGGCCCATGGGTCTCGCAACTGCGAGAACTCGAAAACGGGAAGGGCCATGCGAACCTTCTCCAACTCTCGAAGGGGGTCCACGTCGTGCTCCCGCGAGAACGTCTCCCCGCCCGCCACCTCGTGATCCTCGGGATGGCCGACCGCCGCTCGATCTTCGTCGTGCCGCGCGGCGATGTGGTCTACGTCGGCACCACCGACACCACCTGGTCTTCAGAGCCCGACTGGTGGCCCGAGATCACCGCCGAAGACGTCGACTACCTGATCTCACCGCTCTCGCAGCACTTCCGGATCGAGCCCGTTTCGCCGCAGGAGTGTCTCGCGGCCTGGTCGGGCCTGCGGCCGCTGGTGGCACAAAAGGGAAAGAAGCCGACCGAGGTGTCGCGCCGCGACGAGATCTTCGTGGGGGAAGGCGGTCTGATCACGATTGTCGGGGGCAAGTTGACGGGATACCGCGGGATGGCGAGAAAAATCCTCGAGCGCGTTGCGGCTGTGCTCGAGATCCGACTCGCGCCCTCCGACGACGAAGCACCGCTGCCCGGCGGTGACTTCTCGGGAGACCTCGATGCGCTGGCGCTGGGGCTCTCCGAGGAGACGAGCGTCGACCCGGCGACGGCCGCGCGCGTGGTGCGGCTCTACGGCTGTGAAGCCGCCCTGGTCGTGGCGCGGGGGGCCGAACAGTTGGTCGCCGGTGCGCCGGTGCTCGCTGGAGAGGTCGCCTGGGCCGTCCAGTTCGAGGCGGCTTTGAACCTCGAGGACTTCATCTACCGTCGCAGTCGGGTGGCCTACTTCGAACCGCAGCACTGTGATGCGCTGCTCCAGCCCGCCGCGGCGGCGATGAAGGAGTTGCTCGGCTGGAGCGAGGCGCACGCCCAGTCCGAGGTCGAGGCGCTGCGTCGGCGCCGAGAGAGCGATCTTGATTTTGCAAGAGAGGGGTGAGGTGGAGATGAGCGATGTGATTGGCGATCTGCGGAAGGCACTCGGCGACCGCGTGCACACCGATCTCGATACGCGCGAAGCCCATCGAAGCGATTCCTGGGTGTTGGCCGAACTCCGGGCCTTCGAAGAGCGTGCGCCCGAGCCGCCGCTGGCGGTGGTGCGGGCCATCGAGACCGCCGATGTCGTGCGCTGTCTGGAGATCGCTCGCAAACACGGTGTCCCGGTGGTGCCCTACGGCGGCGGGTCGGGGGTCTGCGGGGGCGTCGAGACCAGCGGCCGCGAAATCGTTCTTTCGACCCGTGGCATCCTGGGCACACCCAAAATCGATTCGGAGAACCTCACCGCCCGCTTTGGCGCGGGCACTCTCGGGATCGATGCCGAGAACCAGGTTCGCGCCAAGGGTCTCACCATCGGGCATTGGCCGCAGTCGGTGGAAGTCTCGACGGTGGGGGGATGGGTGGCCACCCGTGCGGCCGGGCAATATTCGACCGCCTACGGAAATATCGAAGACATCCTGCTGGCCCTCGAAGTGGTTCTGCCCGACGGATCGGTGTTGCGTACCCGGGAAACGCCGAGAGCCTCGGCCGGACCGGATCTGCGCCAGATCTTCCTGGGAAGCGAGGGCACTCTCGGTGTGGTCACCGAAGTGACCTTCTCGCTGCGTCCGCTTCCCGAGTCCGAGGTTCGCGCCGCGTGGCACTTTGCGGACTTCGACGGGGGTCTCGAGGCGATCCGCGAAATCATGCGCGCGGGCTGGCGTCCGCCGGTCCTGCGTCTTTACGACGCTTCCGAGTCGGGGCGGCATTTCGCAGAGGACTGTCCGCCGGATCGCGCCATGTTGATCGCGATCTTCGAGGGGCCCGCTGCGGCCGTCGAAGCCGAGAGCAAGGGCGTTGCACGGATCTGCTCGTCGCTCGGGGCCGAGAACGCGCCCGTCTCCGTGGTCGACCATTGGCACTCGGTTCGCAATCACGTCCCTGCCTGGCGCGATTTTTTCGAGCGCGGGCTGATCGTCGACACCATCGAGGTGGCGGCCACCTGGAGTCGCGTCTCCGCTCTCTACACCGCGGTCACCGACTCTCTGCGGGAAATTCCGGAAATTCGCGTGGCGTCGGCGCATTCGAGCCACAGCTATCGCTCGGGGACCAATCTCTACTTCAGCTTTGCGGCGCTCCCCGACGACCCGAAGGCGATGGAGGGGATCTACCGCGAATCCTGGGATCGCGTGATGCAGGCGACGTTGGCTTGTGGCGGCGGGATCGCGCACCACCACGGGATCGGACGGATTCGCAGGGAACACCTCGAAGGAGAGATCGGAGCCGCCGGCATCGATCTGCTCCGCAAGCTGAAGGCGGCCCTTGACCCCGACGATCTCCTGAACCCGGGGAACCTGTTGCCCCCGCGCAACGCCTAGCCTGGCCCTGCGTGGCCGAGCACCTCCTCGCCCTCGATCTCGGGACCACCGGGGTCCGCGCCCTGGCGCTGCACGCGAGCGGCGAAGTCAAGGGCCGCGCCTGGCAGCCCCTGGCTGCCCGCTCCCCGTTCGCCGGCAGTCTCGAACAAGACCCCCTGGAAATGTGGCAGCGCTCCCTCGAAGTGATGCGCCAGGCGCTGGCACTCGCCGGGCTCGAAGCGGCGGATATCGAGGGGCTGGGTGTCGTCAACCAGCGCTCGACGGCGCTCGCCTGGGATGCGCAAACGGGCGCCCCCCTCTGCTCCGCAATCGGGTGGCAGGACATTCGCACGGCGCCGCGCGTGGCCGAGATGGTGTCGGCGGGCATTCCGGTGAACACGCTTGCCTCGTGCACGAAATTCGAATGGCTGCTTGCGAACGATGCGCGGGTGGCAGAAGCGGCGAAGGCCGGTCGCCTGCGGCTCGGCACGCCGGATACCTGGCTCACCCTGAAACTCACAGGGGGCGAGGCCCTGGTCACCGACCCGGGAAACGCCGCCTGCACGGGCCTTCTTGATCCGGCCTCCCTCGATTGGTCTCCGGGGATCCTGGGTCTCTTTGGTCTCGAGGCGGATTGGTTTGCCGAAGTCGTCCCCACGGCAGAAGTCGTGGCCCAAACGCCGATCGATCTTCTCGGCGGCGCGATCCCGGTGGCGGCACGCGCGGGGGATCAGCAGGCGGCGAGCTTCGCGCAGTCGGTTTTTTTACCAGGCGAATCAAAGTTCACCCTCGGCACTTCGGCGATGTTGAACGTGCACGTGGGGCCTTCGTATCAGGAACCTCCCGCTGGCAGCCACGGCCTTCCCCTGTGGCAGCTCCCCGAGCACGGCACGGCCTTCTGCTTCGAGGGCAACGTAGTGACAGCCGGCGCCATCGTCGACTGGCTGGTACAGATCGGCTTGCTCGAGAGCCCCGGCGCTCTGGACGCGGTCTGCCGCGGGGTGGTTGCCGACCACGGGGTCGTCTTCGTGCCCGCATTCCAGGGCCTGGGGACGCCCTTCCTCGACGACTCGGCGCGCGGCTTCGTCGCGGGGCTCACCCGGGGCTCCGGCGCTGGCGAATTGGTTCATGCGGCGATCGTGGGGATCGCGCATCGTTGCGTCGATGTGATCGATTCGCTCCCGGTCGGGGCGGCGCCGCTGCGCGTGGACGGCGGGCTTGCCCAAAGCCGCGTGCTGCTGCAGAAACTCGCGGACCTCGCCGGCCGTGAAGTCCTGCGGGCTGCCGAAACCGAGACGACGGCCGTCGGGGCGGCGCTGCTCGCCGCCCTCCCGGTGGGCCTGCTCGATTCGCCGGCAGCGATCCGAGAGCGGGTGCAAGAGCCCGAACGTTTCGAGCCACAGACCGATGAGGCAAGCCGCGGGGAGGCGCGCCGCCACTGGCGGCGCGCGCTCACCCGCGCGAGGGGTTTGGCGGCAGCCGCCCCGGATTGAGACGGCGGCCGTTTCCGGGGCCTAGCGGCCCTTGGTGAGGCGTCCCACGTCGATGAAGCGGCGGATCTTTCCCTTGCTCTTGAAGGGAGTGCCGTGTCGATCCCAGAACTCGATCCGGTTGCCGGTACCCGTCTGGACATTGGCGATGATGTCCGAAACGATCAGTAGATCGCGGGGCTCCTCGACGTCCTTCCAGGGCTTATACCAGTCCTCGCCGGTGAGCGCGTCGTCCTCACTCCAGCGCTTGTTGTGGGTGATGATCTTCCAGAGCTCTTCCTTGCGGTCGTACGCGAAGGAATACATCGACGTGAGGGTCTCCTTGTCGATGTAGATGTCCTTGTGGTGATAGGGATGATCGTCGTTCTTCGGGATCATCCGCACCACGTAGGTGTCGCGCAGCTCCCAGGTGTCGTCGGCGAAGGACAGACCGTAGGGGCCAAAGTTGTGATCCTTGTCGTAGGGGTATCCCTTTGCGGTCGAGTTCATCGGACCGAGGATCTTCTGTTCGCCGAGGCAGACCCAGTGGTATTGCGGGACGATGCCGTTGAAGGAGAAAAGATCGTCGAAGGTGAAGTCGGTGCCGGCGATCGAGTCGGTCCGCTGAGCCGTCGAAATCCGGCGGACGCGGCGCAGGGTCGGCAGATAGACCCAGGTGTCGTCGTTCTTGGCTTCGGATCGCGGCCTCTCCGAGGACTTGTAGCGGTAGCTGAGCAGCATGATGCCGCGCGCGTCGAAGGGTGCGTCGACCGTCGGGCCGCTTGCCTGGAGCCGCTTCTCGCCGCGGAAGACGTCGCCCTTGTTCTTCTCGTAGGCAGGCTCCGGGCGGCGCGATAGGCCCACGCCTTCGGCGTGGCCTTCGTAGTAGAGCGGGAGTTCTTCGCCGCGATCCCAGTAGGAGTAATAGAACTTCGTGTTGACGCCAAAGCCGCGCCATTGCTTCGCGAAGTTGTGCATGATCTTCGTGCCGGCCTTGGGATCGCCCTGGCAGTCGATCTCTTCCATCGGGAAGGGTTCGCCAGCGATGTAATTTTCGAGGCTGTCATCGGGACCGACGCGGGGCTGGCCGCGATACTTCTCGGTGGCGGCCTTGTGCACGTTCGCCGGGCTGTAGTCGGCCTGTGTGGGACCGATTGCGAGTTGCATGCCCTCGTAGAAGAAAAAGTCGCGATTCGACCAGAACGCCTTTGGCAGGTACGGCTTGATCTTGCCGATCTGGTCAAAGGTGATCACGTCCCCTTCCTGGAAGGGAATCTCCTCACCCGAGTCGGGACTCGCGTCGGTGTTTTCCTGTGCAAGGGTCAGCGACGCGGGGGCGGTGGCGAGAGCCAGGATCAGCGTCAAGAGGATGGACTTCATCGTTTCGTTCCTTCTTTTTCTGTCCGTTCCCAATGGCATCGCATGGGACCAGGTCGTCATTCCCGGGTACCGCCGTGGGCGCACGGGGTCCGGCTGGAGGCACTGGCTGCGACCGCCCCTAGCGCTGCGCGGGAACCGGAAGAGTCGTCATCCGAAGGGGTGTCGCTTTCCGGTGGGTCGGGGGGCCAGTCATGAGCGCGCAGTGTAAACGAGCGGCAACGGCGAGCCAAGAGCCCGTTTGCGATGATCGCCGCCCCAGACGGTGGGCGGCCCCACGGGGTTGCTGATCTTCGAGTTTCCGATACGCGGTGTGCCGTAATCCATCCCCGAAATCGCAGTCTGGTCGTCAAGCTCACCGGCGCATCCGCCGATCCCAGACGTATGAGAGATTCTGGGAACGGGAGGGGAATCACCTCAAGCGGGCTACAGGAGCCTCGTAGGCGCTGGAGGACCGGTGGCGGTGCCATCGCGGTCCTGCTGGCGTTGCTCCACGCCGCCAGCGGCGTGGCCGCCCAGGACCTGCTGGGCGCGCCCGCAATGGCGACCTCCGAGGATCCCGATTCGATGGTCGTGAGTCCCACCGACCCCTCGACGCTGGTCGTGGGCAGCGAAGCCCTCGGGACGCTGGGCACCCCCACCCGCGCGCTCCCCAGTCCGGTCGAGGCGTTGCTCCCGGTGATCGCCTCCAGCGAATCGCCGGGCGCACTCAGCGCCGCACCCGCCGACCTCGACACGCTGCCGAGCGCGACCCAGGTCGAAGCAACGGTACGTCGGCAGGTGGGCGAATCCGTGGCAGCGGCGGAGCCCGACATAGCGGTCCCGACCTCGCTCGCTGCGGCCGAAGCCAGTCTCGATGCGGCCCGGGCACGCCTTTCCGGGATCGATTCCGCCATCGGCACGATGATCCGCCGAGACTACCCGACCGGGACCGCGCGCCTTCGCCTCTACGACGAGCAGAGCGCCGCGCGTTCCGCGTTGGCTCGCGCGGTGGCCCTCGTTCGTGACTTCGGCGGAAGCTCGGGCGAGACGAACTAGTTCGCGGCCGGTTCGGCGGCCTCGTCCGGGACTTCCCAGCGCGTCAACTGTGGGAGCGCGAAGGGCGACACCGCTTCCAGCGGCGCCTGGCGCACCGGGCATTCTTCGACACCACAGCGGGTGCAGTCCCGCGGCCGACACGGGTCGAAGTGCACAATCACGTCTCCGAAATCGTCTTCGCCGGCGAAGATGGCGCGCGTAATTTTGTCATCGACTTCGTGGAGGCGCACGGCATCCCAGTAGCGCGGCACCAGCAGGTGAAGGTCTACGTGCAGCACGGCGCCGGCGCGCCACAGGCGCAACCGATGTGCGTCGATCCAGCCGGGTTCGCGCGCGGTCTGCAGACTGTTTGCGACGCGTTCGAGCAGCGGGTCGTCGGCTTCGTCCATCAGGCCCGCCACCGCTTCGCGCAACAGCCTCCAGCCCGTCCGTAGGATGTGGAGACCAACGGCGATGGCCACCAACGGATCGAGAATCACCCATCCGGTGAGGCGTACCGCCACGAGGCCCGCGATCACGCCGCCGGTCGTCCAGACGTCGGTCATCACGTGGCGCCCGTCCGCAACGAGGGCCATCGAGTTCGTCTGCCGCCCTCGACGCATCAGGAACGTCCCCAACGCGCCGTTGATCAGGGCGAGCGCCACCAGCAGGACGAGTGCCAGATCGACGTCCTGGAGTTCCGGACCGCGCTGAATTTCGCGCACGGCCCGAACCACGATCACCAACGAGGCGCCGAAGATCAGTGCGCCCTCGAAACCGGCGGAGAAAAATTCGACCTTGCCGTGCCCGTAGGGGTGGTTTCGATCCACCGGGCGGAGAGAGAGGGCCAGGCTGTAGAGGAGCATCCCGCTGGCCAGGATGTTGGTGGTCGACTCGAGCGCGTCGGAGAAGATCGCCGACGAGCCGGTGAGGTCGAAGGCAAAAAGTTTCGTCGCCACCATGCCGATGGCGACCACCAGCGAGAGCAGGCCCGCCGCGATGCGGCTTCGGGTCCTTGCGGGATCGTCGGGTGAGGGTTGGCTTCCCATGCGATTTCTCCATCGGGGTGCCAAAGCGTCGCCCGGCGAGACCCCGCGGATGCTATCCGAGACGCCGCGGGTGGGCCGCCCTATCGTTGCTTCGACCGCTAAAGGGCCGTCCGCAGAGGAGTGGTTTCGAGCATGAACTACCGCGACATTCGCTTCGAGATCGACGCTGGCGTAGCCACGATCCGACTGCATCGCCCCGAGCAGTTGAACGCCTTCAGTGGTCGCATGGGCGAGGAACTGGGGGATGCGTACCGGCGCTGCGACGCCGACGATGAGGTGCGCGCGGTGGTACTGACCGGCAGCGGCAAGGCCTTTTGCGCCGGCGCCGACATGGCCGGGGGCTCCGAGACCTTCGCGCTGCGCGAGCCCGCGGCCTTTAGCGCCTCGCCGGTCTCGCCCCCCGCCTGGGAGGTTCGCAAGCCAGTGATTGCAGCGATGAACGGCCACGCCATCGGCCTGGGGCTCAGTCTCGCCCTGCAATGCGACCTGCAATTTGCTGCGCAAGACGCGCGCTACGGCTGGCTCCAGGTGCGACGAGGGGTGATGCCGGACGCCGGTTCGCACTGGACCCTGGCGCGCGTAGTGGGCACCCAGCAGGCGGCGCGCCTGCTGCTCACCGGCTGCAAGATCGACGGTCGCGAAGCGGCGCGTATCGGCTTGGCGCTCGAGGCACTGCCGGCCGACGAGGTGTTACCGCGGGCGCTCGCGATGGCGCGCGAGATCAAAGAGCAGACCGCCCCCCTCTCCGTGGGGCTCTCGAAGAAGCTCCTGTGGCAGGCGTGGACTCTCGAGCGCGAAGAGGCTCTGCGCTTCGAGACCGAACTCCACCTCCCGCTGATGGCCGGCTCGGACGCCGTCGAAGGGCCGATGGCCTGGCTCGAGCGGCGCACGCCGCGCTTTTCGCAGCGCGTTCCCCGCGACTGGCCGAGTTGGCCGCGGCGCCGTCCGCGTTCCTGAAGCCACGTGCGCCGGTCTATACCAGGCCGAACGCGATCCCGATAGCGGCTACGCCAAGGCTTCCGAGCCACAGGCCAATGGCGCACCAGGCCAGTGCCTTCGCCGCGCCGCGCCGCAGTGCGCGCACGGCGATGTCGACCGTCATCCCGGCGAGCAGCACGATTGCGAGCAGTGCGAAGGGGTTTGCGGTCAGCCACACCAGCAGCAGCAGTCCAGCCCCCATCGTGAAGAGGCAGAGCGCAACGACGATCGCCACCGGCCATAGCGACGAATCCTCGAAGAAGGGACGCAACCAGGTGTCGACCCCTTCGGCGGGTTTTCGGGTTTCGGGTTCCGTCGGCATGACACCCTCCCTGTTGCTTTCCGGGCGGCCCTCGCAATCGCAGCATAACCGCTTCAAAGGGCGATCTTGGCGATCGGCTATCGTGACGAGAAAGAGGGGGTTTACCGAAGCGATCCCCTCTCGGACTCCGGGTCGAGGGAACATGGCCGACCGCAAGAAGACGATTTCGCGAACCCGGGTGATGGCGGGAGCGTCGCAGGCGGCCGCGCTGGCGCGCCGGGCACTGGCGCTGCGCGCGATTCCCGAGGCGATGCGCTTTGGCCAGCGGACCGCTCCCTTTCTTTCGATGGTGCGCGCCCCGCGCGACGCGGTCGGCCTCGCGGCCCTGGGCGACGTGGTCTCGGTGGCCACCTACAACGTCCATCGCTGGATGGGGATCTCCGGGCGCAGGCGCCCGGACCCCCTGCACGCCCATCTCGTCATCTCCGAACTCGACGCCGACGTGATTGCACTGCAGGAAGTGCTGCGACCCGCCCATACCCGCGACCCCCTCGAAGCGCTCTGCGACGACCTCGGGTTGCACGTGGCCTTTGCCGTGACGCGCGTCCACAAGCGAGGCCAGCTCGGCAACGCGATCCTCTCGCGGCTTCCAATCACGGCGGCCTCGGTGCTCGATATCTCGCACTCGCGGATCGAACGCCGCGGTGCCCTGGGGGCGCGTTTCAGCGACGGCATGGGCCGGTCGCTCGGAGTCGTGGCGACGCACCTCTCGTTGGTGGATAGGACTCGCGAGCGCCAGGTGAAGTCGCTGCTGTCCCACCCGCAATTCGAGTCGGGACCGTCGGTGTTGCTCGGCGACATGAATGCCTGGCGGCGCAGCAAGGCGATCCAGACTCTCGATGCTGAACTCTCGGCCCACAAGAACAGCGACTGGCCGGCTTCCTATCCCTCGGCTCGTCCGGTGCTTGCCCTCGATCGCGTCTACGTCCGCGGCGCAAAGGTGCTCGAGGTCCACGCCCATGACACCGCGGCGGCGCGGCGCGCCTCCGACCACCTCCCGGTGGTCGCGCACATCGAGATCCCGCACGCCGCGCCCAGAAGCTAGATCCGGATTCGCTTCCAGGCGCCGGAGCGAAAGCGGGCCACGAGGATCGAGGCCAGCAGGGCCACGTAGATCGTCGAGCCGATCCACATCCAGGTGAGTCCACCGCCGAGGGTGATGCCGAGGAACCAGGCGAGTGGGACCTGCACGCCCCAAGCCAGGAGGAAGCGTACGACGAAGGGCCAGAGCGTGTCGCCCGCGCCGCGCAGCGCGCCGTCCGCGACGATGCCGAAAGCGTCGACGATCTGGAAGGCCGCGGCCATCAGCAGCAGCGGGGCAGTCAGGGCGAGGACGTCGACGTCCTTGGTGAAGATGCCGATCAGGGGACCGGGGATCGCGAGGAAGAGCGCGGCGAAGAGCCCCCCCAGCACCAGGGCCAGCCCCAGTCCCGTGCGGAAGCTGCGCTCGGCGGCCTTGAAATCGTTGGCGCCGACGTAGCGCCCCACCAGGGTCGCGACCGCGATCGAGATGGCGATGGCCTGCATGAACGAGAGCGAGAGCAGCACGATCAGTGCCTGGCTCGCGGCCATCGAAGCGTCGCCCATGCGTACGACGATCGAGGAAAAGGCCGCGAAGGAAGTCATCTCAAGGCACCACTGTCCGCCGATCGGAAGCCCCGTGCGCAGCAGGCGTCGGCTGGCCGAAGCCTGCGGGCGTCGCGGACGGGTGTCGTAGCGGCGGCGGACCGTTCTCCGCGTGAAGAAGAACAACAGGCAGGCGAGTTGGAAGTACTCGGCGACGGAGGTCGCGAAGCCCGCGCCGTAAACTCCCCACTGCGGTAGCCCGAAGTTCCCGAAGATCAGGGCGTAATCAAGGAGACCGTTCACGAGTACCGCGGCGACGGTGCAGTAGAGCGGAGTGCGCGTGTCCCCAAAGCCTCGGAAGAAGGAGATCAGCACCATTGCGGCGATCAGTCCGGCCGATCCGAAGGAGCGAGCCTGCATGTAGTCGGTGGCCAGCGCGCCCAGTGCCTCGGAGGGATCGATGGCTGCGATCAGCAGCGGAGCCCCGAAGTAGATCGCAAGTCCCGCGAGGGCGGAGACCGGCACCACGGTGTAGAAGCCATGCCACGCCCAGGCGCCGCAAGCGTCGACACGACCCGCGCCGTCTTCTTGCGCGACGAAGGTTTGCACCGAGGTCGCGAGACCCACGAAAAGACTCAGGCAGGTCCAGATCCAGATCCCCCCGAATCCGACGGCGCCGAGTTCGGAAGAACCGATCCGCCCCACCATCGCGGAATCCACCAACTGCATCAGGGTCACCGAGATCTGGGTGAGGATCACCGGGTAGGCGAGCTGAAGCACCTCGCGGGGCGCACCTCGGCGCTCCGGCGCCGGGAGCCGGGCCGCGTTGGGTGTTTGGAGATCGGGATCCATCCGCACGGGCTCCAGCAGGGGGTGCGCGCAGGCTGGCCCCTGCAATGCAGGCTCTGCGATGCGGGGCCCTTGGCGGGGGTCGCGGCGCGGGATGGGGAGTACCACGCGTAGCCCCGGGCGGCAACGCTCATGGACGATGCTTCTAATCTGCCGGAGAATCTGGGGTGAACGGGAAGGACCGGAGCCGGTCCGGAGGATTGCGGCTTGAACCGACGCGGGCGGATGATCGTGGCACTCGTCGCGGGGCTCGGGGCCTTCGCGTGTTCGAGTTTTCGCGCGGCAGAACTCTACCAGGGCGGCAGCGCCGCCCTCGACGCGGGGGAGCCCGAGCGTGCGATCGCCCAGTTGCGTGCCGCCGAGGCGCTCGCGCCCGAGGCTTCCGAGATCCAGAATCATCTGGGGCTCGCCTACCGGGAAGCCGGCCAGCCGTTGGCAGCCCGGGCCGCTTTCGAGCGCGCTCTCGAACTCGACTGCGAGAATCGGGCCGCGCGCAACAACCTTCGCGCTCTCGATCGGTTGAAAGCATCGAGTCGCGACTAGGTTGGGCGCGTCTCGGTCGCCACCGAGCGTCTGCTAGGCTGGGAGAAATGGCCCACGATCTCGAAAAGGCTGCGCTCGCTCGCTACCTCGAGGAGCGCGGGCTGAAGCACACCCGCCAGCGCGACGCGGTGCTCGAAGCCTTCCTTTCCGCGGGAGGCCACGCCACCAGCGAGGATATCTACAGGTCCGTGCAGGCAAAAGATGAATCGGTCGGTTACACAACCGTGTACCGCACCATGAAGCTGCTGGTCGAAGCGGGCCTCGCCGAGGAGCGGCACTTCGACGACGGCATCATCCGCTACGAGATCGAGCACCATCATCACGATCATCTCGTCTGCATCAAGTGCGGGAAGATCATCGAATTCGAGTGCGAGATGATCGAGAGCGCCCAGGAAGCCATCGCCGCACGATACGAATTCCGCGTGTTGCGGCACCGGCACGAACTCTACGGCCACTGCGTAGACTGCCAGGTCGACGAGTAGAGGATCCGATCGCGCTGGGGGCTCAGCCTTCGTAGCGCGGTAGCCGTTCGCCGAGCCCAGCAAGGGTGGGGGCGTCGCGGTCGCGGTCCGAGAGCAGCGGGCGGGAAACCGGCCAGGCGATGCCGATCTCGGGATCGTTCCAGGCGATCGCAATCTCCGCTTCGGGAACGTAGTAGTCGCTGCACTTGTACTCGAGTTGGCAGACGGGGCTCGTGACGCAGAAGCCGTGGGCGAAGCCGGCAGGGATGTAGAGTTGCAGGAAGTTCTCGCTGGAGAGGCGCGCCCCGAAGTATTGACCGAAGTGGGGCGATCCGCGGCGGATGTCCACCGCCACGTCGTAGGCCTCGCCCTCGATCACGCGCACGAGCTTTGCCTGGGGTCGTTCCACCTGGGCGTGGAGCCCGCGCAGGGTGCTTTTTACAGAACGCGAGTGGTTGTCCTGAACGAAGCGGTCTTCGATGCCACCCTCGCGATAGCGCTCCTCGCTATAGGTCTCGAGAAAGAAACCGCGGTCGTCGCGGTGCACGTCGGGCTCGATCAGGACGACCCCGGGAAGGTCCGTCTCGTGGAACTTCACCCGGCGTCTTCTCCGGCAATCTCGAGCAGGTATTCGCCGTAGCTGTTCTTTCTCATCTCGTGGCCGGCGGCCTCGAGGGCCTTGCGGTCGATATAGCCCTGGCGAAAGGCGATCTCTTCGACGCAAGCCACCTTCAGCCCCTGGCGGTCCTGGATCGCCTGGATGAAGTTCGAGGCCTGGTGCAGCGACTCGTGGGTGCCGGTGTCGAGCCAGGCCGTGCCGCGCCCGATGACCTCGACGCGCAGCGTCTGATCCTCGAGGTAGGCGAGGTTCACATCCGTGATCTCGAGTTCTCCGCGGGCCGAGGGTTTCAGGCTTTTCGCGATTTCCACCACGCGCGCGTCGTAAAAGTAGAGGCCCGTTACCGCGTAGTTCGAGCGCGGCCGAGCGGGCTTTTCCTCGATGCTCCTGGCGTTTCCGTTTTCGTCGAAGTCGACGACGCCGTAGCGCTCGGGGTCGCGCACCCAGTAGGCGAAGACGGTGGCCCCCTCGGTGCTGCGTGCGGCGTTTGCGAGCGCTTCGGGAAAGCCGTGTCCGTAGAAAATGTTGTCGCCGAGAGCCAACGCCACCGGGGCGCCGCCGATGAAGGATTCGCCGATCAAGAAGGCTTCCGCGATCCCGGCGGGCTCCTTCTGGACCGCGTACTCGAAATGCAGCCCGAGTCCCGAGCCATCGCCCAACACGCGCTCGAAGCCTGCCCGGTCTTCCGGGGTGGTGATGATCAGGATCTCGCGGATTCCCGACAGCATCAGCGTCGAGAGCGGGTAGTAGATCATCGGCTTGTCGTAGATCGGCAGCAGTTGTTTGCTCACGCCCAGGGTGCTCGGGTAAAGCCGTGTGCCCGATCCCCCAGCGAGGATGATCCCCTTCAACTGCGATCCTCCCTGCGTCCGGCCTCGCGGCGCGGCGCGTGTCTCTGCCGCGTCCAACCCTAGGATACGCCATCGGCCCACGCCGGGGTGTTTTACCAACGGCATCCGGGAGAGACGCGAGGTTTCACGTTGCCACCCGAAGACGCGCCTTTGGCTGCAAAATGCCCTCGGGATGGTGTAGAAACACACGGACGCCGTAGTCCGTCAACGGAGGAATCTGCATGAGGGATCGATTCTCGATTGGCTCGCTGACCTGTGCCGCCATTCTAGTTCTCGTCGCGATGCCAGTCGTGGCCGACGATGAAGGGCCCATGTGGATGGAGGCGAGCACCTATCTCCAGGGTGCGGGGGTCTACGCCTTCGAGGAATTCGAAGAAGGCTCGAGCACGGGCAACAGTGCAGACAACAGTCTTGGTTTCGACATTCGCGCCGGCATCCGGGCGAACTCCTGGTTCGCCGCCGAAGTCCACTTCGACTTCATGCCGGACATGAATGCGACTGGTCGCGGCGGATCGGCCTGGGCGACGACGGTCAACGCTCGCGTGTACCCCCTCACCGACATGATTGCCGGGGGGCAGGTCCAGCCCTACGCCCTGGTAGGCCTGGGTGCGAGTTCGTTCCGCACTTCCCGCGGCCGCGAAATTGGTTTTGCCACGCGCTGGGGTGGCGGGGTCGACTACTACCTGACGGACGAAGTCGTCCTGACAGTGGGGGCGAGTTACGTGTGGTCGCTGGGTACACCGGTGAAGGACATGAACTACGTGTCCCTCAGCTGGGGAGCGATGTACCGCTTCTATTGATCGCAGCCCGGCCCGTGCCCGAAGGGCGGGTCGTTCGCGATCTCTCGCGCGCTTGAGCTAGCAAGCCGCGAGCAGGGTTCCGATCGGCTGGTCGCGGAAGGCGCCAGTCAGTTCGACGCTTCCAGATCCCAGCATGTAGGTGACCGTGGCGACGATCTCGGACTCGGTTTCGGAGATGTCGCTGACGGCCTCGACCAACTCGAGCAGCGTGACACGCATCGGATCCGAAGCGTTCTGCTGTACGCGCTCGCTGGCTTCGATGTCTTCGATGGCCGCGAGTTCGGCGTCACACGGACCTCGTTCGAGGTCCAGCCCCGGCTCGATCGATGTTTCCTGGATTGCGATATTCATTCGATGTCCTCCCCTTCCCCTTGCAGTTGCATACGGCGTGCCACCCCCGCCCTTGCTGCAGCGCGGGTCGAAGTGCCCGGAATCGCTCCCGTTCCGCCTCGCCCCCGGGGGCACTCCGCGAGGAGCTGCGTTCGATTTCCGACGCTTTTGCGCCGGGGCGTCCGATTTCGGACACCCGAGGTCCTTCCCCGCTGCGTCTAGCCGATGGCGGTTTCGCGGCGGTAGCCGAGGGCTTCGGCCATCGCCGCGGGCGAGACCCGCTCCTCTCCGGCGAGGTCGGCCACGCTGCGCGCGACGCGAAGGATGCGCCGCGCGCCCCGGGCGGTGAGGGCCATTCGGTCGACGCTGCGACCGAGGAGCTGCAGTGCCTCCGGGGTCGCCCGAACCTCGTCGTCGAGGCGCGAGTCCGGAAGTTCAGCATTGGCCCGCACTCCGCGTCGGCGTTGGATCGCTCGCGCTGCCAGGATGCCCCTGCGGATCTCCCGACTGCTGCGCCCATCGGGGTCTCTCTGCGCAAGGTCGCTCCAGGTCACCGCGGAAACGCCCACACGCAGGTCGATGCGGTCGAGCAGCGGGCCCGAGAGGCGCCTGCGGTAGCGGGCGATGGCCGCGGCATCGCAGGCGCAGTCGCGTTGACCGCTCCGGTAGAAACCGCAGGGGCAGGGGTTGCAGGCCGCCACCAGCTGGAAGTGGGCCGGGAAGTGGGTGCTGAAAGCGGCGCGAGAGATTGCGACCTCGTGCGATTCGAGGACCTGCCGCAGCGCTTCGAGGCTGGCCCTGTCGAACTCCGGGATTTCATCGAGAAACAGCACCCCGAAGTGGGCCAACGAGACCTCGCCGGGTCGCGGTGGATTTCCACCGCCCAGAAGTCCCGCGCGGCTGGCGCTGTGGTGCGGCGCTCGGAAGGGGCGAGCCCTTCGTGATGCAGGTCGGTCGACCGACGACACGCCGTGAATGCGCGCCACTTCAAGCGCTTCCTCGGGATCGAGTGGGGGCAGGATCCCCGGCAGACGCTGGGCCAACATCGACTTTCCGGAGCCCGGTGGCCCCTCCAGCAGCAGCCCGTGGCCGCCGGCGGCGGCGATTTCGAGCGCCCGCTTCGCGAAGGTCTGGCCGCGTACGTCCCGAAGACAGGGTGCATCGACCTCGGCGGCCTCGGGGACGGGCTCTGCCACCGTCAGCTTCTCCGCCCCCAGCAAGTGGGCCAACACCTCACTCAACTGGCGCGCACCGAGTACCTCGATACCCGGCGTCTGCGCGGCTTCCCGGGCGTCGGCGGCGGGCACCACGACACGCTCGCAGCCGGACTCGCGTGCCGCCAGGGTGAGGGCAAGCGCGCCACGCACCGAGCGCAGGCGACCATCGAGTGCCAACTCGCCGATGAAGGTCGTCTTCTCGGCGGCGGCGGGTTCGAAGCTCCCGGCGGCCGCCAGGATCCCAAGAGCGATGGCCAGGTCGAGGCCGGCACCGCCCTTGGGGAGTTCGGCCGGGGCCAGGTTGATGGTGATGCGCCGATCCGGAAAGCGAAAACCCGAAGCGGTGATCGCTGCGCGCACGCGCGCCGCGCTCTCCCGCACCGCCGCCTGGGCCAGGCCCACGATTTCGACGCGCGGCAACTGAGAGGTGATACGGACTTCGACCTCGACGGGAACCCCGTCGATACCGCGCAGGGCGGCTCCGAGGATGTGCGACAACGGCCTGCTCTCGGGGACCGGGAGGGGTGTCGGTCGAGTGCTTCGTCGGCGAAGCCGGTCGCGGTGTCCAAAAGGAATGGAGACAGGGCTTCCAGGGGAGAAACCCTGCCTCCGACCTTTGAAAAGCCCCGCAAGGAGAAGGGCCTACGTCATGGAGTGGCCTCACCTGGTCTAATGTGTCAGCGCGGAATGTGGTTTTTTGATCGAACGGGCCGGGAGGACCTGCGCACGGCGAGAGCGCGATCCCCCAGGGGGGAAATGCTGTGAGCGCGCTGGTCTCCCTCGGGGCTCTTGCCGCCCTGGTCGTGCTCGGCTGCGTCTCCGGTACCGGGCCGCGGCCCGCGGACTTCTCCACCGAGCGCAGTTTCGGCGGCGCCCTGGAACTTGCCGCCTCGAACGCGCGCTCGCCCGGCAGCCCCCCTTTGCCGGGCGCTAGAGAGGCGGTCGTCGCTGCGCTGCAGGGGAGTGGCGTCCGCGATATCCGGGAACTGCGGCCGCTAACGCCGGCCGCTCGGGGCAGCGCAAGTCGCCACCTCCTCGGCGTCCTGCCCGGGCGCTCGTCGGACCTTCTCGTGCTGTTGGCGGGCCTGGATTCGGTCGTCGGCGAAGCACCGAAAGCCCAGGCCGCCGTGACGCGTGTTTCGGGCGCAGCCCTGCTCCTCGAGTTGGCGCGGGTCTTTGGCGGCAGCGACCGGCCCTACACGATCTGGTTCGTGTTTCTCGACGACGCGGCGACCGGAGACGCGCCCGGTGCCGAGAGCTTTGCTGCTTTCCTCGGCGAATCGGGTCGGCGCGAGCGTGTGCGCGCGGTCTTTCACTTTGCAGACGTCGCCGGGCCGAAGGTTCGCATTGGGCGTGACCTGCGCTCCCACGGGATCTACCGGGAGGTCTTCTTCGACGCTGCGATCACCCTGGGCCATTCGGAGCAGTTCCCGCGAGGCGCCGACCTGGCGCTGCCCGACGGCCCGCATCGGGCGCTGCTGGAGCGTGGCATGGGACAGGTGGTCGCGATCGTGAATGTCGCCGAGCCCCCGGACGAAGCCGCGGGCTCGCCCGCCTCGGAAGCGACGGCGCGCGCGAACCTCGAAGCGGTGGGGCAGGTCTCGATCGTGGCCATCGACCGCATCGCCCGAGACCTCGAGCGCGCCGATCGTCTCGGTGGCGGGTGGAGGGCTTCCGAGAACCCGCCTGCAGGCGTGGCGGTCGGTCGCCGGCGCTGAGCCACCCGGTCGCCGTGCGCGCTTCGTGTTGGGATATGCTCCCGCCCCGCCGCCCTTCCGAAGGAGAATCCAGCCGATGATTTCGATCTCGAACACGCGGCTTCTTCGCGTCCCGGGGCGCGGGCCGTGTCGCGCGCTGGCGGCCGCTGCGCTCTTTGGTGCGCTCTGCGTCGGGTCCTCGCCGCTGGCCGCCGCGGAGTCCAGCCCGGAAGAGCCCGGCGTGCGCGTGGAGATCACCTTTCCCCAGCCGGGTGAGGTCGTCGAGAACGAGGTCGACCTCGCTCCCGTCAAGGGAACGGCGCGGGCTGGGACGCCCGGCATCCGTTACTTCGACGTGATGATCGCCCTCGATGTCTCGCACTCGACGCGTTACCCCAGTGGCATTGATGTCGACGAGGACGGCGAGACGGGCTTCAACCCGAGGCAGGAACTCGTGGTTCCCGGGACCTACCCCGAGCACCTGGTGAACACCGACCCCGACGACCAGATCCTTTCGGCGGAGGTGTTGGCGGCGAAGTTGTTGGTGGGCGAACTCGATCCGAAGTACACGCGGGTCGGGGTGATCGCCTTTTCCGGTGAGGTCGACCCCAAGACGAAGCGCCGCGCCAGTCCCACCCAACAGGACGCCCAGGTCGTCGTTCCGCTCACCGCCGACTTTGCGGCCGTGAAAGCCGGGCTCGACGAGATTCTCGCGCGCGGACCCAACGGCGCCACGAACTTCGCCGCCGCGGAACGTGCGGCGGTGACCGAGTTGGCGGGCTTCACGGGGGCGAAGAGCGAGGTGAAGAGCGGGCGCCGCAAGGTGCTCCTCTTCCTCACCGATGGGCGACCGACCTTTCCGATCGGCCGCGGTGATCAAGACGACCCGGGCGACATCGAGGCGGCGATCAACGCGGCGCGCCTGGCGCGCAGGGCCGGGGTCACGATCCACACCTTCGCCCTCGGTAAGGGCGCGCTGGCCTCTCCCATCGCGGTACACGAAATGGCACGAATCACCTCGGGAACCTTCACCCCCGTGCGCAATCCGGGCCAGATCACGTCCTTCCTGCAGGGGGTGTCGTTCACCGACGTGCAGGATGTGGTGATCCGCAATCTCACCACCCAGGAGCTCTCTTTCGACGTTTCGCTCTTTCCCGACGGGCGCTTTTCGGGGTTCGTACCCGCGCGGCCCGGCACCAACCGGGTGCGGGTAACGGCACTGGCATCGGATGGCTCCGAAGGCACTGTCGAAGTCGAGTTCGAGTTCGCGCGAACGAAGCTGTCGAAGCTCGAACTGGCGCGTGAACTCGAACGCATCAAGGCGCGCAACAAGGAGCTGCTGCTGCTGCTCGAGCGCAAGCGGATCCGGGATTTCCGGGATCGTCAGCGCAAGGAAATCGTGATCCAGTCCGAGCGCGGAGACTGAGCGGGAGCGTTCAGCTTCCCGCAGCGGCCTCTGGGTCGTGGATCTCGCGCCGCACCAGCTTCCCCTTTTCGTAGAAGGAGACGATGTCGACCCGGCCGTCGCCGTCGACATCCCGCTCGCTGCGACCGATGATGGCGGTTCCGCTATCGGTGTCGAAGAATTCCACCGTATCGGTTCCCCCGTTTCCGAGGGTGTCGCGTTCGATGCGGATTGCCAACTCCGGGCCGCTTCCGGGTGCGAAATGTGTGCGCGTGTCGACGCGGCCATCGCGGTCGACGTCCTCCTCGGAGCGCAGCCTGCGACGCTTTTCGTAGACGATCACCAGGTCGACCCGGCCGTCGCCGTTGGCGTCGTGTCGCTCTTCTTTGAGCGAATCTCCCCGATACGAGTAGAAGGCGTCACGCTTGCCGTCGTCATCGCGATCGACCTCGCGGGAAGTCATGTAGCCCTTCTCGTAGCGTTCCCAGGTGTCGGGGGTGCCGTCGTCATTGGAGTCGAGGGTGCGGGCACGTACCGCCCCCCAGGCGTAGTCGCTAAAGGTGTCCTGAACGCCGTCGTAGTTTCGGTCCTCGACCTGCCGCACGAGCAGTTTCGACTCCGGGTCGATCCAGCGCTGGACTTCGGGGTGGCCATCGCGGTCGGCATCCAGAACGCGGTAGATCATCACCATGCGTTCGCGGTTTCCCCAGGTGCCCGGGGCCACGACGACCTGCGATTCGTCGAAGATGGCGGACGGGTAGTCGCGATCGATGGGGGTGCGCGGGGCGACCCGTGATCGTCCCGCGGCAGCGTCGGGGAGCTTGGGCGGGGTGGAGACGGGCGAGGGCCCTCCGTCGAGGCGCGAGAGCAACTCTTCCTGCAGGCGGATTTCGTCGTCGATCGATTCGGCCCCGGCGATCGCGGCGACACCCGTGGCAAGGGCGAGCACGAGGGACACGCTGAAGTGTCCGCTGCGCAGGGACCGCCCCTTGCGGTGGTGGGTTCGAGTGGGCGACACGGCCCGCTGCTTTCGCATCGGCGAAGAATACCCGACCGAATCGAGCCGCCGACCGGGAAGGCAGGCGCGTCGCATACCCCACCCAGCTTGCGAAAGAGGCCCCCACGGGGTATACTGGGCCTTCTCCTCGCTGCTCCCGTTCTCGATCGCTCTGACCGATCCTTGGTGAGCTACGCGAGCCTTTCGTCTCCTCGTGCCCCCGGAACGCCTACTCGCGATGTGTACCCTGATTGCTCTCCACCGCGCCGTGGCCGGTGCGCCGCTGGTGGTGGCGGCCAACCGCGACGAATTTCTCGACCGACCGGCCGAGGGCCTGGCCCTGCGTGGTGCCGTGATCGCGCCGAAAGATCTGCAGGCGGGGGGCACCTGGCTCGGGATTGGGCCCGGCGGTGTCTTTGCGGCGGTCACCAACCGGCGTGGCGAGGAGCCGGATCCCCAAAGGCGAAGCCGTGGAGGGCTGGTCTTCGAAGCCCTCGAGGCCCCCAGCGCGCGCGGCGGTGCCGAGATCATCGCGCAGGCCCCAGCCGACGCCTTCAACCCCTTCAATTTTTTCATCGCCGATGCGCAGGAAGCCTTCGTCGTGCTCTATGACCACAGCCCGCAACTGCGCACGCTCGAGCCTGGCGCCCACGTGATTGGCAACGTCGACCCCGACGACCGCAGCGACCCGAAGGTGGCGCGCATTCTCGAGCGTGCCGAGAAGGCCGCGACGCGGGTCCCCGCCGACGCGCTCTTCGAGTTGGCGTCGGTGTGTCGCGAACACGATTGTGGCGGCGGTCCGCTGGTCGATACCTGCGTTCACACCTCCGCCTACGGCACGCGGAGTTCTTGTCTCTACCTGCAGTCGGCGGATGGCAAGAGTGACGTTCTTGAATTTTCCGAGGGGGCTCCCTGCGAGCACCCGTACCGCGATCAAACCGACCTTCTCTTCGAGATAAGCCTGCGGGCACGCTACGAAGCAGAAGGCGAAACCCCGAGGAGTGCGACTTGAGGAGAATCGGCAGCAATATCCGGAAGAAGAATTCCGAAGGGCGTTCGAACCGTCTCACGAAGAACATCATCAAGTACACGATGGACGAAAAGCCCCGCAACGAATATCCGCGGAAGATCGTTTCTCCGCCCATGGCCTCCGAGTGTTGCACCGATGAGAATCGGGCGACCATCGGGAGCATGCGCGAGATCGAGGGATTCAAGTTCTGTTATCGAATCTGCAAGGAATGCGGTCACGCCGTGAAGTATTTCTACCCGGCCGTGGAAAGCACCAGCCAGGCGGTTCGCGATTATCGCTCGTGGAAGAGATATCTGACCCAGTAGTCTTTGGCGGCCCGGCGTGTAGTTTCGAAGTAGGCGGCCTCCGGGTCGCCTCTTCTTTTTTGGGAGAAGGCCAGCGGATGCACGGCAGCGGTCCCGCGAAGCACGGGGTGAGAACCCTCGCCGAGGCCGAGGGCTACCTCGAGGGCCTGATCGACGTCGAAGCTCTGCGCGATCAGCGCTCGGCTCGCCTCGACCTCGCTGCGATCCGCGAACTGCTCCGGCGTTGTGGCCATCCCGAAAGGGCGCTCCGGATCCTCCACGTCGCGGGCTCAAAAGGAAAGGGATCGACGGCGCTCTTTGCCGAAGGGCTGTTGGCAGCCCTCGGAGCCCGGGTGGGCACCTTTACCTCGCCGCACCTCGAGAGCTGGGTTGAGCGCTTCCGGATCGACGGCCAGCCGGTGGACGGTCTCGTTCTCGCGGAAGCAGTCGAAGCGTTGCGCCCCCACGTCGACGCCCTGCGCGCCGGAGCGGCCCCGAGTTTCTTCGACGCTACGACCGCCGCGGCGCTCCTGCTATTCGATCGCTTTGCGGTCGATTGGGCGATTCTCGAGGTGGGTCTCGGTGGCAGGCTCGATTCGACGAACGCCGTCCTGCCGAAAGTCTGCTGCATCACCAGTATCGAACTCGAACACACCGAGTTGCTGGGCGACGACCTCGAGTCGATCGCCGCCGAGAAGGCCGGGATCCTGAAGCCCTCTGTCCCGGCGGTCGTCGGGGCGTTGCCGCCCGAGGCGCTCGAAGTCGTGCGCCATCGCGCGCGCGAGTTGGGCGCACCACTCGAGGTGCTGGGTGAAGATTTCGAGGTGACATCGGAACCGGTTGCGCCGGAATCTTCGGTACCGGGGCCTCGGGCGATTCAGTTTCGTGCCGCCGACGGTTTCGAGGTGGCCGCCTCGCTCGGCGTACTCGGCGATCAGCAGGCTGGGAACGCCGCCCTGGCAATCGCAGCCGTGCGCAGGCTCGGGGCGGCCAACGACGACGAAGTCGCCCGCGCGGTGCGGGAGGCCCTCCCGCGCGTCGCCTTGCCTGGACGCATGGAAATGTTGGGCACTTCACCGTGGCTGTTGGTGGACGAAGCCCACACCGGCGCTTCCGCGCGCGCTCTTGCCCGCCTGCTTCGGAGCATCGAAGCCTCGCCCCGGCACGCGGTTC
>Ga0310122_10000332_pt1 | contig 30280 bp, 21 predicted proteins | sample CB6_Bottom_1051__FD_203503 | JGI IMG/M metagenome (GOLD analysis project Ga0310122, IMG submission 203503) | Marine microbial communities from Western Arctic Ocean, Canada - CB6_Bottom_1051 | ecosystem: Environmental > Aquatic > Marine > Oceanic | place: Canada: Western Arctic Ocean | collected...
TTATGTGATGGACTATAAGTCGAATGGCTTGCCTGACTATGGCCAAGAATCGTTGACTCAGGCGATGCGAGAGCATAATTATGGACTGCAATATTGGATTTATTCGCTGGTATTACATCAATATCTGAAAAATAGGTTAGCGGATTATAATTATGAAGAACACTTTGGGGGGGTTAAATATTTATTTGTACGCGGGATGAATAAAGAGCAGGAAAATAGTGCTGTCTATCAGACTAGACCGCAATGGATTAAAATTCAGCAGTTATCAGCGCAGTTATTGCCTGAGAGCGAGTAACGGGGAATTAACTAATGATACATTGCTTGCGTCCATTTCTCTTGGTGTTATATAAGGCGTTATCTGCACGAATATAAGCGGATACTGCGGTATCATTTGCAGTAAATTGGGTGATGCCGCAGCAAATGGTGATGGAGATTCTTTTTCCATTTATCAGGATTATTCTTAATTTAGGACTAAAAATATTCATAGAATAATCCTGAGTGATGCATCATAAAGTGTTGGAAAAAATATTATTTAGCCAGACTTTCCTGCTGGATTAAACGATTGATGATTTCGATCATTTGTTTCTGTGATCCGGCTAAAGGGCCAGTGGTTTTATATTTACCATTAATAATAATAGCCGGAACTCCGGTAATGCCATAACGAGGGGCCATGGCCTTTGCCTGACGTAATTTGGCATCGACTAAAAATGAATTAAAAGTGTTGCGGAATTGAGTTTCATCTACACCATGAGCCACAAAGAAATTAGCTAGCTGGTCTTCGCTGGTCAATTTTTGTTTTTTATTTTGAATGGCATCAAAGAAATCAGCATGAACTTTATCAACCACACCTAAGGCTTCTGCCACCAGATATGCCTTGGCATGTTTTTCCCATAGGCTACTGAAAATAGCAGGTTGACGAATGAATTCAACATTTTCAGGCAGCGTTTTTAACCATTCAGTCAATTCAGGTTCAAAGCTATAGCAATGAGGGCAGCCGTACCAGAAAAATTCTATAATTTCTATTTTGTCCTGATTTTGAGTGGGTTGTGCGGGGGATAAGGTTTCGTAACCGGGGGATTCCGCATGTAAAGCTGATGATAATGAAAATAATAGAATCAATATTATGTTTTTCAGCATTTTATAAATCTCCGTAATAAGGTAATCCAGATAATAATGGAAATGACAAGCATGTTGATTTTTTTAACCTAGAAAGAATCTCTATGGCGTTAAAAAGCGATCAAAAAAGACGGCTGAACATGGATATTATTCAACAGGGGGGATATTTAATAAATAGTGTTAAAAGCAAACTGATTGCCTGATTTTAACTGTAGTTTGTGCGCGACTGCAGGCCATTTTAACCTGCAGTTGCGCGTGGACTTATTTCATCATGGAAATATGGAAAGAGACTGCTTTAATTTCTCTTTCAGTCATTTTTTGAGCAATCAGATGCATCATGGTATCGGGTAAATTAGTGCGAGTACCCTTGTTAAAATCAGTGAGTGCCTTAATTAGATAATCGGCATGTTGGCTACGGATTGCAGGAAATGAAGAAGGCAGGTTACCTTCACCATTAGGCCCATGACATGCGATACAAGCTGAAACTTTAGACTTCAGATTACCATTACGGTATAAGTCAGCGCCTATAGACATGAGTGTTTTCAGTTCTTCCTGATTATTTCTGGTAGCGGCTTCTTCGTCATCGTCATCATCATCGTCTGAGAATATAACTGGGGGAAGATTATCTGAAATGGTTTGAGAGGCATAGTAAGCGCCTATATCTTCCATAGACTGTTCATCCAGGTTAATGGCTATAGCAGCCATCATGGGTGAATTTCTTTCACTATCTTTAAAGTCTTTTAATTGTCTAACGGTATAAGAAGCATGTTGGCCGGCAAGCTTTGGAAAAGTGGGTATCATGCTATTACCATTTTCACCATGACAGCTTATACAATTAGTTGCTTTAGATTCTCCAGCAGAGATGTTCCCTTTTGCCTGGCCAAGTGTCGGGGACATTACAAATGCAAGCATTAATGGGAAAGCAAGCAGTTTTTTGATCATCATATTCCCTCTTAAGGAGTCAGTGTATTAGAGATTAGCCAGCATTAATTGCTCAAGCCTAACCGTGTGGAGTATATAATAACTGAAATATCCTTTAATCGCGAGATAACGATGAATCCAGTTTATCATCAAGCTAAATTTATCAATAGTGCACCTAAACTTATTGATGCCCCCGAAGACCAAGGTAAAGAAGTTGCTTTTGCAGGGAGGTCAAATGCCGGTAAGTCCAGTGCTATCAATACGTTAACCCGGCAAAAATCCTTGGCTCGTATTAGCAAGACCCCAGGAAGAACGCAGTTACTGAATTTTTTTGAAATTGATGAGCAACGAAAATTTGTAGATCTTCCTGGCTATGGTTATGCGAAAGTGCCTCTGTCTGTGAAGAAACAGTGGCATCGAATGATGGAAAATTACCTGCACAAGCGGGATGCTTTATGTGGCATTGTCTTAGTCATGGATGTCAGGCACCCGCTCACAGACTTTGATATGCAAATGATTGAGTGGTGCGAACACACGCAATTACCTTTGCATATTTTATTAACCAAGGCGGATAAATTAAATTTTGGTGCGGCAAAGAATATTTTGCTAAAAGTACAACAAGAGCTATTAGAGGTTGATGTGACAGTTTCTCTACAGTTGTTTTCTTCCTTAAAAAAAACCGGGGTTGATGAAATTCATGCAGTACTTGATCAATGGTTTGGCTTTGAATAGTCAATAAAAATTCAGCGGAACCTGCATTGCTGGCTGGCTGCTAAAGCACATTTTCAACCCCTTCCTGAGCCACAATAATGTCATAGTCAATAACGGGGTTATTTGCTATTAATTGTTGTTGAATACTTTCCAGTTGCTGGTCCGTTCGGGTGGGCTCATGATGGGTCAGAAAAAGTTTTTTTACTTTGGCGAGGGCTGCGTGTTTTAATGCCAGATTATATGTACCATGTCCCCAGCCTGTTTTAATCTGGTATTCCTCGGTGGTGTAGGATGCATCCATAATGAGTGCATCAACACCCTGCATCAGCGATATAATGTCTTTTAATTTGTCATCGATAAAGGCTTGGGAGGTCGTGTACTGGCTGTCTTCAGGTCGGTAAATATTGCGTAAAGGTTCATAATCTCCGGTAAAAAATAGAGATTGATGATCACAGTCAATCCGGTAACCAAAATTGAGTCCGGAATGACTGAGCAGGATGGGGGTTATTTCGGCGTTGCCAATGCGGATAGTCTCACCGGCTTTGATGGTGTTGTATTCAACCGAGGCATTAAGTTCTGTCTCACCAACGGGGAAATAGCTGTCTTGTAGCTGTACATTGAGTGCACGCTCGATGCCTTCATGTGTGACGGGATCGTGGGCACCAAATAGTTTCAGGCTGTTTCCGGGAATGAACATGGGGGCAAAGAAAGGCAGACCTTGAATGTGGTCCCAGTGTGTGTGTGTGATAAAAATATGCGCTGTAATAGGCAGTTGCTGAAGGAGTTGTTGTCCCAGCATATGAATGCCAGTTCCGGCATCTAAAATGATTAAATCATCGTCATCGGTTCTGATTTCAATGCAGGTTGTATTTCCGCCATATTTAACCGTGTTGGGTCCGGGTGTTGCTATGGAGCCTCTGACGCCCCAGAATTTAAATTTCATAGTCAGTTCTTATGCGAAATGTAGGAGAGGCTTGCGGCTATTCATATTGGCTTGAATAGCATTAAATGTTACTGCTCTCGGCATTTTAAACCCAAACAGCAAAGCAGATTATGCTAGCCGAAGCATTAACATCAGAACTTAATTGTACGATGCCGTATACGCTTTTGGGGAAAGCCGGGATGGTTTCAACAAATGCAATGAATTCGTGTTTGAGTGTATCTGACCTTCAAAATCAAGCAATAAGTGGTTAACTCATACTAACTGAGCATAGCAGATAAAAAAGTGCTGTGTTAAAGGGCGGTAATTCTAATGTGCTTCATGCCAATTATTTCCTATGCCAATATCCACGATGAGCGGTACTTTCAATTGTATGGCTGAACTCATGATTTTATTAATGGCAGTAGAAAATGAGTCGACCTGATCTTCAATCACTTCAAAAACCAATTCATCATGTACCTGCATAATCATTTTATTCGTTGATGGATTTTGCTGTAGCCATTGATCGGCATTGATCATGGCTATTTTGATAATATCGGCGGCGGTACCTTGCATGGGTGCGTTTATTGCTGTGCGTTCAGCAGATTGTCTTCTGGCTGCATTACGTGATGTAATTTCGGGTAAATACAATCTTCGTCCCAATAAGGTTTCAACATAGCCCTGTTGCTTGGCCTGTTCGCGGATAGTATTCATGTACTGTTTAACCCCCGGGTAACGGTCAAAATATAAATTAATATAAGACTGTGCTTGAGTCCGGTTAATACCCAGCTGTTGCGCAAGTCCAAAAGCAGACATGCCGTAAATCAGCCCAAAATTAATGGCTTTGGCCGAGCGACGTAAATCGGCAGTGACTTGGTCTATGTTGACTGCAAATACTTCAGCAGCGGTAGCGCTATGAATATCAATATCGTTGGCAAATGCGGCTAATAAGCCTTCATCTTCCGATAAATGCGCCATAATACGCAATTCAATTTGCGAATAATCTGCAGCAAGCAGTTGATGGCCTTCGGCCGCAATAAAAGCGGCCCTTATTTTTTTGCCTTCAGCGCTACGGATAGGAATATTCTGTAGATTCGGGTTTGATGAAGACAGTCTACCCGTTGCCGCGACGGCTTGATGATACGAAGTATGAATGCGCCCTGTTTTACTACTGACTTGTTGTGGCAGTTTATCGGTATATGTTGATTTGAGTTTACTCATACTCCGATATTCAAGAATCAGTTTAGGTAATGGATAGTCATTCGCCAGTTCTTGTAATACCGACTCAGCAGTAGAAGGTTGCCCTTTGGGGGTTTTCTTTAAAACCGGTAGTTGTTGTTGATCATAGAGTATTTCCTGAATTTGTTTAGGCGAACCCAGGTTGAAAACTTGTCCAGCAAGGTCGTGGGCATGTTGTTCCAGAGCAGTAATATGATTGGCTAGTTCCAGACTTTGTTGTGCCAGCATACTGGTATCTATTAATACGCCGTTTCTTTCAATGCGAGATAAAACGGGAATTAAGGGGATTTCTATTTGCTGATAAAGCTTTTCCAATACAGGCTGGTTTTTTAATTTATCTGACAAGGTGTGATGTAGCCGTAAGGTAATATCCGCGTCTTCCGCTGCATAAGGGCTGGCTTGCTCTATAGGGATGTCTGAAAATAAGAGCTGTTTGACCCCTTTTCCCGCAATATCTTCAAAATGAACAGTGTCCAGGCCTAAATATTTTTTAGCCAGATCATCCATATTATGTTTGGATGCCGTACTGTTATAGACATAGGACTCCAGCATGGTATCGTGTGCTATACCTTGGATTTCAATGTCATAGTTGGCCAGTACATTGCTATCATATTTTAGGTTTTGTCCCACTTTGGGTTTGTTAGGGTTTTCGAGTAAAGCTTTGAGTGCATGAAGAATTTCAGACCTGTTTAACTGCTCGGGTGCATCCAGATAGTTATGCGCCAGCGGGATATAAGCTGCTTTACCTGGCTCGACTGCAAATGAAACGCCGACAATTTCTGCTTCTGTGTAATTAAGACTGGTGGTTTCTGTATCAAAAGCAAACAATTTGGCTTGCTTCAGTTTTTCTAGCCAGTCATTGAAATGGGTTTGAGTGAATATGGTTTCATAGTGGGTTTCTATTGCATTACTTGGCTTGTCGGCCATATTGTCTGCTACCAATTCTTGCGGTCTAGGTGCATTAAGCATCTTGACCCAGGCTGTAAAACCCAAGTGTTCGAGCTGCTGTTTTAATTCAGCATTGTCGACATCCTGACATTTCAGGTCATCTAGTGAGTAGGGTAAGTTCAGGTGACACTTAATCGTAGTAAGTTCTTTAGACAGCTGCAATTGATCTAGATTGGCTCGCAGGTTTTCACCCACTTTGCCTTTAATTTGGTCAGCATGGTCGATTAAGTTTTCTAAGGTTTCATAGAGGCCTAACCATTTGGCTGCGGTTTTAGGTCCTACTTTAGGCACGCCTGGAATGTTATCAGATGTATCGCCCATTAAGGCTAGATAATCAATAATCTGGCAAGGTTTGACCCCAAATTTATCAAAAACGCCTTGCACATCCAGGGTGGTATTGGACATGGTGTTTTCCAGGGTAATCTGGGCATTGACCAGTTGCGCCATATCTTTATCACCGGTAGAGATCACCACCTCAAAGCCTTCGCTGGCTGCGTATTGAGCTAAGGCACCTAAAACATCATCTGCTTCGACCCCCGATTCCATAATCAAAGGTAAACCCATGGCTTGAAGTAATTGATGCAAGGGCTCTATTTGTACTCTTAAATCGTCTGGCATAGGTGGCCGATTGGCTTTGTATTGCGCGTATAAATCGTGGCGGAATGTTTTTCCAGGGGCATCAAATACCACCGTAAAATAATCGGTACGATGATCGGCAATTAATCTACGCAACATGTTAGCTACCCCAAAGATAGCGTTGGTGGGTTCACCCTGTGAGTTGGTTAGCGGTGGCACGGCATGATAGGCGCGAAAGAGAAAAGATGAGCCATCGACTAAAACCAGACGTTTATTTGATTGTGCTGACATGTTGAGAATATTTATGGGTAAGGTTAACAGAGGGTGAAGCGTGAGAAATTTTTTGCGATGCTTGTTGATCGACCAGTATACTTGGCTACTTTAAATCCATCCATAAAAAAGAAAAAGGGCATCGTATAACCCTGTCACTGTGAGTCCAGGTCAAGCTGCTGTTAATGAGCCGGGGTAGCTGAATAGCTGTTGTGGCGTTAAGATGGTTTTTTTAAAGGAATGTGATTCTCTGCAAAGGAGAGAATCCAGTCGCCGCCATACGCGAGTTGAAAATAAATATCGGCCTGTAGTTGATCGGGTACGGGTTTTTTTGCGTGTTGTATGAACTTACTGCAGTTGTTCCCAGACAGGTAATAGTAGCTGCTGACACAGTGCTTCAAAATCGGCATTGAGTATCTCCGTCACAGGTTCAATATTTTGATACAGCTGGCGCATATTAGCATCATAAAGGATTTCTTTTTGTAGCATTTCTTCAGCCATTAGCATAGCGGGTTTTGTCGTACGACGACTTTGTTTAAGTTTAAGCCCTTGCTTAATATATGCAAAGGAAGACTCGGTAAAAAAGGCATGGGGGTGTTGCAAGCCTTGCAGGAAAATAGCAATCAATTGTGCTAAATGTTCTGTTTTCGCCAATTCAGCAGGAAAAATCAGAGTCTCATCGATAGCAAGTAGATGGGTGTTTTGTGCTTGCAGTTGATTAATCAGGAGATGATGCAGCCAGGCCAACATAAAATCCTTACCTTTTAATGAACTATAGCGATAGATCAGGCTGCCATGCTGATAAATATTCGTTAGGTTACCGATCAAACGATAGTCACCGACTGAACAGTCCAGCATATAATCCTCTTGCTTTGTACCCAGGTTTTGCTGCTGGATTAAATCTGCAAATTTTATGATAGCCTGTTGTTGATCCTTGAAGGCTAATTCACCACTAGCCCCGGAAAGCCATAAGCCTTGCGCCTGTAATTTGTTTAAAGTAAAGGTTTGCTTGGTGAGCACATGTTCAACCCATTGCTGGTTAATAGCGTACGCATTCAGGGGATTTAACGCAAAAGGTTCTCGTTCTTCTGTTTGCGCCGATAGCCCGGTATAACGCAGCGCTAATTGTTGTTGAAAAAAGTATTGCTGAGGATGCCGGTAAAAAGCAAATAAATCATTAATTTCCAGGGTGGTTACGGTCTTGCTTGCAAGTTTTCCTTGCCACCAGTGTGCCACGATGGGTTGATTGTTTTGTAAAGAAATAGCGGTATCACAGTCACTTTGTGAATAACTAAAAAGCGCTGTTTGGCGATTAAAATAGCGAGGGCTAAAAGCATGTAAAGGATGTTTGCAAATTACATCGGTCAATTGATAGTGATTTTCCAATACCTCTAACAACTCACTGAGCACTACAGAAGGAGGGATCTCGGTATTATGCTGAATGGATTGTCCAATATAGCTAATGTGTAATTGTTGTCGGGTTGATAAGATGATTTCCAGAAACTGATAGCGATCATCTGCCCGACGGGAGCGATCACCTTTACGAAAATTCTGGCCGATTAGATCGAAATTGGGATAACGGTCTATGCTGGGAAATTCACCTTCGTTTATTCCCAATAAGGCAATGACTTTAAACGGGATGGAACGCATCGGTAACATGGAACAAAAAGTCAATTGTCCGCGTAAAAAACCGTTGGCTGATTGGCTTTCAGACATTCTGCCGGCTAACCAGGCCAAGATGACATCCAGACTTACCTTTTCAGTATGGTATTGAGCGGGTTCTTGCAATTGTTGCAATAGTTCATACAGCTGTTGTTGCTGGCTTTGTGCCGCCGATGTCGGGGCAGATAATAAATGATCGGCATAATAGTGCAGACGAGTACACCAATGGCTTAAGGAAGTGGCTTGACTCAATTCATCACTGGCTTTGAATAACAGTTGCATAAAATCATTAAGACTGCCCAGTACTAAAGCGGAAACACCTTCTATATCAGCATAGGGTAAAACCTCATCGATAAAGGCGTCATCATTGCCTACTGCATAGCCCATCAATAAACGATCTAAAGTCGCCTGCCAGGTATTCTGGCTGAATTCAGGCAGGCCTAATTGTTTTTTATGCGTGGCTGATTTTCCCCATCGGACCTGGGTATGGGAGACCCAGTGTTTAATCAGTTCCAGCTCTGATTCAGCAATGGAAAATTTATGTAAAACCTGAGGCTGTTCTAGCAAATCCATCACACTCTGCCAGCCAAAACGACTTTGAGAGAGTGTTAAGAAGCGGATAAAGCTATCAAGGAGGGTGTTACTCAGCGCTAAACTACGGTCAGCAATGGCATGTTGAATATCACTAAATACAGCAGCAATAAAAGGGGCATATTGCTGAATATCGGGAGCCATAATAACAATATCACGTAATTCCAGATTGCTGTCTTGTTCCAGGGCATCAAGCAATTGATCCTTGAGTACTTCCACTTCACGCAGTCTTGAATGACAGGAATGAATACGGATGGACGGATCTTTTATTAACGGCTGTCCTGTGGTTTGATTGTCTAAAATATCATTCTGTAACTGTTGTAAATTATGAGTGCCGGTTGCGGACTGATAACTTTCCGGTTGATAGCTGAAATGGGCTTGCTCCAGCAACATTTGCTGAAATTCCCGGCCCTGCTGTCCCAGTGTTGCTAACAAGGGGTGGCCTTCCCTATCATCATCGGCCAGATATTTTTTATGGACTAAATCGGCCCAGTAGCCTTGTGCCGGATTGAGGAGGAATAAATGGATGTCACAATGTCTGGATAAGCCTTGCAGATAATCCAGAAACAAGGGCGGTAGCGTATTTAAACCAAATACAAAAATGCGTTCAGGCAGGTCGTTTGCATAAGCATGTTCTGTGCTCTGATTGAGCTTATCAATCACATCTTGCCACAATGAGCCTCGATGTTTGTTCCCTGTCGCCTGCGTTATTAGTTTCCATAATGTACATTGCCAACGTTCATTATCGGTTTCATAAAGCAAGTGTCCTGTTTGCCAAAGCGCCAGCATATCCGGGCGCATCATTTGATACTGGTCAAAAATCTGGCTGAGCTGACTGGCCAGTTGATAACGTTTTAAATCAATGTTATCACCGCTTAAATAATGTAGTAATAGAGGGTATTCGGCTTGGTCTAGCTCACGTAGCAATGACTCAAATCGCCATAACATGAGATCTCTGTCAAAAAAATCATCGTTGAGTTGCACATCTATTTGTGCTGCCAGGCTGCTGAAAAATTTACCGGGAAATAAAAACTGATAATTCGCCCAGACCTTAAAATGGTTGGCCAGTTGCTGAGATAACCAGCGTTCCATGCCCTGACTTTGAATCAGAAAGGTTTCTGCCGCCAGAGGGTTTGACAAGGGTATGTTTTCAATCACTGTGGTTAAGTGGGCTAACAGGTTTTCGGTTTTGTTGGAGCTGTGCAGGATGAACATCAGGATTCAGCCGGTAATGCGAACAAACAGACAGCAACTCTCATCGTAAATTTCCGGCTAGGCGGGCAAAGGGTTGGCTGGGTGGAAAGTGGCTCAAGATGTCTCAACATGGGTATGGCTGCCTGGATTTAGTGCTGTGCGCTCATGACTGCAGCTGGAGAGGCGTAGCGACAAAAGCCACAGGCTATTAAATTCATATCCCTGCCTGCGGCGGGTAACAATAAAACTATGGGGTATTTGTCCAGATAATGTCAGCGTCCTCAGTTTGACTGGCTGTATCAGCGTCTTGCTGATGAAGATAGCTGCCGCCCACAATAAAGCCTAGCACCAGAAGATAGATAATTGACGTTATATACCGCACTTTTTTGACAGCCGGGTCTGGATTATATTTTCTCATTTGGGTAACCTTTGTAAATCATAATATCTAGCTTAGAATTATACCTTTGTATCAGGCATTTTTAATTTTAATGCAGCCACCTTTGCCATAGCCCTAGACCCTCATTTTATTTTCATGAGCGAACATCATCAGGAAGGCATGGCACATCTGTTATACGGGATGAATCAAGTCAGCGATTTTGTTGCATTAACCGGAGAAGCGGGAACAGGCAAAATAAGGCTATGCCACTATCTATTATAACAATTGCCAGAAAATATTGAGATGGCGCTGGTTTTTAATCCCACAATAAATGGGCATGAACGACGGGCAACTGTTGGTGATGAGCTGAAAATTAACTATGATAACGATAAGCAAAGCGCACCCTAAAAGGATTAGTCGAGGAGAGTGTTAACCGGTATTTGTTTGATATGCATGCGTAAGCCAAACATACGGTGTTAATCATTAATGAAGCCCGGCATTTGAAGCGGCAGGTATTGGAACATATTCGGTTGTTAACGAATCTGAAATCAGCAAAACCAAATTATTACAGGTCCCCCAGGTTGGTTAATCCGTATTCCAGTAACTTAACCAGCGTATTACCGCCCGTTATCACTTAACATTGTTAACTGATCAACAAACAGCAAAGTATATATATCAGCGCTTAACCATGTGTGGTGTTTTTAAGCGGCCGCAAGGCATCCCTGGTTCAGCAATGGGTTTCGTGATAGAGATTTGCTAGGGGCTTATGTACTTAGTAGGCATACCGTGAACAGTTTATTTATCAAGCCTAGAATGACACTGAAAGCCATGGGCATGAAAAGTATTACGTTGAGTATAGAGATAAGATCTTTCAGATGAGGGTTGTTCAGCAGACTGGCAAAGTCGGGGGGTTACATTATGAGAGTGTGACTCCAATTCACTTCAGTCGCCAGGTAGAATAGCGGGGCCATACCCCATCCCGCACAATGTATATGGATATATAGCATTTGAGGATGGGGTTATGATGGTGTTAACTGTATTATTTTTTGTTGCTTGAGCGTTTTCCTGCACCCTCGTCAGTAGTACCTAAAATACGATTTAAAAAGTGGGTCTGTTGTGATGTTCTATCTTCCTGACTTAACACAAGCATATCTCTAAGACCATTATAACGTTCTTTAGCGACTAGCAAATGTTCTTTCGCTTGCACTAAATCCCCTTTTTTTATAAATTTCCGGGCTTTTTTCATGGAACCATTTGCACGCATACGATTACGGTCAACTTTATCATTAGCATTAATTTCTTTAGTTGCTCGTAAGGTAGTTTTGATCGCTGTAAGAATCGGCGCTTTCTCTGCGTTGTCATCAACTAGGGTAATGACGTCATCCACAGAATATTCAGTCGCCATGATGGCCTGAAGCGGAGTTATCCTGTTGTACATGCATGCCATACCTAGACAGATAGCCTCAGAAGGTGTCGAAAATGTTCCTAAGGAAACTGCCATAGTAGTTGCTATGACCGCACTTTTTAATAATTTCATGTAATGTAAACCTCGTTATAGTTATGTTCTGTCATAAGGTCGGCAACGGTTTAGAAATATAAAATGTGTTGCAAAACAATATGAACGGCTAACTTTACCACAATTTTTGTAACAGTATTATAAAAAAAATTATTTTTAATGGTCGCTTTCAGCAATGGAGCCAGATGCAATTATTACCTGTAAAAACCGTGGCTTAAGTTATAGGGGAGCCTCTCATCCGGTTGAATTTATTTTTTTTGTCTGAGTTCAAACATTTTTTGCCCTATGAGTTGTATATTCTCATCGCTCAATATTTCTTTCATTCGGGGAGCAAAGTCCTCGTCTTCACGGGTTAAATGCGCTCTTTGAATTTTTTCAAAATCCATGGCAAATTGTAAAAACTGATCAAAATCATTAATCAGCTGAGGGTTATTCAGTTTTTCTGCCAATAAATCCCATGAGGCTTCAATTTCTTCATGATCCATCATTAAGCGTTCTATCATGCCTAAGATTAGATTGGACTGGTCAATCAATACCGGGAAAAGGGCTAGTTCTTCATCTTGATGGTGTAAGTGATTGGCAGAGGTGTAATGGCAATACATATCCATGCATTGATTGGCCCGGTTTTCATTCATACCATGCTGTTTAATTTCTCTAACTAGGACTAATAAACCTACGCCTCTGGCAATAAAGTCTATGTGGTAACTGTTGATGACTTCTAGGGCATCGGAGAAGTCTGTGGCCGGGTCTGTGAATTTGAACTCCATAGAAAGGTCGTGTGGTCTATGTTTTAATTTTGAAATTTAGCCATGCTCTGAGCCTGGTGACGCAGAGCATGGGAAAGATGTTTATCTTTGTTTAACAAATTTAGTGCGTACAATCTGGTAAGGTCTGAACATATAACCTAATGGCATACTCCAGACGTGCACCAGACGTGTGAAGGGAAACAACAAAAACACACTCATGCCAAAAAATAAATGCACTTTGTAAATAATATCCACTCTATCCAGAAAGTGAGGACTGGGGTTTAGCGCTACAATGGCTTGTGCCCATTCCGATAAATTAATCATGATCGATGCATCACCATTAAAGGCATGGTAGATAGAGACAGGAATGGTCAGTAAACCGATGCTTAAAGTGATTAATATCCAGTCCAGAATAAAAATATCCATAAAGCGGCTGTTAGCACGGACTCTGGAGTTATACATCCGACGTTTCCATAAGATTATGCCCCCCATCATGCAGACACTACCAAACGCTGCACCCAGGCAGATAGCAATGGTCTGGTGCATCATATCTGTGACCCCCCAGTTTAAAAACCATTGGTGAGGGGTTAGCAAGCCTGCGAAATGTCCAAAAAACAGGGCAATGATGCCAATATGGAACAGGATGCTACCTTTTTGTAATAATTCTTTTTCAAACAATTGACTGGAATCTGCTTTCCAGGTGTATTGTTCTCTATCAAAGCGAATTAAACTACCTACTAGAAAAGTAGTCAGGGCGATGTATGGATAAACACCGAAGAGAAAGTTTATTAAATTCATAATGAGTCCTAAGCTGCAATATCTACTACATGACCATGACGCGCCACCATTCTGACCAGTGGTGCATATGGGCTTTCATTTTTTTCCAGATTAGTGGCAATAATGTCGGCTGCCTGCGAGGTTTGTTGAAGAAAGGCCAGTGCACTGGCTTCTTCATCCATCGTTGAAATATATTCCAGAATAAGCGGTAAATAGTCGGGCAGTTCCCCATCGCCTATTTCAAAGCCTGTAGACTTGTATAACTCAGCCAGCTCTATGAGCGCAGGACCTCTTTCCCGGTCTTGCTCATCAAATAGATGATATGTTAGATACAGCGAGTTTTCAGCGGTCATATCAAAATTATTGACATATTCTGCCTGTAATTTAGTCAATGAAAGGCCGGCAGCCCAGTCGATGAAGCCAACAATGATCGCCTTATCTTCTACATTAAGGTTTGGCAGTTCAGTACTGAATTGCTTGATTTCACCCCAGTTGGCTTGTAGGTTTTTTTTGGGGTATTGCAACAGAACAGAGATGATCTTGTAAACCTGGGTTGTTGCTATCATACTCCTTCCCCCTCAGAAATTTTAGCCGCAGGGGTATAAGGAAAGAATTCGACCACTTGCAGGCTATCCGCTGATTTAGTGCGTTTATCCGGGAATAAAGATGCAGTGGGACTAATACTGCAACCATCATTACCAAATTCAAAACCATTTTGGCCCTGGAAGCCTAAAAAGTCTTCCTGACGCAGTTCTTCATGGCTGGTCGGAATCACATAGCGATCTTCATAATTGGCAATGGCCATATAGCGATACATATCACGCACTTGATCTTCACTTAAGCCCACTTCTTCAAGCACGGAGAGATCGGTTTTCTGATCCACATGCAGTGAACGGAAAAAACTGCGCATGGCAATCATACGTTTCAAGGCCAGCACAATCGGTTCTTCTTTACCGGCAGTGAACATATTGGCTAAATATTTCATCGGCAAACGCAGGGTTTCAATGCTTGGAATAACGCCATCCGGTTTGGTTGCCAGATTACCCTGATCAATTTGAGACTGCACGGGTGATAGCGGTGGCACATACCAGACCATAGGCATGGTACGGAATTCAGGATGTAATGGAAAAGCCACTTTCCATTCTACGGCCAGTTTGTAAATTGGGGATTGGCGTGCCGCTTCCATCCAGGACTCAGGAATACCGTCTATTTTGGCCTGTTTAATAACTTCAGGGTCATTCGGATCCAAAAATAAATCCAGCTGAGCCTGATATAAATCTTGATCATCGGGCACAGAGGCTAATTCTTCGATGCGGTCGGCATCATAGAGTAATATGCCGTTGTAGCGAATACGACCCACACAGGATTCAGAACACACCGTAGGTAAACCGGATTCCACACGGGGATAACAACCCGTACATTTTTCAGCTTTACCCGACTCCCAGTTATAGAACATTTTTTTGTACGGACAGGCACTGATACACATACGCCAGCTTCGGCATTTATCCTGGTCCACTAATACAATGCCGTCTTCTTCACGCTTATATAAAGACCCTGATGGGCAAGAAGCCACACAAGCAGGGTTAATACAATGGTTACACATGCGTGGTAAATACATCAAAAAGGTTTGCTCAAATTCACCGTAAACCTGTTTTTCCATATTGCTGAAGTTAACATCTTCACTGCGATGTTTGAATTTACCGCCGAGATCATCTTCCCAGTTAGGTCCCCATTCAATTTTCTCCATGCGCTGGCCATCAATTAAAGACCGGGGTCTTGCCGTTGGGGTGGCTTCAACTAAGGGACTGTTTTGTAAAACGGCATAATCATAAGTGAAAGGTTCATAATAATCATCAATCGTCGGCATATTGGGATTGCTGAATATATTGGCCAAAAGACTCCGCTTATTGCCTGATTTCAACTGTAGCTTTCCTTTGGCCAGTTCCCAGCCGCCATTCCATTTTTCCTGATCTTCCCAGTTTTTCGGGTAACCAATACCGGGTTTGGTTTCCACATTATTAAACCAGACATATTCCATGCCTTTACGATTGGTCCAGACATTTTTACAGGTTACGGAACAGGTATGGCAACCAATACATTTGTCCAGATTCATCACCAGTGAAAAATTTGCTCTTACTTTCATTATTTATCGCTCCGAGTCATCTATAAAGGTATATGCTGCCTGATGAACACCTTCTGGATTTAATGTTTGTTCCCGTTCATCTGTTAAAGGTTCTTCCATCCACTGAATATCTTGATCATCTATTCTGTGTAAAAGCACATATTCATCGCGTTGCGAACCAACGGTACCGTAATAGTTAAAACCGTAACTTAATTGGGCATATCCGCCAATCATATGCGTGGGTTTTACGGTAACACGCGTGACACTGTTTAAAATACCGCCGCGTTTGCCGGTGGTGTTGGACCCCGGAACGTTAACGTTCTTCTCCTGAGCGTGATACATCAAGGTCATGCCGTCAGGGACACGTTGACTGACCACCGCTCTGGCAATGGTTGCACCATTGATATTCAATGCTTCCACCCAATCATTATCCTCAATACCGACTTTTTCGGCATCGGTTTCAGAAATCCATAAATGCGGGCCGCCACGGGACAGACTTAACATGCGCAAATTGTCGTGATAAGTACTGTGGATGCCCCATTTACCATGCGGGGTAATCCAGTTTAATTTCAAGAACGGCTTATCCCCCAGTTTTTCTATCATTTCCGGCATGGATTTAGTATTGACCGCCGGTCTATAGGTGCAATAGGATTCGCCAAAATCACGCATCCATTGATGGTCTTGATAGAAATGCGCGCGGCCTGTTAAGGTACGGAAAGGAATATGTTCATGGATATTGGTATAACAGGCGTTATAGCTGACCTTTTCTGATTCGATACCACTCCAGGTCGGTGTGGTAATAATCTTGCGCGGTTGTGCCTTAATATCACGGAAAGTGATTTTTTCATCTTCACGTGCGCGTGCTAGATGGGTGTGGTCAATGCCTGTTTTTTTCGCTAAGGATTCCCAGGATCTAACGGCCACTTCACCATTGGTTTCCGGTGCCAGTGTCAAGATTGTTTCACAGACATTGATATCGTCTTCCAGCGAAGGCATGCCTTTGGAAATACCCTCGTCTTTAATGGTGTAGCAGATGGCTTTCAGATGTTCGTATTCTTTTTCCGTATTCCAGTCGATACCTTTTACATTATTGCCTTGTTCTTTTAATAAAGGGCCTAAGGCGGTGTATTTTTTGTAGGTATTGGCAAAATCCCGTTCGACCACTTTTAATACCGGTAGGGTTTTACCTGGAATCGGTTCGCACTCACCATATTTCCAGTCTTTAACACCCATGGCCTGACCTAATTCTGCGGGGGTATCGTGTAACAGCGGCAAGGCAACCAGGTCTTTTTGTTTGCCGAGGTGTTTTTCGGCCAATTCAGAAAAGCGCTTGGAAATGGTTTTAAAGATCTGCCAGTCAGAACGTGACTCCCAACCCGGGTCAACGGCTTGTGTTAAAGGATGGATGAAGGGGTGCATATCGGTGGTATTTAGATCGTTTTTCTCATACCAGGTTGCGGTCGGTAAGACGATGTCTGAATAGGCGCCGGTGGAATTCAGGCGGAAGTTAATATCCACCATCAAATCCAGTTTGGCTATCGGTGCATCTTTATGCCATTTGATTTCCTTACCTTCGGCATCAGCCACCACATCTTGCATGACGCCATTTTGTGCGCCTAATAAATGTTTAAGGAAATATTCATGGCCTTTGGCACTACAACCAATTAAATTAGCGCGCCAGACAAACAGGTTACGCGGATGATTTTCCGGAGCATCAATGTCTTCTGCGGCAAAGGCCAGATCGCCTGATTTTAATTGCTTGACCACATAATCCGCCACGCCTTTTTCATCTTTGGCACCTGCGGCTTCGGCCTCTTTAACAATATGCATTGGGTTTTTGTTAAAGTGCGGTGCAGAAGGTAACCAGCCCAGACGTTGTGACACGACATTATAATCAGCTAGATTATGGCCTTTATATTTATCCGATGCCGTCGATGTTAATAAAGCATCCGCATCAATTTTCTCATAACGCCATTGGTCGGTATGGAAATAGAAATAAGTCGTGCCATTCATATGACGCGGGGGTTTTTGCCAGTCCAGAGCAAATGCCACCGGTGCCCAGCCCGCTTGCGGGCGTAGTTTTTCCTGACCGACATAATGCGACCAGCCGCCGCCACTTTGACCGATACAACCACACATATGTAACAAGTTCATAATTGAACGGTAGTTCATATCATTGTGATACCAGTGGTTCAAACCTGCGCCCACGATAACCATGGACTTACCCATGGTTTTCGCCGCATTATCAGCAAATTCACGGCCACTGCGGATGATGTCGGCTTGTTTAACGCCGGTGATTTTTTCCGCCCAGGCCGGTGTGTTGGGGATGCTGGCATCGTCATAACCGGATGCAATATCGCCACCCAGGCCACGATCCAGACCGTATTGCGCCAGCTGTAAATCAAATACTGTGGCAACCAGTGTTTCATTGCCATTCAGGGTGATTTTCTTGACCGGCACATTGCGTCGCATGGGCACATCAATACCGGATTGAAAATCAGGCATTAAGACTTCGACCACATCGTCTTTGTCAAAAATCAGACTCAGTCTGGGTTTGGTTTTTTTGCGGCCTTTTTTAGGCAGCAAGTTCCATTTTTTGTCTTCACCCCAGCGGAAACCGATCGAACCATTCGGGGCAAATATCTCCCCGGATTTTTCATCAATCACTACGGTTTTCCAGTCGGGGTTATTGTCTTCACCTAAAGCATTATCAAAATCAGAGGCGCGGACAAAGCGACCGCCGACATAGGATTGTTCATGCTGATCCAGAATAACCAATAAAGGCATATCGGTATAAGTCCGGGCATATTCTTCAAAATAAACGTCTTGACTATCGATATAGAATTCTTTTAAGGCAACATGTCCCATGGCCAAGAATACGGCGGCATCGGTTCCCTGCTTAGCGGGCATCCACAGATCAGCAAATTTAACGTTTTCTGCATAATCAGGCGAAAGAACCACGACTTTAGTACCTTTGTAGCGTACTTCAGTAAAGAAATGCGCATCAGGCGTTCGGGTCATCGGTAAATTGGAACCGGCGATGACCAGATAAGTCGAGTTATACCAGTCTGCTGATTCAGGCACATCTGTTTGTTCGCCCCAGGTTTGAGGGGATGCCGGCGGTAAATCACAGTACCAATCATAAAAAGATAAACAAACGCCGCCAATCAGGGATAAATAACGACTACCTGCGGCATAACTGATCATCGACATGGCAGGGATAGGGGAAAACCCCGCTATTCTGTCAGGGCCATGCGTTTTGGCGGTGTAGACATTAGATGCGGCAATGATTTCCGTGACTTCTTCCCATTCTGCCCGGACAAAACCACCCAGACCGCGAACCGCAGTATATTTTTTACGTTTTTCGGGATCTTCCTGAATAGCGCCCCAGGCCTCAACAGGGTCTTTGCCGGCCGCGCGTTCTTCTCGGTAAAGGGAAACCAGACGTTCACGAATTAAAGGGTATTTAACTCTTAATGGACTGTATAAGTACCAGGAAAAACTGGCACCTCGGGGGCAACCGCGGGGTTCATGATTGGGTAGATCAGGTCGTGTGCGGGGATAATCGGTGGCTTGCATTTCAAAGGCAACCAAACCGTTTTTAACATGGATATTCCATGAGCAGCTACCGGTACAATTGACGCCATGCGTGGAGCGCACCACTTTATCATAACGCCAGCGATTACGGTAACTGTCTTCGGCGGATCTGTCTTCATTGGTAACAATGCCGTGACCACCGGAAAAGGTGCTTTGAACTTTCTTAAAAAAATTGAGACGGTCTAAAAAATGACTCATCGTTTTTTCTCCTGGATTTTAGGAGTAGTTACTTCAATGCGTGAGATTTTTAGTGAAATACAGTGTTGGCCACGACAGGTCTTGCACATTGAAAAATAATGATTTTTGATAAGTCGATGACTTAATTATCCTGAAATCTTAAAGTTGCAACTACATAAGGGAACTGCTGGTTTAAATTGCATTATTTAATGCAAATATTGTACCTAGTTTATTTTTTAGGTGAATTTTTATTCAGGCGAGGGCATGTTCAGCCCTAGAACGGCTAAAAAGTAGTGGTGGTTGATCTGAAACCGATGAAAAGGGCTAGCGAACCGGAAATTAATAGTGTTTCTGAATTAAAACAGTGCGTGTCGGGTTTTAAAATGCATTCTGGTGGTGCAAAAACTTCAAATGTTGCAGCTGAAGCGGTACCGTGTTGCTTTAGGTCAGGCCAGGGAGGTTATGAATGGATGTGTCATGCGTTTATCCCGTCAAAAGCACATCGCTCTCTTATGTTTTCTATAGTACTCCCCTGCAGGTCACGAACGATGGCGGTCCGTGGGGGAATAAGCGTGCAAAGCCAGCGTATTGCAGGGTGATTAGTGCAATTTGTGCGAAGGTTTTTGCAGGGTTTGCCTGGTGAATCTGTACCTAGGCTCTGGTTAATGCGATCACTAGCGCAACGGGCCTTGCCAAAAGCGCTGGTAGCAAGGGCTGTGATACCTGCTTTTGCAACAGCCGTGTCGCACTTAACAGCGGAATGACAGTGGCTGTCAGTCGCGGACGGACGAATGGTTTCCATAAGGCGCCGGGAAATATGCGTTGCCCGAAGGCGAGGAATGCGCGCGGGTCATTGCTGATCCGAAACATAAGCGAGCAACGGGTTGATGCCGCAGGATGGGGACAAATGTCATGCTCAACCGCCGGGGAAAGTAATGGCGTTTAAATCGGTACGGGGAACAATGCTGGAAGGGTATGCAACCTGCGTTGCGGAATCAAACCTTGGGGTCTTGTTGTGTTGCTGAATGACTGCCTACGCCAAAGCTTTCTAGCAGCATTAAGAACACCCCTAAAGAAATAGAGATATCAGCCACATTAAATGCAGGCCAGTGCCAGGTTTGATAATAGACATCCAGAAAATCGATGACATAACCATAGGCAAGCCGGTCAATCAGATTGCCGACGGCTCCCCCCAGCACAAATGATAAAGCGATTGCCATGAGTGTCTCATTGGATTTTAGGCGATGGATCCAGATGATCAAAACCAGACTGATAGCGAATGCCATGACGGCAAAAAACCAACGCTGCCAGCCGCCCGCTTCGCTTAAGAAGCTAAAGGCAGCGCCGGCATTGCGGACATAAGTCAGGTTGAAATAAGGCAGAATGGCAATGGATTCATAGAGCTGCATGGCACTATCAATTGCCAGTTTGCTCCATTGGTCCAGCAGCAGAATGATGAGGGATAACCATAACCATTTAAGCATTTTTCACCTGATAAGTTGTGTATATTTTATGCAAACTGACGAACTTCTCCGTCACCATCAATATTGTCTACGCAGCGTCCGCAAAGCTCAGGATGTGTCGCATGCTCCCCAATATCATAGCGATGATGCCAGCAGCGAACGCATTTTTTATGTTCTGAGGGCGTCACTTTGAGTTTAATGCCTTCAATCTCAGTCTGGATGGCGTTTTCTGGACAGAATTTCTGTTCTGTCAGGGTTGCGGCAGAGCTAATAAAAATAAAATGCAATTCACTTGATAATTGGCTTAAGGTCGAAAAATATTCTTCATTACAATACAATTCCACTTCGGCATTGAGCGATGAACCAATTTCGCCTTTTGATCGTAACTGTTCAATTTCTTTACTGACCGCAGGTCTCACCAGTATGATTTTTTCCCAGAATGCACGGTCCATGGTGGAATTTTTATCGAGTTCAAACAAGCCGTCATACCAGGTTTCCAGAAAAATGGAGTCGCTACGCTTACCAGGAATAAAGTGCCAAACTTCATCAGCGGTATAGCTGATGATAGGAGCCAGCCAGCGCGTTAAAGCTTCGACGACATGATACATGGCCGTTTGTGCAGAACGTCGGGCCAGACCATCGGTTTTTGCGGTGTATTGGCGGTCTTTAATAATATCAAGATAAAAGCTACCTAGATCCATGGCGCAGAAATGATGTACTTTCTGGTAGATTTGCTGAAATTGATAGTCTTCATAAGCCTCGATCACCTCTTGTTGCAACTGGTAAGCCCGGTCTACAACCCAGCGATCTAATGCCAGCATATCCTTGGCCGCCACTTGGTCGGAGGCAGGGTCAAAGCCATCCAGATTTGATAACAAGAAACGGGTGGTATTTCTTAAGCGACGATAGCCATCGGAGGTGCGTTTAAGAATTTCATCAGAAACATTCATTTCACCCCGATAATCGGTTGCTGCGACCCATAAGCGCAAGACATCAGCGCCTAGGGATTTCATGATAGATTGAGGTGCAACTACATTACCCTTGGACTTGGACATTTTTTTGCCCTCGGCATCCACGGTAAAGCCATGCGTTAATACGGCTTTATAAGGGGCCACGTCATTCATGGCAGTAGACGCTAATAAAGACGACTGAAACCAGCCTCGATGTTGGTCGGAACCCTCTAAATACAGGTCGGCAGGAAAATTTAATTGTTCACGACGGTCGAGCACCGCCGAATGGGTGACGCCCGAGTCAAACCAGACATCCAGCGTATCTTGTATTTTTTCATAATGCTGCGCATCATCCCCAAGCAATTCTTCAGCCTTTAATTCAAACCAGGCATCAATGCCTTTTGTTTCAATACGTGTTGCGACATCTTCAATCAGTTCTTGTGTGCGGGGGTGTAACGCGCCGGTTTCTTTATGTACAAACAAGGCAATAGGCACGCCCCAAGTGCGTTGACGAGAGATACACCAGTCCGGACGGCCTTCAAGCATACCTTCAATACGTGCCAGTCCCCAGTCAGGTATCCATTTGACACGTTTGACTTCGGTCAAGGCTTGTTCACGTAGTTTTTGCTGATCCATAGCGATAAACCATTGTGGCGTCGCTCTGAAAATAATCGGGGTTTTATGGCGCCAGCAGTGGGGGTAGCTATGCAGAATGGCTTGGTGATGGACTAATTGTCCCTGTTCTTTTAATACTTCCAGGACATGTTCATTGGCACTAAATACATGCTCACCGGCAAAAAACTGGGTGTTGGGTAAAAAGACACCATTGGCGCCAACAGGGTTATCAATAGGCAGGCCATTATTCATACCGACCACATAGTCATCCTGGCCATGTCCCGGGGCTGTATGTACCGCACCTGTGCCGGCTTCAGTGGTGACGTGATTGCCCAATACGATAGGGACTTGTCGGTCATAAAAAGGATGTTGCAGCTTTAGTTGTGCTAATGCGCTACCTTTACAATAAGCAATGACATGGTGTTCGCCTGCGCCATAGCGATGCATCACATCTTTTAATAAGGACTCAGCAATGACTAAACGTTCTTGCTGCCCGTCAATTTCACATTGCACCACAACGTATTCAAGTTCTGGATGCAGTGCGACGCCCTGATTTGCAGGTAGTGTCCACGGTGTTGTGGTCCAGATGACCACGGATAATGTGCCGTTACCCAGATGCTCAGGGGCGTGATGACAGCCAGCAAAAAAAGCAGCTTCATCAATGACTTTAAAGCGTACATCAATGGCTGGGGAATGTTTGTCTTCGTATTCGACTTCAGCTTCGGCTAATGCAGAACCGCAATCGGTACACCAATGTACCGGTTTGGCGCCTTTGCTCAAATGACCTTTGCTGGCGATTTTTCCTAAGGAACGGACGATGTCCGCTTCAAAGGTAAAATCCATGGTTAAATAGGGATTATCCCATTCCGCTAAAATACCCAGGCGAATAAACTCTTCTTTCTGAAGTTTTACCTGCTTTGCAGCATACGCGCGGCATTCTTTACGAAAAACAGCCGGGGAGACTTTAACACCGGCTTTACCTATTTTCTTTTCCACCATGAGTTCAATAGGTAAGCCATGACAATCCCATCCGGGTATATAAGGAGCGTCAAAGCCATTCAGCGATTTGGATTTAATAATGATATCTTTTAGTACCTTATTAACGGCATGGCCAATATGAATGGGACCATTGGCATAAGGAGGGCCATCATGCAAAATGAATTTAGGCCTGCCGGCAAATTCTTCCCTGATTTTTTTATATAACTCGGCTTCGGTCCACTTTTTTAAACGTTCTGGTTCGCGTTGAGCCAAATTTCCTTTCATTGGAAACGCCGTTTTGGGTAAATTAAGAGTTTTTTTGTAATCCATTGTTCGTTAACTATTTAAAATTTGTTTGGCAATAATAATATCTTGTTCTATTTGGGCTTTGAGTTGGTGCATTGAATCAAAACGCTCCTCATCTCTGATCTTTTGTTTAAAATGTACTTCAACATATTGACCGTATATTTCTTGATCAAAATCAAATAAGTGAGTTTCTAGTATAACTTTATTTCCACCGTCAATCGTAGGTCTGGTACCGACATTGGCAACACCTGCTATTTCCTTATTATTGATTCCAGTCATGGTGACGACATACACACCGGATAGGGGTGTGTTTTTTCTAAACATTTGTATGTTAGCCGTCGGAAAGCCAATCGTCCGTCCTCGTTGCTGACCATGAGCGACTCTACCGCATACTGAATAATCTCTGCCCAGCATCTGTTTGGCGGTAACTAAGTCACCAGAAACCAGAGCATCTCTGATTAATGTACTGCTCACTCGGTGCCCTTCAACCAGGTAGGAGTGGGTATTTTCAACATTAAAACCGTACTCTAAGCCTTTTTCTTGCAGCATGGCAAAATTTCCGCAGCGAGCCTTGCCAAAATGAAAATCATCGCCAATGACCAAATGCTTCACATTGAGCTTGTTGACCAGAAAGTCAATAATGAAATTTTCCGCTTTATAATTTGCAATAAGCTGGTTGAATTTAACTATCAACAGCATATCAATCGGTAGCAATTTAAGTTGAATTACTTTTTCACGTAAGCGCATCAATCTTGAAGGCGCATTGTCACCCAGGAAAAATTCCAGAGGCTGGGGTTCAAACAGCATCAACACCACCGGTAAATTCATTGATTTACCCTGCGCAGCCAGTTTTTTGATGACTGTCTGGTGGCCTGAATGCACACCGTCAAAATTTCCTATGCTTAGAACACATCCTTCTTTCAATGGCCCCAGATGGGTTAAGTGCCTAATTAATTGCATAGAAAGTATAATAAAAACCCATCATTCTATCACCATATTCAAACTAAATTCACTTTAAAAAATCAGTTGCTGCGTAGTCGGAGATAAGGGCGGGCATAAACTAAAAAACAAGTAGCATAAAGCCCGTGCTTAAGGTGAAAATGAGCCATCAAAGGGCTAAAAATAATAGCGAAGTTCAAGCCGTAAATGATCGTCTTTTCTAAAAATAAAGGCGGGATCATGGTTGTCGCCCACACTAAAAAAACGGGCTTCTAGCTCGATTTTCCAATGATCGCCCAAGCGTCTGCTGGCTTCAATATTATAAAACCGGGTGTGATGGCGCCGGTCAAAAATAACCCCTGCCAGCAGTTCGGTACTTTGTATGTCGTTCAGCGCAAACCTGAGTGCCACTAAAAAATCATCCTGAAAAACAACGGGGGCATGGCTTCCCCGGCTATCATATAAATACTCAGAGACGATGCCTATATCCAGTGCCGATCCCAATAAATTATAAAAGCTGTATTCAAAACCTGCGGTGCTGGCAAAATAGGTTTTTCCTTGACCTGAACGGACAATGGTTTCCAGCGTCCATAATACACTTTCCAGTGTCAGCTGGAGATCTAGCCCGGTTTGATGAATCATTTCATAATAAGGAATTAAACGTGTTTGTCCCGCCTTATCTATGTTGCGTCTTAGGGATGGGTCACGACTGGTACCGTAGAAATGAGAGATGCCGATATCCCAGTTAGCCACTGAATGTGACCAGCGGAAGGCATAGGCCAGATGTTTTTCAAGACCGTGCTTTTCAAACTCTTCAGCGTCCACGTCTATTGCGGGAAATGACCTTAATCTGCCAGCCCTGCCGGCAAAGGTGCGTGTCTGAAAGCCCGTTAATAAGTATAAATCCAGGGTGCCCCAGTCCTGGATCAGCGATAGATTAATCATAGGTTGACCCAGTTTGTCTTCGGTGTCGCTGTTTTCGACTAAATCGGTTTGATTGATGATATCAACCAGATGCTGAGCTTCACTGACCCCCCAGAATTCTTTTCGTATGCCCACTTTAAGCTCCCAGTCATCGGCCACTTTTAACCAGGTTAATTCGCGTATATCAAAATGGCTGCGTGAGCTGTCATGTTGCGAAAGCCGATAATAAGGCACAAAAACCAGGCTTTGCAGACCCTCATCCCAGGCATGGTAAAATTCGGGTTCTATGGCGATGGATAAATAATGAGCGTGTTGTTGAGGGTCCAGAGGCGGATGAAAAAAACTTAAACTTTCAATGGCGCTGTAGCCTGAAATTTCCAGTGCAGCAATTGGGCTAATGCTGCAGAAACACACTAAAATCAGGCCAAATTGCAACTTCGAGTGGATTGCTAATAGCATGGCCTGTTTTTGGCCGCCATTAAATGCCAGGTTATCGGGCACGTTTTAAGGTGCTTTTATCAAAATTGCGCGCGGTGAACCCCAGGCCAAAGTGATAACCCTGCCAGTGCAAAGCGGTACTTTTACCGTTTTGATGATTGCTCATTAATTGTTCATCCGCTCGCCAGTATTGATTAAGATAGTGTTGGTAATGGCTAAATAACTGCGTTTTTAACAGGGCGGATTTCCTATCGTAATAATCGATTTTAAGCACAATGTATCGGTCTTGATCGATCCAGGCTAATTGTTTGGTATATCCGGAATGCTCATATCTGGGGGTCAATTCAATCACAAAACAGACAATGCCCTCGATGGTTTCATCGCGTAGATATTTGGCATCATACTTGGCGACTTCAAAAGAGGTTAAATCTTCAAAGGCATATTCACTGCCTAAAAAGGGGCCGGATTTATTGTTGGAGGAAATACGTTTCACCCGTTTTAAGGCGGGCAGATATAACCATTGCTCATCAGGTACCAGAGCATGGGTGTAACTCAGAAATGCAGTTCCCTTGATATCGCGCGGGGTGTGAAAAATAATCAGGCTTTTATCACCGTCTCCAATCACCTCCAGGGTGTTTATTTTAAGCGATCTCAGACTGTGCCCGCCTTTTCTGTTCATCAAGCGCATGGTTAAAGTGGCTTGGGTATCGCCAAAACCGGTGTCGCGTTTATCCAGTTCGAGGATGATTTGCAGCCCTTTTTCTGCCGCCGTCAAGGCAAAAACGGGGGCTGAAAATAAGCTGACTATGATTAACAAACCCAGGTGTTTCATTTTTTCTCCATACTCATCAACAAAGGGGGTAAAAACAGTAAGTCTAAAAATAAAGCAACCGCGATGGTCATGGCGGTCATTAAGCCCATATCGGCATTCATGCTAAAGTGCGACAAACTTAATACCATAAAGCCACAAACCAATACGGTGGAGGTGATCCATAATGCCAGACCTACAGTGGAAAAGGCATAGCGTACCGCATCTTCTTTGAGCATGTGCTTATTTACCCGGGCATGCCGGTATTTACTCATGAAGTGCACGGTATCATCAACGACAATACCTAATGTCATCCCGGTAACCACGGATAAGCCCAGTCCGATTTGGCCATGGGTTAATCCCCACAGGCCAAAAGCGATACCGGCAGGAACTAAGTTGGGTATTAAGCTAATCAATCCCAGTTTAATAGATTTAAATGCCAGGCTCAGGAGTATGGAAATAAGCACCAGAGCCAGCACCGAACCGATCAGCATTCGCACAATATTACGACTCCCGATATGGGAAAACATCAAAATGGGGCTGGCTAATTTAACCTCATAGGGGCTCATGTGCTGAGCCAGCCATTGTTGAATGGTGGCTTCATAAGCCAGCATTTGATTAGAACTCATACTCTCAATCGTGACAATGAGTCGAATACCTGATTTATCAATATTGATCTGATCATTTAAATCCAGTCCATAGGGCAATGACATTTCATAGAGCAGCAGGTACTGCGCCGCCAATTCTCTTAATTCAGGCAAGCGATACCATGCAGCGTCATCGCTATGCATATTTTTATTCAAGCGTTTGAAGATATCTGTCACTGTATTGACGTGAATCACTTGCGGTTGTGATAGCAGCCACTGCTTAAGTTGGTCGACACTGTTTAAAAATGCAGGTTCATTAATGGCCCCGGGGGCTGGGGCATCAATGGCAAATTCAATATTATAAATGCCACCGAGATTTTCCATCAGAAAATCCGTGCTTTGTCTGAATTCGGTGGTTTTATCGAAATAGTTTACAAATTCATCATTGAGCTGATTAAGGGGGACAAAAGATATCAGGATTATTGCCATCATCCCATTAATCATCAATAGCGGTTTACGGCAACGAATCACCCATTCAGAAAGACCTTGCATGGCACTATGACTGAATTCGTTCCCGGTCTGGGCCTTAATCGGTAAAATTGTCATCAGGGCGGGTAAAAAGCTGATGGATAAAAACCATGCCAACAGGACGCCGATCGCCACTATATTGCCCAAATCTCTAAACGGCGGGGCATCACTAAAATTCATACTTAAAAACCCGATCGCGGTGGTCAGGCTGGTTAACAAAATCGGTTGGAAGTTAATTCTCAGGCTTTCCTGCAGGGCCTGTTTTTTGCCCTGTCCCATGCGCATGTGATGTAACTGGGTCATCAGTAGATGCACACAATCGGCAATCGCCATGGTTAAAATAATCGTCGGTGAGATGGCCGAGGTAGGGGTTAAAAACCAGCCTAACCAACCGGCGATACCCAAGGCAGAAAAAATGGAAAAAATAACTAATAGCAGTACCGCAAAGGTGGCACTGAGCGAGCGAAAACTGAGCATTAAAACCAGCATCACGACGGCATACATGATGGGAATCAGGCTGGTATTATCGTTTAAGGCGGATTCATTGAAGGCATTGCTCAGCATGGCCATGCCGGTAATGTGGATTTTCATTCCTGCATAGTTACTCTCTATCTCACGGGCCAAAGCACGTACAGCACTGGCAACTTGCATGGTTTCGTCAGGGCTTTTACCTGGTAATTGCAAAGTGACATTAACCGCACTGACATGTCCTTGAGGTGAAAGCAGACGGTTTAGCAGTAACGGTTCATTTAATGCTATTTGCTGTATTTTCTCTATCTGCTGAGGCGATAGCTGGGAGGGCACTAGATCTGCAACGATCAAATTATCATCTTTGGCCTCAGTATGTTGAAAATTGCTAATGGAGTCTACCCGACTTGAAAAAGGGACTTGCCAGGATTTTTCTGTCAACTCGTGGATGGCTTGTAATGTCTGCGGGGTAAAAACGGTGTTTTCAACGGGTTGTAAGATAAACAATACTGAATCGGATTTGTTATAGGTATCCTGTATTGCATTAAATGCCTGTAGTTGCGGATTTTCTTGACTAAAGTAGACGCGGTAGTCATTCTCAAATCCCAGCCTGGTTAATCCAGCGGACATGACGGAAACTGCGCTTAAGGTCAGGAACAAAATCCACCAGGGGTGCCCGGTCACAAATGTGGCAAAATTATTGATGGTTTGTGCTTTTTGCATTATCGGTTTTTTTCAGTAGTGTCTAACAATTCGCCTAACATAGGCTTTGCTTTAAGCTCGCGCCGGGCATGTGCATGCTTTGCATGCCGGTAACCGTGGGTGGCTAGGGAGGCTCTTTCCATAGGGTGCCTGCACAGTGCTAACGCTGAGATTGCCGATACATGGGCATCTGTTTATCAGCGGCTATGGCTTTCAGCAAACTACAGAACTGCCCCGCCCCGTCACACCACACATCTTCGTCCCATCATTGCGTGCGTATTGGATTAGCAGGCCAGTGAGTTGTTTGGATTTAGCGATGATATTCAGGGTCTGAAATAAATAGCATTACCCATGAAGTGGCTAATAATGGCAATTTTTGTGCAGGCCTTGATGTTTGTGAGCGGGCTTCAGCAAGTCCCCTGCTGTGATCAGTAAAAGCATACTTTACAGTTGCCAAGCCTAAGGTTTTTTATTGAGGAAATAAGGATAGATGGCTGCAATACGGATATTTGATACGTTAACGAGAAGCCCCATAGCGGGACGTTTGTAAAATATTTTTCTGTATAGCTTGGTTTCATTTTCGCTAATATTTTTGTAGCTGTCATCTTAAAACCCAACAAAAGTCCGCTCAGTCTATAAGGCAATCTGCTTTTCGTCAATTACCATCATCATGGGTAGGATATGTCTGGTTACAAATCAAGCTGCGAGCAGAATTTCAAGGAAGCTGCATCATATCAGGGCGAATGAGTTACGCTTTTGTTCTGGATTTCTGGCGCAGAGCCTGACTCGGTAAGGCGAAATACCATGCTGCATGTCGAGCAGCAGCAGGAAATATTCAATGAATTTTTTTTCCTGACGTCACCGTGTCATGTAAAATAGCGAACCCGTCCCATCATTCCATAACATCGTGTCACAAATACAACGTATTGCTTTAACATCTGGAGAACCCGCTGGCATTGGCCCGGATTTATGTATTCAACTTGCTCAGCTAAAACAGTCATGTCAACTGGTGGTTATTGTCGACCCTGAACTGATAAAGCAACGTGCCCGTCAATTACAGTTAGACATTGTGATTGAACATTTTGACCCTGACAAGGCAGCTCAAGTGAATAAAGC
>Ga0310122_10000335_pt1 | contig 30181 bp, 24 predicted proteins | sample CB6_Bottom_1051__FD_203503 | JGI IMG/M metagenome (GOLD analysis project Ga0310122, IMG submission 203503) | Marine microbial communities from Western Arctic Ocean, Canada - CB6_Bottom_1051 | ecosystem: Environmental > Aquatic > Marine > Oceanic | place: Canada: Western Arctic Ocean | collected...
GTGGACGGCTAGTGAAGCAGATCCAGATAGGCCTGCGACTGCGATCCCCATTCCCCATAGGGTGCCTTGTCGGTCGCCTGTCGAAAATGAACGACCGCCCGATCCCGACGACCGAGCCCGACGTAGACCTCTCCGAGTCGGAAATGGGCCGCGCTCAACCCCGACGCACTGAGACGACCGGACTCGAGAGCGCGGTCGAGGATCTTGATCGCGGCGAGGGTCTTTCCTTGTTTGGCTCTCAGAATGCCCAGATTGAGCAGTGCGGGTCCGAAGCGCGGAAAGAAGTCGAGGGCTTCCTCGAAATAAGCCGATGCTTCGGCAAACCGACCCAACTGAAGGAGCGCCCAGCCACAATTGGTCAGCGGCTGCCAGGGCCTCGAAAAGGTGGGATCCTCGGCCAGCGCTTCGCAGTGCGGGAGGGACTCCTCGTAGCGACCCAATTGCAAAAACAAGCCAGAGAGATTCAGTCGGGCGGACTGTGTCGTTATGGAGCTTTCCTCCGAATCAGAGAGCTCGATCGCGTCGAGGAAAAAGGCCTCGGCCTCGGCGGTCCTGCCCTTCCGACGATAGGCCTCGCCAAGCCACAAATGTGTGACCGGGTCGCTCGGATCGATCTTCATCGAGGCGCGAAGCTCCCGAATCGCCATCGCGGTTCGACGCGAGGAGAGATAGTCGATGCCGAGATCGCGCTTGGCGACACTCTGCTTCACCCGAGACGATGTCTCGAAGGACGAACCGCTCCGTGTCGTCGTCACGCATCCTGTGGCCGCGAAAAGGATCGCGACCAGGAAGACCCCGATCAAAGCACGTCCCCGACTTGAATTGTGTTCCGATTGATTTTTCATGGCCATCTATCCTCCAGCGAGTTCAGCAAGCGCAAGCTTCAGAAACTCGACAGCAGTCGTGCGAGAAAAGGAACGCGTTTGGGTCCTTCGCGGCGAATTCGAACCAGTGGGATGCGACCCAGCTCGGAGCCCCCACCCGTCGTGGACCCGGTCTGCTCGCCGCTGTCTTCGCTGGACGCGCCTGGAGCCCGGTTTCGAAATTTCGAGAGCTGAGTCTGGGCTGGAACCTCGGCGGCTTCCGGGGCAGCCGGTGCAGCGGGTGGCTCGACGCGGAGCGCGTCGGGCATGACCGGCTCCGCTTTCGGGCTGACTTCCTCGCTCGAGGCTTCGTCTGCAATCGCCGCCGCCTCGAGATCGAGCGACATTTCGGGGATCTCTCCTTCACTGGCGACTGCAACGTCGTCGAGCACCAGTTCAGGAATCTCTGGCAACGACGGTTCTTCACCGGGGGGCTCCACTCGGGATGAACTGTTGGCGGGGTCGAGAATCGACTTACCGGTGGCGGGTTGGGACGGCACGACTCGAGGCAGCGTCGGCATGTCGAGGTCGCCCATCAATCGTCCCCAGAGCGCCATCGCCTGGGATCGACCCTGACCGCCGGGAACAGCGTCGACCATGTCTTCGTCGAAGAGAAAACCCAGGCGCTCTGCACTTGCCAGACCGGATTCGAGAGCGTCCGCCACCGGAACACTGGCGTCGAGTGGTTCCTGGTTCTTGAACACGACGACCTGGCCACCCTCGTTCGAACGAATCCCGATTGCCAACCCGATGCCGCCATACTCCTCCGCGAAAACGACGATTGCGGCACGAGCGGGCCCAACGGGCAGAAACGTGACGTTCAGGACCGGCGCGTTCATCGCCGGGCAGAGCGCGAGAAGACTCGCCTCCGAAAGCGGCAAGGGTTCAGACAGACGTCGAAACATGGATCCTGCATCGGCCTCGCCGGCAGAATCTTGAGCCTCGCGAGCCGGCAGCCCGAACCGGAAGGCGCTGGCTTGTCTCGCCATTTTGGGATCGCTCAGACGCACGATGCCAGCCGGGGCCGAGACCTTTCGCACGGCCGCGAGAGGGATACAATCCCCCAAGGCGACGACCGATTGGGGTAGGTTGGACCCTCTCACATGCAGCGCCCCACCGAGACACGCGTCGGCAGTCCGTCGACTCCGTGTAGGATCACACAGGACCACTTAGAACCACTTAGAACCACTTAGGACCACTCAAGACCACAATGCCCAGATCTATGTGCCAGTCGGGTTCTTTAGCGATTCGAGCCTCCCGAGAAAACTCCAGCCCGTCGAGAGATCAATCCGCGTGACGCCCAACGATCGCGAAAAAAAATCGGCGCCCAAGAACGATTCCCCGCTCAAATCCTCCGAAAGGATCGAGGGCGTTGCGATCCGGTTCGCCGGTGATTCGGGCGATGGCATGCAGCTGACGGGAACAAAATTCACCGACGAAACCGCGCTCGCCGGAAATGACCTTTCGACCTTTCCCGATTTCCCCGCCGAAATCCGCGCTCCCGCCGGAACGATGGCCGGCGTCTCGGGTTTCCAGATCCATTTCTCGAGCATCGATATCCACACACCGGCGGATCAACCGGACGTGCTGATCGCGTTCAATCCCGCCGCTCTTCGAGCAAACGTGGACGACGTCAAGCCGAACGGAATGGTGATCGTCAACATCGATTCGTTCAACCAGAAGGCCCGCTCACGCGCCGGCTACCTCGAAGATCCATTGCCCGATCTTCGCGACCGTTTCCAGCTGGTCGAAGTCCCGTTCACGACGCTCAACCGCGAAGCTCTCCAAGGTCTCGACCTGAGCCAGCGCGAAATCGATCGCTGCAAGAATTTCTTCGCGCTGGGCGTACTCTGCTGGCTCTACGGGCGGCCGATGGAAGCGACCGAGCGATGGCTTGGCGGGAAGTTCAAGGGTGACGTGCTCGAGGGCAACGTCCGAACGCTTCGCGCCGGTCACGCATTCGGCGAGACGACCGAACTCTTCCCCGTCTCCTTCGTGGTCCCCGCGGCGAAGATCGAATCCGGAACCTATCGAAACATCACCGGAAACCAGGCGCTGGCCTGGGGCATCGTGGCCGCCGGCGTCCAGATGGAACGCAACGTCTTCCTCGGCGCCTATCCGATCACGCCGGCCAGTGACGTTCTCCACGAGGTGGCCCGCTACCGGCATTTTGGTGTGAAGACCTTCCAGGCCGAAGACGAGATCGCCGCCATTTCTTCGACGATCGGTGCCTCCTTCGCTGGCCAACTCGCCGTCACCGTCTCGAGCGGCCCGGGATTCATCCTGAAACAAGAAGCCCTCGGCCTGGCCGTAATGGTCGAACTCCCGCTCGTCGCGATCGACGTCCAGCGAGCCGGCCCTTCGACGGGCTCTCCGACCAAGACGGAACAGGGCGACTTACTAGCGGTTCTCTATGGCCGGCATTCAGAGAGCCCGATCCCCGTGATCGCGCCCTCTACCCCCGGAGACTGCTTTCACACGATGCTCGAAGCGTTTCGCATGGCCGTGAAGTACATGACACCCGTCATCGTGCTCAGCGACAGCTTTCTGGCCAACAGTTCCGAGCCCTGGCTGATCCCGGATGTCGATGCGCTCGAACGCTTTCCGGTCACGCATGCGACGGTGCCCGAGGTCGGCGAATTCCAACCCTACTCCCGCCACCCCGAAACGCTCGCACGCCCCTGGGCCATTCCGGGAACCAAGGGTCTCGAGCATCGCATCGGTGGACTGACCAAAGAAGACATCACCGGGAACGTCGTCTATGACGCCGACAACCACGGAAAGATGAACCGACTGCGCAAAGAAAAAATCGCGGGCATCGCGAAAGATCTACCGCCCATCGAAGTCGATGGTCCAGCCGAAGGTGAAATTCTCGTCATCGGCTGGGGCGGGACGCTCGGACCGATTACTGCCGCTGTCGAATCCCTTCGCGAGGAAGGTCTTTCCGTTTCGAGGATTCACCTGCGACATCTGAACCCGTTTCCGAGCGATCTGGGCGACGTTCTTCGGCGCTTCGAGAACGTCTTGCTACCGGAACTCTCGGACGGGCATCTCGCGATGCTCTTGCGGGCGAAGTACCTGATCGACGTCAAATCTCTCCCGAAGATCGAGGGCCTACCGTTCAAGATCTCAGAACTCACGGAAGCGATCCGCGAGTTGCATACAGCATCGGCCTAGCATCCCAAAGGGCCACGACTCAGCGTCCGAAAAAGAGGAGACATGCAATGGCAGCCGAACCGGTAGTCAAGCTCACACGCAAGGAATTCGTTTCCGATCAAGACGTCCGCTGGTGCCCGGGCTGCGGCGACTATTCCGTTCTCGCCAATGTGCAGCGCGTCATGCCCGACCTCGGGGTTCCCAGGGAAAACGTCGTGTTCGTCTCCGGGATCGGCTGTTCGAGCCGCTTCCCGTACTACATGAATACGTATGGCTTCCACACGATCCATGGACGGGCGCCCGCCTTCGCCACGGGGATCAAGGCCAGCCGCCCCGAACTCTCGGTCTGGATCGTCACCGGAGACGGCGACGGCCTGTCGATCGGCGGCAACCATCTCCTTCACTCGATCCGCCGAAATATCGACACTCAGATCCTGCTCTTCAACAATCGAATCTACGGCCTGACGAAAGGTCAGTACTCCCCGACTTCAGAGGTCGGCATCAAAACCAAGTCGACGCCGCAGGGATCGATCGATCACCCCGTCGATCCGATCGCCTTTGCGTTGGGTTGTGGAGCGACCTTCATCGCGCGAACGATCGACGTCGACGCCAAGCACATGCAGGTCATCTTGAAGCGTGCGCACGAACACAAGGGCACGGCTTTCATCGAAATCCTGCAGAATTGTCCGGTCTTCAACGACGGCATCTGGGATGACGTGCAGGACCGGAAATCCAGAGCCCAGGCGGCCCTCGTCCTGGAGCACGGCAAGCCCCTGGTATTCGGGACGCTGGACAATCAGAAGGGAATCGTTTTCAAGGACGGCATCCCGAGCGTCATCGATCTCGCCGAAGGCGATGACCCGATCGAGCGGGGCGTGGTGGTTCACGACGAGCGACCGCAAGCGTCTTCTTACGCGGGCGTACTGGCGACTCTGCGCCGACCTGAATTCCCGCTGCCGGTCGGCGTGTTTCGCGCCGTCGAGAAGCCGACGTACGAAGCGATGCTGCAGGACCAGGTCGACTCGGCGGTGTCTCAGCTCGGCGCCGGAGACCTTCGGAAGTTGCTTCATTCCGGAGATACCTGGCAGATCTAGCGCGCGAGCGCTGCACGACGACCCGACCGGTCGTCCCCGACACGCGCCCTTGCTTGAATCCGCGCCAGTGGATTCCTGGAGATTCCATGAGCGAAGCCATCGACGAAAATCCGACTCGCTCTGTGGGGCAGGCCCAGGCCGATCCCTATTCGATTCCGCTGGAAAAGATCGACGTTTCGGATTCCGAGCTCTTCGCGACCGACACACTCTGGGGCTATTTCGAGCGTCTGCGCAAGGAAGATCCCGTCCACTATTGTGCGAAAAGCGAATTTGGACCCTACTGGTCGGTCACGCGCTTCAACGACATCGTCACGGTCGAGAAGGATCCAAAAACGTTTTCTTCGGCCAAGAGCATCGTACTCCCCGACCCGGATCCGGAATTTCCGCTCGAAACCGGCTTCATATCAATGGACGGGGTCCTAACCACCTCGCCCAGCGCAACGTGGCCCAACCGGTGTTGTCTCCGCGCAATCTCAAGGTGCTCGAGCCGCTGATTCGGGAGCGGGTGATCGAGATCCTCGATGACCTGCCGTTAGGCGAGACTTTCGATTGGGTCGATCGCGTGTCCATCGAGCTGACGACCGGCATGCTCGCGACACTCTTCGACTTCCCCTACGACCAGCGACGCAAGCTCACCCATTGGTCGGACGTCGCGACAGCAGGCCCGGAACAGCTGGCCGCCATGGGGCTAACCGAAGAAGATGGAAGAGCCGTGCTACTCGAGTGTCTCGAGACCTTCATGGGCCTTTGGACGACGCGCGAGAACGCTCCCGAGAGCGACCGTCTCGACCTGGTGACGGCGCTGGCCAACGGCGCGGCGACCGAGAACATGAATCCGATGGAATACCTCGGCACGCTCGTGCTGCTGATCGTCGGAGGCAACGACACGACGCGAAACTCGATCAGTGGCGGCGTCCTGGCCCTGAACGAGAATCCAGCGGAATATCAAAAACTACGGGACAACCGCGAGCTGATTCCAAATATGGTCAGCGAGATGATTCGCTGGCAGACGCCGCTCGCTCACATGCGACGAACGGCGACGCGCGATACGGAACTCGCCGGCAAGCAGATCAAGAAGGGCGACAAGGTCGTCATGTGGTACGTCTCGGGCAATCGGGACGACACGGTCATCGACCGCGCGAACGAATTCCTCATCGACCGCAAGAGCGCACGCCAGCATCTGTCCTTCGGATGGGGCGTGCATTTCTGTGTTGGCAGCCGTCTCGCCGAGATGCAGCTGCGCATCCTCTGGGAAGAGGTGATGGAGCGACACCGCAAGGTCGAAGTGGTTGGCGAACCCATTCGTGTCCGCTCCGCGTTCGTGAAGGGCTTCGAAAAACTACCCGTCCGCGTCCACCCATGGTAGTTGAGCGCGGTCGAGTCGCTCTGCGCGGGAAGTCCTAGCCCTCCAAACCCGGTGCGGCCTGCGCGAGCGTCTCACCAATTTCTGCCGGCGAAGGCGAAACCGCGACCCCGTTCGCTTCGAGCGCGGCGATCTTGTCGGAGGCCTTGCCCTTACCACCGGCAATGATCGCGCCTGCGTGTCCCATGCGCTTTCCGGGCGGAGCGTTCTGTCCGGCGATGAAGGCTGCGACGGGTTTGTTCATGTTCGACTTCACGAACTCAGCCGCTTCTTCCTCGGCGGAACCGCCGATTTCACCGATCAGGACAACGGCTTTTGTGTCGGGATCCGCCTGGAAGAGCGCCAGCGCATCGATGAAGTTCGTTCCGATGACCGGATCGCCGCCGATGCCCACACACGTCGACTGACCGATTCCGAGGCGGGAGAGCTGGTCTACGGCTTCATAGGTGAGCGTCCCCGAGCGAGAGATGACGCCGACAGGGCCCGGCTTCGTGATCTGCGCGGGCATGATGCCGATTCGACATTGTTCGGGCGTCACGACGCCGGGACAATTCGGGCCGAGGAGTCGGGTTCGACTCTCCCGAAGAGCGGCTTTGGCCCGCGCCATGTCGAGAACCGGAATCCCCTCCGTGATACAGACCGTGAGGTCCAACTCGTTCTCGGCCGCTTCGAGGATTGCATCGGCGGCGCCCGGCGGTGGCACGAAAATCACCGAAGCGTTCGCGCCGGTTTCGGCGACAGCCTCAGCGACCGTATTGAAGACGGGAATGCCTTCGATTTCCTGGCCCCCCCTGCCCGGATGAACTCCGCCGACGACTTGTGTCCCGTATTCTCGAGAGAGTCCGGCGTGAAAGGTGCCCATCCGACCCATCCCCTGGATCAGCAGCCTCGTATTCTTGTCACACAGAATCGCCATCTCAGGCTGCTCCCTTCACGGCGGCGACGGCAAGCTCGCCGGCCTCCTTGAGCGTCTCGGCTGAAGTAATGTTCAGATCGGACGCGGCGAGAATGGCTCGACCTTCCGCCGCCATCGTTCCCTGGAGTCGGACCACGAGCGGCACGCCCACACCGAGATCGGCCGCGGCCGCCACGACCCCCTCGGCGATCAGATCACAGCGTACGATACCGCCGAAGATGTTGACCAGGATCGCCTCGACGTTCTCGTCTCCGAGAATCAGCTTGAATGCTTCCTTCACCTTCTCTTTGTCGGCCCCACCGCCCGCATCGAGGAAGTTGGCGGGTTGCCCGCCGCAATAGTGAATCATGTCGAGCGTCGCCATCGCCAGCCCGGCGCCGTTCACCATGCAGCCGATGTTTCCGTCGAGCCCGACGTAGGCGAGATCGATTTCGTTTGCCGCACGCTCGCGGGCGTCTTCTTCATCTGGATCACGCAGAGCTGCGATTTCCGGATGTCGATAGAGCGCGTTGTCGTCGAAATTGAGCTTTCCGTCGAGCGCAAAGAGATCGCCCTCGGTGGTCAAGACGAGGGGATTGATTTCGACCTGGGAGCAGTCCTTCGCCAGATAGAGGTCGAAGAGTCCGCGCACGAAGGGCACGAATTTCTTGACTTGTTCCGCGGCGAAACCGAGCTGATAGCCAAGATCGCGGATCTGATAGTCACGCAGACCCACATTCGGATCGACGAGCGCCGTCAGGATCTTGTCGGGCGTCGCTTCGGCGACGACTTCGATTTCCATGCCGCCTTCGGTCGAAGCCACCAGTGCAAATTTCTCGGCCGCACGGTCGAAAAGGATCGCGAAATAGAGTTCGCTCTCGATATTCGAACCGGCTTCGACATAGACCTTTCGAACGAGCTTGCCCTCGGGCGGGGTCTGCGGCGTGTGCAGCGTCATGCCGAGAATCTCACTCGCCGCGGTCTTCGCTTCCGCCGGAGACTTCGCGATCTTGACGCCGCCGCCCTTTCCTCGCCCGCCCGCATGGACCTGCGCCTTCACGACGACGATGGGCGTGCCCAGCTGTCGGGCTGCGCGCTCCGCCTCTTCGGGAGTCGTCGCGAGTTCGCCATCGGGAACGGCGACGCCGAACTCCCGAAAGAGCGCTTTGGCCTGATACTCATGAACGTTCATCTTCGCTCCATCTCCTCAACAGATCGGAGGGGAATGCACTGCGAGAGCCGCAACGCATGCCGATCCGCCTGGCACTTTCTTCGCTTCTAGAGTTCGAGTTGCGATACGAGCGTCCGCACATGCTCGACGGAGGCGTCGAAGCTGGTGCGTTCTTCTTCATTGAGTTCGACTTCGATGATGCGTTCGAGCCCACTCCCGCCGATCACACAAGGCACACCGACATAGAGACCATCGACTCCGAATTCCCCCTCACACAGACAGGCACAGGCCAGCACGCGCTTCTGATCTCGGAGAAAAGACTCCGCCATCTCGAGCGCCGAGACCGCGGGTGAGACGAAGGCGGACCCGGTTTTCAAGAGACCCACGACCTCGCCACCCGCCTTCTTGGTCCGTTCCACGATCGCTTCGATCCGCTCTTTCGAAATCAGCTTCTCAATCGGAATTCCGGCCACGGTGCAATAGCGAACCAGTGGCACCATCGTGTCGCCATGACCCCCGAGAACGAGCGCAGTCACGTCTCGGACCGAAACATCGAGCTCCCAGGCCACGAAGCTTCGGAACCGTGTCGAATCGAGCACGCCGGCCATACCGACGACGCGGTTCTTCGGAAACCCCGAAACTTCCTTGAAGGTGTAGACCATCGCATCGAGAGGATTGGAGATCACGATGACGAAAGCGTCCGGCGCGTTGTCTCGAACGCCGACGGCGACTTGTTTCATGATCGAGAGATTCGTTTCGAGCAGGTCGTCTCGGCTCATGCCAGGCTTGCGAGCCAGACCGGCCGTAATGATCACGACATCGGCGCCCGCGATGCCGGCGTAATCGTTTGTGCCTTCGATCTTGGCGTCACTCCTCATCAAGGGCGATGCCTCGGCCATGTCGAGCGCTTTGCCCTGCGGCAATCCTTCGACGACATCGAAGATGACGACGTCGCCCAACTCGCGGTAGGCGGCCTGCTCTGCGAGCACGCCCCCGATATTTCCGCCGCCGATCAATGCGATCTTCGGCCTGGTCCTGTTTGCTCCAGACATGGGAATCCCTCCGAATTCATTTGAATTTCATTCTCGCGTCGGCTGCGGTCGGATGCGAAGCGACAGCTCGTCGAGCTGTTGCGCGTCCACCGAAGACGGCGCTTCCATCAAGAGATCCTGACCACGCTGGGTCTTTGGGAATGCGATGACTTCACGAAGATTGTCGACACCCGCGAGTGTCATGACCCAACGGTCGAAACCGAAGGCGAATCCACCATGCGGAGGGGCTCCGACATCGAGGGCGTTCAGCAGAAAGCCGAAGCTCTTGTCCATTTCGTCGTCGTCATAGCCCATGATCGCCAGGATCTTGCGCTGGATGTCGCTTCGGTGGTTACGGAGACTGCCCGAACCGAGTTCGACGCCGTTCAGCACCACGTCATAATGAGTCCCACGCACCTTCGCAGGCTCGCTGTCCAAGAGCTCGAGATCTTCTTCGATCGGTGCGACGAAGGGCTGATGCACATGCGTCAGGCCTCCATCGCCATCGTCTTCGAGCAACGGAAAATCGACGATCAGCAGTGGATCCCATTCCCGTCCGTCGACCCGACCGAGGCGACGGCCGAGATCCTCGCGCAGACGGGAGAGAATCGTGTTCGCGCGATCCGCGACGTCGGCCTGGAAAAAGATCACCATGCCCGGCTCGGCCTCACAGCGCTCGCGAATCGCATCCTTCTCCACATCGCCCAGGAACTTCGTGATGGGAGACTTCCACGAGCCGTCTTCCTCGACGCGAATCCAGCCGAGTCCGCGCGCGCCAAGTTCCTTTCGAACGAGCTTCTCGAGTCGGTCGATCTCGCCCCGCGACAATTCCTTGGCATTCGCGATCGGCAGCGCCTTCACGATTCCCCCGGACTCCGCGACACCCCGAAAAGCCTTGAACTCGCTGTTCATGAAGACATCGGTCAGATCGACGAGTTCGAGCAGGATCCGCGTATCCGGGCGGTCGCAACCGAAGCGACTCATCGCCTCGGCGTAGGTCATGCGCTTGAAGGGCGCCTCGAGTTCGACGCCACACGCGCGGCAACCCTCGACCATCACGCGTTCGAGCACGGTCAGGATCTCTTCGACGCCCACGAAGGAGAGTTCGAGATCGATTTGGGTGAATTCGAGCTGGCGATCGGCACGCAGATCTTCATCCCGAAAGCAACGAGCAATCTGGTAGTAGCGTTCACAGCCGCCGATCATGAAGAGCTGCTTCATGATCTGCGGTGACTGCGGCAGCGCATAGAAGTCGCCGGGCTGAAGGCGGCTGGGCACCAGGAAATCGCGCGCGCCTTCCGGGGTCGCCCGCGTCAGCATCGGTGTCTCGATCTCGAGAAAGCCCTGTTCCGAAAGCGATTCGCGAACGGCTCGACTGAGGTCATGTCGAATCTGGAGAGCGCGTTGGAGTGGCGGCCGTCGCAAGTCGTGCAAGCGATACCGCAGCCGAATCTGCTCGTCGACCTCGATTTCCTCTTCGATCGCAAAGGGCGGAACGGTGGCCGAGTTCAAGATGCGCAGCTCGCGCACATTGACCTCGATCGTTCCGGTCGGCATGTTTGGATTGATCGTTTCGTCGCTTCGGCTCTCGATCTCGCCTCGAACCATCAAGACCCATTCGGATCGAAGCAAATGGGCGCGAGTGTGGGCTTCTGGGGCGGACTCGGGGCGGAAGACGACTTGAACGATTCCCGTGCGGTCGCGAAGATCGACGAAGATGACGCCGCCGTGGTCGCGTCGACGGCCGACCCAGCCGGCCAGAATGACCTCGTCTCCAACCGCCGCGCTCATCACGTCGCCGCAGCTATGGCTGCGACGCATGCTTCCCATTCCATCGAGCGGGGCGCTCTGCGTGCTCATCGGGGCTCCTGCGAATGCCGACTCGGTCGGGGCAACCCGGTCCTCCGAAACCAGCCGACTCGGTCTTCGCCGGTGAAGTCGCCGCCGCACCTTCGCGAAGTGTCCGAATCAAGAAAAACGTTTTGAAATCGGCCGGTTGGATAGCAACGGCTCAGGCGACTGTCAATTAAGAGTTGCGCTCCAGAAGCCCGTCAAGCGGTCGACTCGCCGGTCGGACCGTTCGAATCCGCTAGCTCCTCGGCTGAAGTGACGCGATTTCTCCCCTCACTCTTTGCGCGGTACATCGCCTTGTCGGCGGCATCGAGGAGCGTCTCGCGGTCTTCCCCATGCAGGGGACAAGTCGCCACCCCGATCGAGATCTTGAGCCGCAACGTTCCTTCGTGTCCCGCTTCGAAAAGATGCGCCTCCACCCGTTTTCGGATGCGCTCGGCAATCCGCATCGCGACACCGTGTTCCGTGTCGACGAGCAAGATCGTGAATTCATCGCCGCCATAACGTGCCAGCGTATCAACCTGACGAACGCATTCCCCGAGCAACTGGGAAAGGACCCGCAGTGTGCTCGAACCGATCAAATGTCCGTGAACATCGTTGACCTTCTTGAAGCGATCCAGATCGAGAAACAGGACCGAGAGCGGATTGCCATAGCGTGCGGCCCGCTGAATTTCGTTGTCCGCCGTCGCCAGCAGGTAGCGGGCATTGTAGACGCCAGTCACATCATCGATGAACGCCCTTTCCTTGGCGTTGTGGTAGCGCTCCGCGGTGGCCAGCGCGGCGCAGGTCCGGCGGGCGATCGTGCGTGCCGCTTCGAGGTCGGATTCGTCGAATCGCCGACCTTCCGAGAGAATCCAGGCGTGCCCGACCTCGCGTTCATCGCCCCGTAGCGGCACAGACAAGAGCGCGCCCGGGGACTCCAGGCCCACGCGACCCAGGGCGTGATGCAGAGGACCCCACGGCACGACGCTGACATCGCCTCGGCCCATCGTCGATTCGAGCGATTTCTCATCCAGGAGAACCCGAATCAGATCGTCGCGCACGAGTTCCGAAAATCCCCGAGCGGCCACCGCCGCGCTTCGGGGCGCCGGGCTCGGAGAAAAGAACGCGATGCCTCGAAGACACGACAATCGATCGAGCAGTAGCTCCAGAGCCATCGGGTAGAGCTTGCCGGGGTCGAGGCACGAGGCGAGCGGTTCACAGGCGCGCTCGGTCTTGAGCTGTGCGCGCAGCTTCGATTCCTCTCGTTCGGCTTCGAGCAGCTGAGCGACGATCTGCGTCGCCATCGGAAGTGCTTCGGCCTGCGCCATCGGCAGCCGGTAGATTGCGAGATCCACGACTTCGGAAGTCGCGGCCAGCGTCCGGCTATCGGCGGAGGCGATGGCGTCCGACAGGGCGATGCGGGCGATCGCCGCCCCGGGCCGATCCCATTGTGACCACACCGGGTCTTGCAGGATGGCGTCGGCCTCCGAGCCCAGAGCGATCAAGACCAGGTGGGGGGCGCCAACCGAAGAGTCCGCCGCAGCGGCGGCCGAATCAAAAAACGCGCAGGAAAACCGAGCGCCCTGTCCACACGCGGCCAGACCCTGCACGAGTTTCGCCACGATTCCCGCCGAGCCGTCGCCAACGACCAACGCGGGAATCGGGATCGACGGATCTGCCGGCGACATCACAGACTCCTCCCCGAAGGGTGCGCAAATCGGAAATCCATCCCGATGGGAATACTCTCGATATCGGAATAGAGAGTGACGGCCTTGAGCCTGCGTGTCGATGCCACGCGGGCCGGTACGACGTCCATCACGCTCACGGTTCTCGCTGAGCGAGCAGCGGTCTCGGTGTGGGATTCAGCCAGCTGAGACCCCCATCGCGGCTTCGCAGGATCCGACCTTTGTCCCCGACCACGATCCCGGTCTCTCCGCTGGGCGAAAATGCAATGGCGCGCAACGGGTCGAAATGAGGGGTCAGCCATTCTCCATCCAGGGATTCCCAATGTCGTCCGCCGTCCCGCGAGATCCACAATCCGCCCTGGGCGCCGACGGCGGCGACGCTCCGCGGCCCGATGGCCAGGGCGTGCAGATCGAAGGGGGTCGGCCGCGCGATGGTTTGCCAATGCTCGCCTCCGTCTTCGCTGCGAAGTACGGCGCCGGCCTCCCCGACCGCCAGACCCAGGCCCGATTCGTCAACCTGCACTGAACGCAAGCGCGTCTCGTCTCGAAGCTGAAGTCGAAGACTCGATTCCGGCGCCCCCCTCTCTTCCCAATAGGTTTCGAGGAAGCGTCCGTCATCGTCGAGATAGTCTTCGTAGTCCCAGGGTGGCGCGCCCAGCACGATGATGTTCTCCGGTGGGACCCGATTATCCTCGAGCACGGTTCGTACTTCCTGGATGCGACTCGCGACCAGATCGAAGAGCTCCGTCGGGTCGCGATACCTTCCGATCGATTCCAATTCCTCGGGACCAATTCTTGGCTCGAGGGTCCATTTCAGATATTCACGGTGTCGATTCTCGGAAACGAACCGCTCGAGGCGCTCTCGATTCACGTCGCTCAGCTCGACCCGACCGGTACCGAAGGCCATCGGCGAGAAGAGAGAAAAGTCCATCGGAATCTGAAGGTCCCAACTCTCCTCGAAGCTCTCGCGCGTTTCGAGGTCAGTTCCCGCGAGCCAACACCGACGCTCGACGTTGCGAGCGCAGAAGACATCTTCGAACGTGGAACCCTGCGCTCGATCGACGGGAGCCGCGGCACGAACCAGCTCCCAGCTCGCGCCATGATCGCGCGTCTGCAGGACGATTCCGTTCTCACCAAGAGCAACGGCATGCGCCGAGTCGATCGCGCTGATTCCGGATAATCGCATCGAGTCCGATGGCCCGGGGAGTCGCTGACGTCTCCAACGTTTGCCGCCGTCGTCGGTGCGAAGAATCACGCCGTCGCCGACGACCCAGCCGCGCTCCGCGTCCGCCATCGAAATCGCGCGCAGAGCCGAGACCACGGGAACGTGTGCGCGCGTCCATGACGCCCCGCCGTCCATGGTTCGATGGATCGGACCCGTTCGACTCACGATGATCGCGCGATCCTCCCCGGTCATGGCGATTGCGATCAGGTCGGTTTCGCGCCAGAGCTCTCGCGGACGAGCTTCGCGACGGTCGTCCTGACTGGAACACGCCAGCAGGAATGCCGCGAGCATCATCGCGGCGTAGAGCGACAACGATGGGGAGCGGTTCTTGTCCTCAGAGAGCACGCTGGGGGCCACCCGAAGGAGACCCGTGTGTTCAGGGCCTGGCAACCGGAAGTCGCATCAGGGTCACTCGACCCGCCGTCGAATCTTCGACGCAGATGACCTCACCGCCCATCGACGCCATCCCCTGCTGAACGATATCCGGTGGGAATCCCGTGGCGCTCCGACGATTCGAATCGGGCAGATCGACCAACGACACGACCACGGCGCGCGGTTGATCGCCGCCGAGCGTTCTCGCGAGAATCGTGAGCGGCTCGCCGGGCTTTGCCTCATCGACACGATGGCGCACGAGTTGGGTCAACAACCTTTCGAAGACGGCACTCGTCCCGGATACCCTCGGTAGATTCGGCGGCATCAGGACTTCGAAATCGATCTGACATTCCATGTCGTTCGAGAGACGATCGACGACCCGATGAATCGAGTTGCCGACGTCAAAGCGTCCCTGCTTCGGCTTGCCGCCGCGCGTGGCGACCTGCAATTCACGAAGCCATTTCTGCGCGCTCTCCGCCGAGCGTAGACCGCGATCGAGCAACACCTTCTGATCGTCGCGCAGCTGATTCTCGAAAGAGAGGGAGAGCATCTGGATCACCTGCACGACATCGGCGATGGGCTCCGAAATTTCATCGGCGAGACCTGTCACGTATTCTTCGTTGGATTGCTCTTCGAGCAGAACCATGACGACGCCCACGCGATCGTCTTCCGCCTCGATCGGCGAAGCCAATCCGACATAGGCGAAATCGCCCTCGCGGATCTGCAATCGGGCTGATTGACCGCGCTGCAGCACCTCGGCGGTCGCGCCCAGTACGACTTCTCGCGCCCCACCACCGAAGACCATGGCCAGTGGTTGCCCCATCGGATCGTCGCCGATCTGACAGAATCGACCCCGAAAGGCTGGGTTCGCGTAGACGATGCACCCATCCGGGTCTCCCACGAGAATCGGCGTCTGAAGATGAGCCAGCAGCGAGATGTCTTCGGCAGCGCTCATGCGTCTCCCCAACTGATGATGCCCGCCTGATGCATTCGCGACAGCGAGCGAAGCGCCTCGAAGCGATCCATACCGGACACCGAAACGAGATCACCGAGGGCCGTCATCCCGTCAATCATCGAGAGCAGGAAGCCGGCGCTCGGCGGCAGGTTCCGACTGTGAAGATCACTTGCAGCCCCGTCCACGAGACGGGCAACCTGCGAGAGATCGCCCAACTCCAAGCGGTAGCGCTGAAAAAGATTGGCCCGAAGCAATTCGATCATGGCCTCACATTCGAGGGTCGCTTCGGCTGGCGCGTTGGTCAGCAACTCGAGCGCTGCTTCGCCGTTTTCCGAACGAAGCAGGCGTCTGGCATCGTCGACGATCGACGGCGTTCCAGCCTCGGGCGATCCGCCACGAGGCTTGGTCCGACGGTCGGCGTCGCGCATGTAGTCGAGCGCCTCTTCGTTGCCGGGATCGATCTCGAGTGCCTCCGACCAGAGCAGAAATGCGCGAGCCACATCGCCCGTTCCATAGAGCTCGAGACCCTGTTGAAGCAGGGTGGAGACCTTCTTTTCCTTCGAATTCGAACCGTCCAACATTCTTTCGACCTCAGTCTCGGAGCTGAACCTCGTAGAGATCGTGCTCTTCGATGATTTCGTCGATTTCGACATCGGAGAGTGTTCCCGTCGAGCTCACAGTGATGGATTGTTCCTTGTCGGTCGCGAGATCCCGGGCCGACACGCTCACGATTCCGTTGGCATCGATATCGAAGCTCACCTCGACCTCGGGTTCTCCCTTCGGCGCGGGACGAATCCCGGAGAGCACGAACTCGCCCAAGAGATCGTTCTCCGCCGCCAGGTCGCTCTCGCCTTGCAACACGCAAATCTTCACCGCCGACTGATCGTCGCGAGTCGTCGTGAAGACATGACCCTTGCTGACAGGAACCGTCGTGTTGCGCTCGATCAGCCGTGCGAAGTGTCCGCCATAGGTGCCGATCCCGAGTGAGAGCGGCGTCACGTCGAGCAGCAGCATGTCGTTTTTCGAATCGAGCAACGCTGCGGCTTGCACAGCGGCACCGAGTCCCACGACTTCATCCGGGTTGACACCCCTGTGCGGTCGCTTTCCGAAATATTCCGTCACCCGACGCTGGACGAGTGGCATACGCGATTGGCCACCGACGAGAACGACCTGGTCGATGTCCGAAGCCTGCACACCAGCATCGACGCAGCATTGCTCTACGCTCTTCAACGTCCCTTCGACGACGTCATGCACGAGGCTCTCGAGGTTCTCCCGCGTCAACTCGAATTTGAGATGACGCGGTCCCTCTGAATCACTCGCAATGAAGGGCAGATTGATTTCGACGACATCGCGCATCGAGAGATCACATTTCGCCTTCTCCGCCGCGTCCTTCAGTCGTTGAAGCGCCATCGTGTCGGAGCGAAGATCCATGCCCTCGCTCTCTTCGAACCATTCCACGAGATGTTGGACGATGCGACGATCGAAATCTTCGCCGCCCAGGAAGGTATTGCCCGAGGTCGCCAGCACTTCGACCACACCATCGGACATGTCGAGGATCGAAATATCGAAGGTGCCACCACCGAGATCGTAGACGGCGATCTTCTCTTCGCCGGGCCGATTCATTCCATAGGCGAGCGCCGCCGCGGTCGGCTCATTGATGATGCGCAGCACCTCGAGGCCCGCGATCTTTCCGGCATCCTTCGTACATTGACGCTGGGAGTCATTGAAATAGGCGGGCACCGTAATGACGGCTTCCTGCACCGTCTCGCTGAGATACTCCTCGGCGACGCGCTTCATCTCACGAAGAATGATCCCAGAAATCTCGGGGCACGTGAAGGTCTTGCCACCGGCCTTGATTCGAGGGTCCCCGTTCGGCCCGCGCACGATTTCGTAGGGCGAGAGATCGATCGACTTCTGGACTTCGGGATCGTCGAATCGACGTCCGATCAAACGCTTCGCGGCGGCGACGGTATTGCGCGCGTTCGTAATCGCCTGGCGCTTGGCCAGATGGCCGACGAGTCGCTTCCCGTCCTGGGTAATTCCGAACATCGAGGGTGTCGTCTTGTATCCCCCCGAGTTGGGGATCACCGTCGGCTGACCGTTCTCCATCACGGCCACACACGAATTCGTCGTTCCCAGATCAATTCCGATCACTCGGCTCATGCCGTCCCCCCTTGCGCTTCGTTGCGCGCCCCTAGTCGCACGGAGGCCAACGCCCGTCGCGCGTCCAAATCTTCTTCGTCCAGCTTGAGTGCCCTCTCGAAGGCGCGAACAGCCGCGTCCCTGTCACCGCGTTCCCGGTGAATTCGCCCAAGCAGCGTGTGGGAGCCGGCCACTTCCGGCGACCCTTCCATATACGTCTGCGCATATTCTTCCGCGACGTCCAGCTTGCCCAACTGCAAACAGACCCGCGCCGCACGTTCGTTCAGCTCTGGATCATGTGGGCGGTACAGCAATACGTCCTCGAGTAGTTTCCAGGCATCACGCAACTCACCCTCGCTCATGCGTTCACTCGGGGTCGCGAGAAGTTTGGTCGCGCGGGCGCCGGCCGCCTGGATTCGGAGGCCGCCGAGCGCTTCCTTGAATTCGCTACAGGCGGGGTCGAAGCTGATCGCGATGCGAATATTGGCTTCCGCTTCCTGCAGACGTCCGGCCTTCTGGGAGGCCTCCGCCGCGCGAAAGATCTCCTGCGCCTTGGCTCGGCGGGCTTCGATGGCGGCCTGGTCGATCTTGAAGGGCATGCGCTGGCGAAGGCGTTCCAGCTTCGTCAGTGGCTTCGGCTTCTCCGCGCTCGGTTCGGGCGAGGCTTCCGTCGCAGGCAGGGCGACGACCGTCTCCACCGCGGACGGCGTTGAACTCTGATTCTCGACCTGACACAAATCGGGGTCGGACAGCATTTCGTGCGCTTCGAGCACTTTCTTGAAGATCCGTTCGAGGGGCAGCGCATAAGGTCCGATGTTCCGGCGGAAATAGCGATCGGGATGAAATTCCTTTGAGAGCTTGAAGTAGGCTCGCTTGATGACCTTCGGGTCGGAGGACCCCTTTTCCACGTCCAGGAGTCGGTGATAGGGTTGGTCCAGAGAAGCCTCGAATTCCAGGATTCGACGCTGAACCGAGAGATCGAGATCGAGACCCTCGTCGAATTTGCTCTCATCGATTTGCGGCGCGGGTGGTGTTTCGCTGGGCGCTTCCGCCGCATCGACCGGCGCGGACTCTTCGCCATCCGAATCAGTCTGGGCGGAAGACGATGAGGCGGAACTCGATGAATTCGAGTCAGAGCTGTTGCGAATTGCTTCGAGAAGACCTTCGTCGATCCAGCGGTCGAGACAAGAGTCCGCGTCCGCGGCTGGAATCCCCGCCATTTCTCGCAAGACACGCCAGGGAGTCGAGCCATCGAATCGCGAAAGCAGATAGCCCTCCGTCGCAGTCAAATTGAGCTGCGTCGCATCACATCCCGACGCGAGGGCAAAGATCTGCCCCATTGGATCCGAATCCTGGTTCACGGTCTGCATCGACCTCCCGAGAAAGGGCGACGCACAAGGCGAGCCCCCACTCGAAACTCATCGGCTAGCGCGGGCCTAAGTCTGAGAGATCATACGTAGGGGCGGGGAGTTTGAGAGGCAATCTGCTCGGCCTTGTCGGCGAAGATCCCGAGGGAATCACCCCAGTTCTCTCAAGTGAATCCTGGGGCCCCCGTCGACGTGGTTCTCGACCCGATCCAGGAAGTAGCCGTGGCACAGACGAGGCGGTGTCGTGGGTTCCGAGAGAATTCCGTCGACTGGGGGCGTCTCAGGTCGCGAGCAAGCGCTCGAGAATCGCATTTTGAGCGTGGAGCCGATTCTCGGCCTGGTCGAAGACCAGGCTGCGAGGGCCGTCGAGAACCTCGGCCGTCACTTCCTCCCCCCGATGAGCGGGAAGGCAATGGAGAACGTAGGCGTTCGCCGTATGGCTGAGCAGATCGGCGTTGACCTGGTAGGGGCGGAAGAGCTTCCGTCGCTGCTCCGCTTCTTCCTCCTGCCCCATGCTGGTCCAGGTGTCCGTGTACACGAAATCAACACCTTTCACGGCCGCGACCGGATCGTCGCCAACGACGATTTCAGCACCACTGACCAAGGCCATCTTTCGGGCTTTCGCGAGAATGCGGGCCGCTGGCGGATGAGAAGCAGGCGTGGCGACATTGACTCGCAAGCCCATGACGGCCGCCAGCAGGATCAGCGAATTCGCGACGTTGTTCCCATCCCCCACGTACGCCAAGGTCGCATCGGTCGGCTTGGTCACCCCGGCAATCGTCACGAGATCCGCCATCGCCTGGCAGGGATGAAGTAGATCGGTCAAACCATTCACGACCGGGATCGTCGCATCGCGAGCGAGCTGCTCGACGAGTTCATGGCTGAACGTTCGCGCCATCAAGCAATCGACCCATCGAGACAGGGCTCGCGCCACGTCCTCGGGACTTTCTCGCGTTCCAATGCCGATCTGTTCCGGTTTCAGCAGGATGGCGTGCCCGCCGAGTTGAGTGATCCCGGCCTCGAAGCTGACGTGGGTTCGCAGCGATGGCTTCTCGAAATACATCGCGAGCGTGCGCCCTTCGAGCGTGCGCGAGCGTTTCCCCGTCTTGTGGTTGCGCCGCAGCTCGAGCGCGCGCTCGACCATCGCCCAGAGTTCATCCGCGCTCCAATCCGCGACGCTTACGAAATCCTTTGGCATCTCATGTCCCTCGGGTAGACGGAACCAACAGAGTCCCAATCCCCGCGTCATCGCTGAAGATCTCGAGCAGGACCGCGTGAACCACCCGCCCATCGACGATATGGGTACAGGCCACGTTCCCGGACAACGCCTGGATACAGCATTCCATCTTCGGAATCATGCCACCCTTGATCGTCCCATCGGCGATCAATTGAGTGCATTCGTCGACCGAGAGCTCGCTGATCACGCGATTCTTGGCGTCGAGAACGCCCTCGATATCGGTGAGCAGCATCAGCTTTTCCGCGGTCAGCGCAGCGGCCAGCGCTCCGGCGGCTTCGTCGGCGTTCACGTTATGGCTGAGCCCCTGGTCGTCCACGCCGATCGGCGCGACGACGGGAATGAATCCAGCATCCATCGCCGCGACGACGACACTTGGATCCACGGCCGTGACCTCACCGACTCTGCCCAGATCCTGGCCGTCGATCAGCTTCTTTCGCACCCGCAGCAGTCCGCCGTCGCTGCCCGTATACCCGACGGCCTTTCCGCCGACCTGCTGGACCAACTCGACGATCTCGCGATTGATCTTGCCGCCGAGCACCATCTCGACGACTTCCATCGTCTCGTCGTCGGTCACCCGACGGCCGTCGATGAATCGCGATTGGCGGCCGAGGCGCTCGAGAGTCGCGGCGATCTGCGGACCTCCGCCATGGACGATGACCGGCCGGACCCCGATATGCTTGAGCATCACCACATCGGCGGCAAAGGACGCGCGCAGCGACTCGTCGGTCATCGCATGCCCGCCGTATTTGATCACGATCGTCTTGCCGTAGAGCCGCTGCATATAGGGCAGCGCCTCCATCAAGATCCTCGCCTTCTCCGTGGCTTTGTCGACCAATTCCTTCATCGATCCCGTCTCAGCCCCGCGCTTGGCGCCGCGCGTTGGCGACCTCTTCGATGCTCTGCAGCAGACTTCGGTAGAGGAGAACATTTCGCACGACCGCGGAAAACGCGGCGGCGAGGACTTCAGCCGTTCGCGGCGAAGCGGGCTGGCCCTCATTGGGGAAGACTCGTAGCACACCGACGACCTTGCCACGCAATCGGATCGGCATGCAGAGATAGGGCCGGGCAACGCCGTCGCTCGGCGTGTCCACTGCGGATTCAAATCGCGCATCGCTTGCCGCGTCTTCGACCGCGACCAACTGGCCCGTCGCGAGTACAACGCCCACCAATCCCCGATCGACGGGAAGGGTCTCATGGTCGCCCACGATTCCGCCATCGGCCTCCGCCAGAACCTCGAGCCGGGTTCGCCCCGAGTCGAGCAAGAAGACCGAAACCGGCGCAGCGCCAAGCTGCGTGGCGACCGCCGTCGTCGCGAGCCGAAGCACGCGATCCGGCTCGACTTCGGCGGCAACGGCTTCGCAAACGACGCGAGCGAGTTCCGCGTCGCCATCGATCGAACTCGCGTCGACGGGAACGACCCCTTCGGCGTCCAGCGCGCTGGAGGCTTTGAGCAGACGATCGACCTCTGGATCCCCGGTCAGAAACTCCGAAATCTGCATCCCGAGCAAACGCAACACATTGCTCTCGCTCTCCGACAACCCTTCGGAATCTTCGCTCTCCGTCAGGCATAGAACGCCGACCGACGTGCCCTGACAGATCAGTGGCACGATCGCGAAGGTCTCGCCTTCGTAGTTTCCGGCCGCCCGACCGGAAAACCGGGGATCGCTCGAAGCATCCGACACACAGAGAACCTGGCCTTGCTCGAAGCATTGGCCGGCGGGCCCTTCTCCGATCTTGCGGGCGCTCAGGGTTTCGAGATGGACGTCCACACCGCGGGTCGCGACAACGGACAACCATTCGCAATGCTCGTCGGCCAGCATCAACGACACGCGCGAGGTTCGGAACACGACGCTTGCGGCGTCGACGATGCCCTGTCGAAGAACCGAAACCCGGTCCTCGGAGGCAGCGAGCCTGACGAGTTGCGAGAGTCGATCCATTCCTGATACGAGACGCTCGATCCTCTCGCGCAGTCGGCGCCTTCCGGAATTGGCCTCGAATCCGTCGACGGCGCGACCGACGGAGAGCGTCAGCTCTTCATCGTGAAGCGGCTTGGCAAGATAATCACACGCTCCGAGCCGCAATGCCTCGAGCACGATCTCCTGATCGGTCGACGCCGAAAGCATGATGATGGACAGGTCGGGTCTCATCTCTCGAATTGAAGCCAAGACCTGGATCCCGTCCATGTCCGGAAGTCTCACATCGAGAACGACGACTCCGATCGAGGGGTCGACAATGGCGGTCAGCGCACCCTCGCCATCTTCAGCCAAGATCGTTTCGAAGTCCGCGCCGCGCAGAATTTCATCGATAGCTTCGCGAAAGAAGAGCTCGTCATCGACGATCAGCACACGACCGTGTGACCTGTCATGTGGTCCAGCAAGCGATTCCGTCATGCTTCCCCCGATCCGTTCGCAGACTCTCGCGATCTAGAGAATGAAATGGCTCAGATCTTGATCGTCCACCAGATCACCCAATTTCTTTCGAACCAGCGACTCATCGATTACCACCCGCTCGTGGCCGAGGTCCGGCGCGTCGAAGGATATCTCTTCGAGCAGCCGTTCCATGACCGTGTGCAGACGGCGCGCGCCGATGTCGGCCATTCTTTCATTCACGGTGGCCGCGATGTCGGCGATCGCCTCGATTCCGGATTCTTCGAAGACGAGGTCGATTTCTTCCGTTGCCAGCAGCGCCGAATATTGGCGAACCAGCGAATTCGTCGGCTCCGTCAGGATGCGCACGAGATCCTCTCGTCCCAGACTCGCGAGTTCGACGCGAATCGGAAACCGGCCCTGCAACTCGGGAATCAGGTCGGAGGGTTTTGCGACGTGAAACGCGCCCGCGGCGATGAACAGGATGTGGTCAGTGGACACGGGACCGTGTTTGGTCTGCACGGTCGATCCTTCGACGATCGGCAACAGATCTCGCTGCACCCCCTCTCGAGACACATCGGCACCTTGCCTTCCGCCCCCACCGGCCGCGACTTTATCGATCTCGTCGATGAACACGATTCCTGAATCTTCGACTCGAGCCACGGCGAGCTCGCGAACTTTGTCCGAGTCGACGAGACCAAGCGCCTCCTGGGCAATCAGCGCTTCACGCGCGTCCGCGACCTTCATTTTTCGCCGACGAGTCTGCTTGGGCAACATTCCCGAGAGCATGTCCTTGAATTGCAGGCCCATCTCCTCGACACCGCCGGGGGTCATGATCGAAAGTGAGGGGCCGCCCGAATCGTCGTTCAATTCGACCTCGATCTCGCGTTCTTCGAGCTCGCCGAGCCGAAGTAACTTGCGAAGCTTCTCGCGAGTCGCGCTTCCCTGCGCCTCGGGTTCCGTAATCCTGTTCACGGCCGGGGCGGACGATTCCGGCAGAAGCGCATCGAGCAATCGTTCTTCAGCACGCGTTTCAGCCTTCGTGCGAACCGATTTCTGCTCTTCCTCGGAGACCATCGCGATGGCCAACTCCGTCAGATCGCGAACGATCGATTCGACGTCTCGCCCGACGTAACCGACCTCCGTGAATTTCGATGCCTCGACCTTGATGAAGGGTGCCTGAGAAAGTTTCGCCAACCGGCGCGCGATCTCGGTCTTTCCGACGCCGGTCGCCCCGATCATGATGATGTTCTTCGGCGCGATTTCGTCGCGGAGTGCCTCGGGAACCTGCTGCCGACGCCAGCGATTTCGCAGGGCGATGGCGACCGCCCGCTTGGCCTCCCTTTGACCGATCACATAGAGGTCGAGCTCAGATACGATTTCCCGCGGCGTAAAGGCTTGCGTCTGCGTTTTGGTCAAGGCAGGGTTTCCATCGAAATGGTGTCGTTCGTATAAATGCAGATCCCCGCCGCAACACGAATCGCCGATTCGGCGATTTCGGCTGCGTCGAGCTTCGTGTTTGCGGCGAGCGCCCGCGCCGCGGCCAGAGCATAGCCGCCGCCCGATCCGATCGCGGCCACGCCATCATCCGGCTCGATCACGTCGCCGTTGCCCGAAACCATCAGCAGCGTCTCGGCGTCGCCTAATAGAATCATTGCTTCCAACCTGCGCAGGACGCGGTCTGTTCGCCAGTCGCGGGCCAGTTCGACGGCGGCGCGACGGATGTTGCCGGGATGGGTCTCGAGCTTCGTTTCCAGGCGTTCCATCAGCGTGAGCGCGTCGGCGACACCGCCGGCGAATCCGACCAGGGCTCGACCCTTCCCGATTCGACGGACTTTTTCAGCGCTCTGCTTCATCACCGTCTCACCGAGCGTGACCTGGCCGTCTGCGGCAATCGCGATCTGGCCGTCGCGCAGCACGGCGATCACGGTCGTTGATCGAACACGCTGCCGATTCGTCGTCGAAGAGGCCTCAAAGGAATCGTTCATGTCTTCTTCCATTCGCTCAATTTCTCGCTCGCCCGTCTCGAGTCCATCGGTCGGATTCGGGATCAGGTCGCTGTGCTCTTCTTTGCTACCGCTCGAGTCGCTGCCCGAGGATGAGCCCGAGGATGGGCCCGATCATAGGCCTCTCGGAGATGTTCGATCGACACGGCCGTGTATTTCTGGGTCGTCGAGAGACTTGCGTGGCCGAGCAGTTCTTGAATTTCGCGCAGGTCCGCGCCCATATCGAGTAGATGAGTCGCGTAGCTATGACGCAGCCGATGGGGATGAACGTGCTGGTCGAGGTCGGCACCGATCCCGCGCTCGCGCAGAATCCGGCGGGCCTCGCGCGCGGCCAGCCGGCGCGGCTTCTGCTCGCGACGAGCGCGCAGGGAGATGAAGAGCGGCTCACCGAGGACGCCGGCATGTCGTCGAACCTCGAGCCACTCCGCGAGTGCCTCGCGAGCTGCCGAAGGAATCGGGACCACGCGCTCCTTGCCGCCTTTCCCCATCACCCGGATTTCTCGCGCTCGCAACTCGAGATCGCGCACATCGAGAGCCGTCAACTCGCCGATCCGAATTCCGGACCCGTAGAGAAGTTCGACGAGGGCACGGTCACGCAACGCCATCCAGTGCGACCGGCGCTCCCGGTCCCCTCCCTCCGGCGCGGATCGACTCGACACCCTCGGGTCTCGAGTGATCAACTGCTCACAGTCATCGACCGAAAGTGGACGCGGTAGCCGTTTTTCCAGTTTCGGCATGGGCAGCCCATCGGTTGGATCTGCCGAGATCACACCCTCGCGGACCAGCCAGCGAAAGAAACAGCGCGCGGAGGCGAGCTTGCGACCCAGGGTGGCCGGACTGCGGCGACGATGAAGACTCGCCAGCCAAGCTCGAATGTGATCGGCATCGATCTGCGATGGTGCGATGTCGGCACCGGTATGAACGGTGAGTTGGCGCACATCGGACTCGTAGGCGCGACGCGTATGAGGCGACAGGGCGCGCTCGACGCCGAGGTATTCGCCGAAGGCTTGCGTGGCCTGTGTCCAGTTCATACCACCCCCGATTTCTCCGGCCGCACGCGTGCGCGATAGGATCCGAGGGCCGCCAACGCGCGCGCCGCAAGCAGCTCATTCTTCTCACGCTTCGGCAATTTCCTGCGTCGACCGCGACGACCGGGTTTGTTCGCCGACGCCGCGGTCCCTTCGTCGGGCGACACTTCCAATGCACGCTCGATGGTCTCGCGATCCAGCGGAGGAAAGAGTCCGTAATTGACGTTCATCGGTTGAAAGTGTTTTGCGTCGGCGTTCTGAAGATGACCGAGCAGCGCACCATGAGCCGTTTCCGGCGGCGGCGATTCCGGCGCCAACCCACTCGCCAGGCGAGCGACACATGCGCCCGCGAGATAGCCGAGAGCAGCGGACTCGACATAGCCCTCCACACCCGCCATCTGTCCCGCAAGGAAGACGCCGGGGCGTTGCTTCAGCTGCAGGATCTCGTCGAGTTGAATCGGTGCGTTCACGTACGTGTTTCGATGAATGGATCCGAAACGTGCAAAGACCGCATCGGCCAGACCGGGCAAGGCGCGAAGGATCCGTTTCTGCTCGCCAACGCGCATCTTGGTCTGGCATCCGACGAGATTCCAGAGCGTTCCGTGCTGATCTTCCTGACGAAGCTGCACGACGGCGTGGGGACGCCTTCCTGTGCGCGGATCCAGTAGGCCCACCGGTTTGAGCGGACCGAACGCAAGAGTATCCCGGCCACGACGTGCCATTTCCTCGATCGGCAGACAACCCTCGAAGTACATCGCCTTCTCGAAATCGTGCAGAGGGACCGTCTCGGCGCCGAGCAGTTCGGCGACGAAGCTCTCGTACTCGTCGCGGCTGAGCGGCACATTCAAGTAGTCGCCCACGCCTTCGTCATATCGCGATGCTCGGAACACGATCGACTCGTCGATTGAATCCGCGTAGATCGTTGGGGAGATCGCGTCGTAAAAATAGAGATACTCCTCGCCTAACGCCTTGGCGAGATCTTCCGCGAGTTCCGGATCCGTAAGCGGTCCGGTCGCCAGGATCACAAACCGCGCGTCTGGAATTCTGGATACGCGTTCGTACCTGATTTCGATTCGCGGATGGGCTTCGATCGCCGCCGTGATCTCCGCCGAAAAGCGCAGACGGTCCACAGCCAACGCCTTGCCCGCTGGAACCGCGGTCCGATCCGCTGCTTGCATCACGAGCGAGCCCAGCAGCCGCATTTCCTCCTTCAACAGGCCGACCGCATTTCCGAGCGTATTGGCTCGAAGAGAATTGCTGCAAACGAGTTCAGCGAAATCGTTCGAATTGTGGGCTGGCGATCGGCGCTTGGGCTTCATCTCGTACAGCGTGACGTCGACGCCACGTTCGGCGAGCTGCCACGCCGCCTCGCTGCCGGCTAGACCGGCTCCGACAACCACGACGCGATCGCTTCGAGTCTCCACCCTGGTTCTCTCCAAATCCGTCACTGGACCCGCAGCCCCACTCGCAACCGGGCTCGCAAAGAGCCGATTCCGATTGGAGAACATTCGAAGTCCGGGGGGAGTCGATCCTCGCGAGGTGCGACCGGGAAAAGATACCCCAGGAGCTCACGAATCGCGGCCTCTGACCCCCACTAGCGCCATTTTACGTGAATTCGGCCGTCGCGTTCCAGGACGACCCGACCGCTGAGTTCGAGTTCGAGAAGCGCTGCCGCTGATTGCGCGGCGCCACGTCCGACCTGGGACAGCAGCTCGTCGCGAGTCATTGGCCCCTCTTCGAGCGCCGCCAGGATCAACCTTTCGAGAGAGGTCACAGCGCTGCTTGAATCCACTGGAAATTCGACCCGCCGACCCTCGCGATCGAGTTGCCCGTCGAAAGCGAGGTCGTCCAGGACATCCCGGGCGCAGCAGATTGGACGCGCGCCCTCGCGCAAGAGCTGGTTCGTCCCCTCTGCGAAGGGTCCATCGACCGATCCGGGAACGACGAAGACTTCCCTGCCCTGCGCGAGGGCATGGCGCACCGTGATCAGCGATCCGCTCCGTCGACGCGCCTCCACGACGATTACGCCGAGGCAGAGGCCACTGATGATCCGATTGCGCAGCGGAAAGAGCGCGCGACGCGGCGGGACTCCGAGAGGCATCTCGGAGATGATGGCACCGGATTGCTCCATCTCTTCCGCCAGCGATCGATGTTCAGGCGGATAGATCTGATCGGGACCGCAGGCAAGGACCCCGATCGTTCGACCCTTCGCTTCGAGCGCACCGCGATGCGCTTCCCCGTCGATCCCGCGCGCCAACCCCGACACGATCGTCAACCCGGCGAACGCGAGTTCCCGACCCAGACACCGAGCCGTGTCGCGAGCGGCTCGAGTCGCCGCGCGCGCTCCCACGATCGCGATCGCGGGCCTTGGCAGAGCCGACACGTTTCCCCGAACGAGAAGGACCGCCGGCGCATCCTCGAGAGCGGCCAGGGGTTCTGGGTAGGCGGGATCGGTGAGGGGAACGACCCGAAGCCCGAGTTCTTCGAGCTTCCGGGTCCGGCTCGCCTGCGACCCGTCGCCCGGCCGCGCGGCCCTCGCTTCGCGAGCCTCTCGCGGCAGCAAAGCCAACTGCGCGCGCAGTTCCTGGAGAATCGTCTGCGGCGCAGCCCCAGCCCGCAGCCGGGGGCCCACCCGCTCGGGCTGCCAGGCAAGTGCTTGTTGGAGTTCGAGCCAGTCACCGGCCTCGGACGGAGCGAGGCCAGCGGCAGGCGCATCCACCGGCGAATCGCCGGGTTCGTGGTTCTGCATCGTCGTCAATCATCTTGGCGGGACTCGAACCGGGGAGATGCGATTGAACCTCAGCTTCACGGCGATCGCCCGACGCGACGTCGCGTTCACGTCGGGCCACGCTGGCGCGTGGATTGGCTTGGCGCGTGGCCAAACGAAGCGGGCCCGCGCGTTGATCGCACGGGCCCGAACATCGAATGGCAAGAAGCCGTCTTCCGGCACGCCTAGCGCTGAGCCAGCCTCGTCACGACGGGACGAACGTCATCGCCGACTACCAGTTCGCGAGTCGACGTCAGCACGAAGGCCACCGAGCTATCGGAGCTGACCGAAACCACGATCAGCCGAGCGACGAAGTGGTCGGGTGTCCGAACATCGACACGACGAGGGCGGTCGTTGATGACCAGTCCGGGCTCATAGACCTCGAGTTCGCTGCCGACTTCGACTCCATGGAACTCGCCGCGATTCAGGTAGACATAATCCCCGTCGGCCATCACCGTTCGCTCGCCGGGCAGGAAGGTGACCTTCCCTTCGATCGCGTCCGGCGTGGTCTGCGCCGTCACGTGCCGCTCGACCCGCTTCCGGGGCATCACACGTACGCCGCGGCGCATCTCCGCGTAACTGGTCCGGATTTCCGCGATCGAGGTATCCCCGGTCAGCGTCCGGATCTCCGCCCAGCCGAGAACGTCGACGTGGTGCCCGAGAATCCGATTGGTCTCGACGTCGCGAACTTGCTCGACGACCTGGAAGATCGTGAACTGATCCCCGACTTCGACATCACCCTCACCCATCCCGATCACGACCGGATCGCCGGCCGCCAGGTAGGTTCGTTCGATCGGGCTGTCCACGATGCTCGAGGCTCCGGCCAGATCTTCTGAACTGACGAAGCCCATCGCGTCGCGCTGGCTGATGGTGATCTGTCGACCCGAGACGATCGATCCAGGCTCCTGGCCGACCACGGAGACGGGAAAGGCCTCGGCCGAGGCGGCGAAATCGTCGAAGACGATGGTCGCGTCTTCGACCTGGGTGAAGATCTCGTCCCCGGCGTCAATCGCTCCCGCAGTGGCCGCGGTCCCCTCCGATGGGGATGCGGATGTCGGATCGAGAAACGACTCGGCCTGCGCATCACTCACGACGCGCATTTCATTCGCGGTAATCCAGATCTTGTCACCTGGATTGATCCGATGGGGATTTTCGATGTCGTCATTGTCGATCCATACGGAGGGCCAGACCCAGGGCGTGCCGAGATAGGCGGCGGCCAGGTCCCAGAGCGTGTCACCGGATGCGACCGTATGCAGACGACCGGTTCGCCCGAAGTCATCCACGCCGACCGGGCCGAGAATCGTTCCCTCGGAAATTCCGAACTCGGCCTCACCGGTCAACTGAATGCCCGACGGGCTCGCGACTTCGCTGGCCTCAGGAGCCGCAACGACGGATTCGCTCGACGAGGCATCCGCGAGGGCGGCCGACGCAGGGTCCGGTGCAGGGCTCGTCGACGGGTCGAATTCGGGATCGTCGAACGGGTCCCAGGCGAGTTCGCCGACGGCCTCATCGGACGGCGCTGGCGCAGCGCCTTCGCCCGCGACCGAGTCGCCGTCGTCCGCCGAAGGCGTCTGTAAATCTTCCGACGGTGTCTCGGCGAGAGCCACAGCGGACGCCGATGCGAA
>Ga0310122_10000339_pt1 | contig 29912 bp, 28 predicted proteins | sample CB6_Bottom_1051__FD_203503 | JGI IMG/M metagenome (GOLD analysis project Ga0310122, IMG submission 203503) | Marine microbial communities from Western Arctic Ocean, Canada - CB6_Bottom_1051 | ecosystem: Environmental > Aquatic > Marine > Oceanic | place: Canada: Western Arctic Ocean | collected...
TGTTGGAAGCATGACCTGGATAATGCCATCAACGTTGGTGCTAGATGGGTGGGCGCCTACACGCATCTCCATTCCGCCGATGAAGATCCCCAGACAGTATTGCAGCAATGGGGGCGTTTTCAGGAGGCACTCAGCGAGCTAAGTGTTCCGGATAGTGTGCTCATCCATGTGGTGAACAGTGCGGGTGCTCTGCGACTTCCAGAACTCGCAGCTTCAGCGATACGCACCGGGATCTTTCTTTACGGAGGCAGGGCGGGTACAGACCTGCAGGCTCCTGAGCCGGTTGTGTCTGTCCACGCCCGGGTCGTCCACATTCGGCAAGCTCATGCGGGAGACACTGTCGGATACGGTGCTACCTACCAAGCTGAAGCCAAAGAGCAATGGGCGAGTCTTGCAATCGGTTATGGGGACGGTATCCCAAGGCTGCTTGGAAATCGGGGGTCGGTGCTGATTCGAGGCTGTCGAGCACCGATCATCGGACGGATCTCGATGGATATAACGGTGGTAAACATCTCGGACATCGCGAATATATCTTTGGGCGATGTAGCCACGTTGATCGGTTCAGATAAAGGTGAGCAGATTACGGTGGATGACGTAGCGGAACAGGCCGATACGATTGGATATGAGATTCTCACAGGACTCTCGGCGCGTCTGCCCCGAATCTGGAGGGGGTTAGATGAATAGTGATCAGAAATTGGTTTCGTACCTCCTAGGGCGTTTCACGCGGCTAAATTCGAGAAATTCCTCAGATGAAACGACGTGCGTAGAACATTAGTTATTAGCCTTTTTGGCCTGATTTCTATGGGTATGGCCGCTTGCCAAGAGGAGAGCCCGACTACCTTGGATGCGGACCTCTTACCCAAGGAGCCAATCACCATTGAGATCGAACTCCCTTGGGAGGACTTTGCGTCGGACCTGGAGGTCTTTGGCGGGTATGGAGCCCCGTGGGAACTCGGAACAGGAGTGGTAGCGAATGCATTCGCGGGAATACTTGACGCACGCACCTTAGTCCGATTCGCAGCCTACCCCAGCGTACATCAAGTTCGGGACACCACTGGAACCACCCGCCCCGACTCGAGTTTGACATTTGTAGGAGGCCGAGTCGTTGCTTTTTTTGACACGATTGCGAGCATCACTAATGGTCCCGTAACGCTAGGTCTGGGTGCGACCCAGACGCGGTGGGATAAGAGGACAGTGACGTGGATGGCGGCAGTGGATACCCTCAACGACCTGACACTGTGGCCTCAGCCAGGGGCTGGTCCTGTGAACTCAATAGGAACGACCGTATGGGATCCAGTGGAGGGTGACTCGGCTTGGTTCGAGCTGGACTCAGTACAGGTGGAAGCTTGGGCGGATACCGCAGATGCTAGTCGAGGAGCCCGCATCGAGTTGCTCACGGAGAACACTCGTTTGCAGGTCTCTAGGGTGGTCCTAAGGCTCGACACCCGTCCGAGTTCCAACCCAGATACGCTTGTCGTGCTGAGTGTCCAGCGAGATGAGATAAGCTTTGTGTACGATCCATTCCCAGAACCGCCTGCGAATGGTATCCGTATTGGTGGTGTTCCTGCATGGCGAACAGTGCTCAACGTCAAGATTCCTACTCATCTGGATGGCCCTGCTGAGCTCTGTGTAGCTGTGGGTGGGTGTCCGATGGAACTTGAACCACTCCAGTTGAACTATGCTGCGATCACGCTGAAAAGCGCGCGAGGTGAGCAAGCTTTCCAGCCGACGGATTCTGTCGGATTGGATGTTCGCCAGGTTCTGAGACGAGATGCTCTCCCGAAGGCACCGCTGGGTGAATCTCTCACAGGGTTACTTGGACAGCGGGTCGGGCCTGACGCTTTTGGTGTCCATGCTGGGACGGACATCGAAATCCCAATTACGGCGTTTGTCAGAAACCTCTTGCGCGACCATGATGGGGTCACCAACCCGACTAAGACGTTGGCCCTCTTATCGGTGTTTGAGCCGATCTCAATTGCTTACGCCTCTTTTCACGGACCAGGGGACGAAAATGGTCCGGTTCTCAGATTGATTGTGACTGTAGGTCGAGCAATGGAGCTGCCATGAAGCAGTTCGTGCAGAGTTTAGTTCTTGCGCTTGTCATCTCTTTGGTCACTACTCCCTCCGGTGCTCAGTCTCTGTTCAACGCGGCGGGCATGGGGCTTCCGATCGAGGCAATCGACGGTCGTGCTCGAGCGCTCGGGAACTTGGGGATCGGACTTTGGGGAAGTGGTTTGCTACCTGGTGATCCCGCGGCGGCGGGGATGTTCATTGCGCCGACGGCGGTCATCGTGGGTCAGCCGTCGTGGGTAGACTATGACCACGAATCTGGAAACTCAGGAAGTATCCGAGGGAACCGTTTTCCATTGCTGGGAGTCGGTTATCCGGCCTTCTCTGGGATGTTCACAGTGAGCCTCAGCTCATTCCTGGATCAGCACTACAAGAGTCAGAGATCGTCACAGTTATACCTTAGGGGCGAGGAGAGTGAAGTCACAGACCTCTTTGAACAGGATGGATCGATCGGGAGCCTTAATCTTGGATACTCCAGACCTCTAGGAACCAGTGCTGCTCTCGGCTTCAATTTTGGTCGCTATACAGGTTCAGTGCTCCGCCGACTTGAGCGGGACTTCGGCACGGTATCATTGCCTGAAACTCTAGAGTCATACCAGACGAGTAGTCGTTGGACGTATTCCGGAACTTCTCTCACTGGTGGGATGGCTGTGAATCTCGGTGGGGTTGCTCGAGTGGCAGCCAGTGTCACTTGGTCGGGTGACTTGAACGCGACGGCGTCTGATGAAAACCAGGGAATGGACCGGAGCTTTTCCATGCCAATGCAGTATCGTCTTGGCACCAGCATTGTCCTGGCACCTGGACTCATGATCACTGCTAGCGCGGTGCAGGCGGATTGGGCGGACATTGAGGGGGATCTTGATACTCCAACTACGGTGGGGAGCACAAGTAATATCGGGGTTGGCGTCGAGCTCTCGCGTGCGAGCCTTTTCGGCCTAGCAGTACCTATTCGGTTCGGATACCGAACTGGCAAGCTTCCGTTCTCCCTCGGGAGTAGTGTCGCGACAGAACGAATCTTATCTGCTGGGCTGGGGCTTTCTTTCAGCGAGGTTGAGGATATCGTATTAGGCGGTGCAGATCTCGCTATTGAGCGGGGCCGACGATCTGATTCTGTCCTGAGAGAAGAGTTTTGGCGAGCGACGATATCGCTCCGGGTTTCCGGATACTAGCTCAGTAGCGGCCCAAGGAATTTCAACGAGGCGACACTCACAGTGCGCGTTCTCTTTCACACATTTGGTTGCAAAGCAAACCAGTATGACACCGAGCGGATGCGTCAGGAGCTTGAGGCTTGGGGAGCCGAGACGACCACCCAACGTTCTGGAGCCGACGTTTTCGTTGTAAATACATGCACGGTGACTAATCGGGCGGATGCGGAGGCACGCCGTTTCATTAGACGCTTGCATCGTGAAGCACCGTCTGCGCGGATCGTTGTGGCGGGTTGCTCTGCTGCTCTCAATGCTGACGACTACCGTTCGATGGACGGCATACTAGGAGTAGTGGAGGGGCATGATCCGGTAACCGTTGCATCGTTAGTAACATCGAGCGCTCCTATACAGATTGAACTCCGATCATCGCTGGATCGCATCGACAGCGAACCGATAGGAGGGGAACTGCTTCGGGCGCGCCGAGGCGCAGCTCGTGGTTGGCTCAAGGTCCAGGATGGGTGTGACCGTAAGTGCGCCTTCTGCGCTACGAGGCTTGCCCGAGGGTACTCGCGTTCGCGTCACCCCAGTGAGGTGCTTGCAGAAGCGAAACTCTTGGCTGAAGTGCACGCCGAACTCGTAATCACTGGCATCCATATCGGACACTATGGAAAGGACCTTGAACCACAGTGGACGTTATCCAGACTTGTGGCGGAGCTACTAGATAAAATCCCGGATGTTCGTTTTCGGCTGGGTAGCATTGAGGCTACAGAGATTGACAATCTGACCATCGAATTGTTGGTGACCTCAGGTGGACAACTTGCTCCCCACCTACACATGCCACTCCAGAGTGGAGCTGATCCAGTTCTTAGGCTGATGCGTCGCTGGCATACGAGTGAACAATACCGGCTACGTGTGCTTGAAATTGCCGACCGGATCTGGCCACTTGGACTCGGCGCTGATGTGATCACGGGATTTCCGGGTGAGACACCGACAGACCATGCAGCAACCAGTGACCTGATTAGGGAGCTGCCGTTCACGTATCTGCACGTGTTTCCTTTCTCTCCTCGAGATGGAACAGTGGCGGCCGGACTCCCCAGCCCAGTCCCGCAGCGGATCGCAGGGGAACGGAGTCGGGAACTTCGGGAAATGGCAAACGATAAAGGGCTTGAGTATCGGGAATCTCGTGTTGGTGAGAATGCGGATATCGTCGTGGAAGGCACCAGTGGAACTGCCCTTACCGGAGATTACCTGCGGGTAGGCCTCGTCGGTCTAGGCGCAGAGAGTAATGGTTTGCCGGAGCCTCGCTATAGAGGCACTCTGCAGGGTGACCGGGAGCATTTGTACATTGAGTTTCCTCAAAATCCTGCTGCCATTTTAGTATGACCAAGAGTACTCGCTCAAAACGTGCGTACGTCGAGACGTACGGGTGCCAGATGAACATCAGCGACGGTGAGCTTATGGAGGGTATTCTCACCAATAGTGGATTCGAGATTGTCGAAGAACCCGAGAACGCTGACGTAGTCTTAGTGAACACATGCGCTATCCGTGAACATGCAGAGAACCGTGTGCTCGGCCGTGTAGCCCAGCTTAACGGCCTCAAACGTGAGCGTCCCGAGCTAGTGATCGGTGTCACAGGATGCATGGCCCAAAGGATGGGAGAGACTCTTTTTGAGCGGGCACCGTACGTGGACTTGGTGATGGGTCCGGACGGTTATCGTGGCCTACCGGATGCACTCGAGAACCTCGAGGAGTACCGCACCAATAGGGAAAGCCGTTCAAGTGTTCGTGGTCCTCAGCTTGCTATCCTCGACCTCAGCCTAGGTGAGAACTATCAGGGTCTGGAGCAAAGACGCACCGAAGGACCCACGGCGTGGATTCCGATCCAACGTGGGTGTAACCACCGCTGCACGTTCTGCATCGTTCCTTATGTGCGAGGTCCGGAGAAGAACCGAGATCCATTAGAGATTCTGAATGAAGTTCGCGATTTGGTAACGAGGGGGGTTACCGAGGTTACCCTGTTAGGGCAGACCGTAAATTCTTACACATTTGCGGACCTTAGCTTTCCTAACCTGCTATCAGAAATCGCCCAAGTCGAGGGAATTCGGCGTGTGCGATTCACTTCACCACATCCAAACGATGTCACACCAGAGCTTGTGGAGGTGATGGCGACCGAACCAGCGGTTTGTGAGCACCTACATCTCCCGGCACAATCGGGTAACAACCGGACGCTGAAGCGCATGCTCCGGAGATACACGGTAGAGATACTCCTAGAGAAAGTTGAGATGGTGAGAGCAGAGATTCCTGAAATCGCACTCTCTACTGACATCATCGTGGCTTTCCCTGGTGAGACTGACGACGAGTTTCGCGATACTCTAGAGTTGATGAGGACGGTCCGCTTTGACGAGGCGTTCACGTACAAGTACTCGGCTAGAGAGGGGACTCCCGCGACACGCCTGCCTGCTGATCAGTTCGTTCCTCCGCGTGAGGCTCAGGCGCGTCTGGAGGAGTTGATCGGAGTGAGTCGTGGTATCCGGGCTGAGGTTAACGCCGGGGAGGTCGGACGCACTGATGAGGTCCTCATAGAGCGTGTCGCGCGGAATCCCGGCCAGATCTTAGGTCGGACTCGTAGGAACAAGGTGGTGGCCTTCAATGGTGATTCCGTAAGGATTGGATGCTATACCCAGGTCATGTTGGAAACCACAACCGGCGCGACGTTTGCTGGACGGGAGATTGGCCAACCCGAACTGGTGGACGGGACGTGAGCCGAATCGTCCGTGTCTTAGGTATCCTTTTGGTCGTAGGATTAGCATTTGGACTAGGGTCGCTTAACGGCTCAGAGACGGTAACATTGAAGCTCGGCTTAATAACGCTGTACGATGTTCCGATCACTGCTGTAGCCTTCGGCGGCTTATTGGCTGGTATGGTCATCATGCTTCTCTCTGGTATCCATTCGGACCTAAAGGTTAGACGGATCCTCCGAGACCGACTCACAGAAGAGGATATCGAGGAGAAGAGCCGCTTAATCGATCAAACACAGCATGATTTGTTTAGAGAGGATGAGGAAGAGAGCTGAGGATTAGTGGGACAGGATGATGGGCGGCAATGCATGTTACCACGCCACCGGTCAACAAGATGATCCTGTCTTTCTCGGGTTTTTCTAATACATCCAGAACTCGTTTTGCCTGAATCACACGCAATACTGGAAACGCCCCGTTATAGGATAAGTAGAAGCCATGTTTTGAGTTGGTTTAGTGGGTTGGTTGAGCACAATCTTGAGCATAGCGTGTTCTCAATGTTGACCTATTTAGACCTCTTTTCTATCCTCCGGACCGCCCGCCTGTCATATCTCTGCTTCCCGGTTCATGCCTGAAAACCACGTCGTCACCATCTCCCGTTTTCTCATCGAGCAAGAGCGCAAGATAGCTGAGACGACGACTGGTACCTTCACGGGTTTGCTAAGCAACATTGCGTTGGCTGCTAAGGTCATCTCTCATCAGGTCAACCGGGCGGGACTGGCTGAAATCCTGGGGGAGACGGGGCAGGAAAACTTCCACGGGGAGCGGATCCAGAAGCTTGACCTCTTTGCCGACGATGTGATGCAAAAGGCCCTAGATCACACGGGCTTGATCACATGTATGGCTTCTGAGGAGAACGAGTTCTTTTGGCCGGTTCCAGAGAACTTTCCCAGTGGGGACTATGTCGTCATCTACGATCCACTGGACGGTTCGTCGAATATCGACGTGAACGTATCAATCGGAACAATCTTCAGTATTCATTCTAAGATCTCAGATTCGGATCGTGGTGAGCTTAAGGACTGTCTTCAGGCTGGTAAGCATCAGGTTGCAGCGGGCTACGTGCTTTACGGATCGTCCACCATGCTTGTCTATACCACAGGCGCAGGAGTACATGGCTTCACGCTCGACCCGTCGATCGGGGAGTTTGTTTTGAGCCACAAAAACATGCGTTTCCCTGATCCCTCACGCCGCGTCTACTCTATAAACGAAGCTCACTACCCTGGCTGGGAAACTGGCCAGCAACTCCTCGTCGATTACCTGAAGAATGAAGGTGACTTCAGTTCACGATATATCGGGTCGCTTGTCGCGGATTTCCACAGGACATTACTCCAAGGGGGCATCTTCATGTATCCGGCAGGGCAGGGTGCCCCGGAAGGTAAGTTGCGCCTCCTCTACGAGTGCGCCCCGATTGCTATGCTTGCAGAGCAGGCAGGTGGTCGTGCAAGCACCGGAGCTAGAGATGTCTTAGAGATTATCCCTCACTCACTGCATCAACGGATACCCTTGTACGTGGGTAACAGAGAGTTCGTCGATCTAGCAGAAGATTTCTTGGCAGAAGAAGATTCAGCAACTTGAGTCCAATCATCTGCGCTGGAGAGTACTAGAACTGAGTTTGTGGAAAGACTCAGCAGGTAGCTGGCCCTTGCTCCGAGACAAAGCCCTTGTCCACATCCACTAATGGGGCTGGATAAGTGCCCGAAAAGCATGCGGTGCAATAAGGTCCTGTTTCCGCAACCGCCTCCAACATACCCTCTAATGATAGATAGCCTAGCGAGTCCACACCGAGCTTTTTCTCGATCTCCGGTACCGATAGAGTGGAGCCAATCAGCTCGCGCTTAGTCGGCATGTCGATACCGTAGAAACAAGGCCACCGTACGGGGGGGCTCCCGATCCGGAAGTGTACCTTAGCTGCACCAGATTGGCGGAGCATTCGCACAAGGCTGAGACTGGTCGTACCACGCACCAGGGAGTCGTCTACCACCACCACTCTCTTTCCTTCGACTACCTCTCGGACCGGGTTGTACTTCATCCGTGCTCCAAAATCCCGATCTTGCTGGGACGGGTTGATGAATGTTCGCCCGATGTAGTGGTTCCGAAGCATCCCCAACTCAAAAGGAATTCCGCTGTATTCAGCGAAACCTAAGGCTGCTGAGTTTGCGCTGTCCGGTACTGCGATTACCGCATCAGCTTCGACGGGGTGTTCTCTCGCGAGGTGGCGCCCGAATGCGCGTCGGGCGCGATCAACACTGACGCCTGATATTCGGGAATCCGGCCTAGCGAAGTAGACCAGCTCAAAAACACAAGGAGCGGGTTGATCCGCCGAAGGTAGGGATCGAAGTTTCTGGACCGACCCGTCCACGATCTTAATGACCTCACCGGGTTCGATGTCGCGCACGAATTCAGCACCTAAAATGTCCAGAGCACAAGTCTCGCTTACCACGATGTGCCCTTTCTCCTTTTTCCCGAGCACGAGAGGGCGAAAGCCACGTGGGTCACGTGCTGCGTAGATCACGTCGTCGATTGCCAGGACGATTGAGTATGCGCCCTCTAGGTGAGTCAGGGCATCATCGACTTGAGCATCGATCGAATCATGTCTGGACTTAGCGATCAGGTGGACAAGCGTCTCTGAGTCTGATGTGGTTCGAAAGATCGCCCCCTCGTCGACGAGACGTTTCCGCAAATCGAAATGGTTCGTAAGGTTCCCGTTGTGGGCAAGCGCGATGTTCCCGTGTGAATACCTGGCGATGATCGGCTGGACGTTGTCGAAATCGTTACCACCAGCCGTCGAGTAGCGAACGTGTCCAACAGCCGTGCGACCGACGAGTTTGCGGATCGACCATTTGTCGAAGACATCGCCGACTAGACCCTCACCCTTCAGGACGTGAGGTCCGTCCTCGTCAAAGGTGAAGATGCCTGCAGCTTCCTGACCCCTGTGCTGAAGTGCGTACAGACTCAGGAATGCGCTCTCTGAAGCAGAGTCCAGTCCACTCACACCAACAACCCCACACGCCTCTCGCGGTCGGTCGTCCAACCGGAGGGATACTTCAGTCGAGGAGGTGGGTGTGAGCTGGTTCAGAAGCTTAGAGGGTTGTCGCACCTTATTCAACCGAAGATGCTGGAGTGTTCATTATAGCAGGAAGTGCTCCGAAATACGCGCGACTTAAGGTCACAAGATCGATTTCGATTTGCCCAGCTATCGCAGTTACATGAAATGCTTCTCCCCTCCGTCCGACCTTGCCAATTCGTCTAGCTGGTACGCCGTGATCCATTGCGAGCTTAATTACGTTCTCGGTCCTATCTGGAGCACATGACACTACTATTCGTCCCTGAGATTCAGCAAAAAGGGTCGCTACTGGAGGAAGTGCGTCATCAAGCTCTACCTTAACTCCAAACGGTGCTTCTTCATCACCCAATGCACACTCAGCGAGTGCGCACGCAAGGCCGCCTTCCGAGCAGTCGTGCGCCGATCTTAATTCATTATGCTGGATCATGGTCAGAACGGCTCTTTGGAGTTGTCGTTCACGGGCGAGGTTGACCCTCGGAGGCTCTCCGGCAACTAGTCCGGCCGTCACATAAAGATATTCTGCTCCCCCCATTTCAGCTGTGTTCTCACCGAGAAGGACAATATCGTCACCCTTAGACTGGAATGATTGGGGTGTAATGTCTGATACGTTTTCGATTATGCCCACCATGCCGATCACGGGTGTGGGATAGATTGCTCGGCCGTCTGTCTCGTTGTAGAAGGACACGTTCCCACCCGTGACTGGTGTCTCAAAGGCTTTGCACGCGTCGGCCATTCCCAGGACCGCCTCACGGAATTGATAGTAGATGTGTTGCTTGAGAGGATTCCCGAAATTGAGATTGTTAGTGATCGCGGTAGGTACCGCTCCCACGCAAACTAGATTTCGGGCTGCTTCTGCCACAGCAATCATCGTGCCTCGCCTGGGATTGAGATATACGAAGCGTCCATTGCAATCGGTTGTAGCTGCAATGGCTCTCTTCGTACCACGAATACGTACAACCCCCGAAGCCCCCCCAGGACGGACAGCCGTCGATGTCCTGACCGTTGTATCATACTGGTGGTATATCCAACGCTTTGAAGCAACGTTCGGCGATGCAAGTAGAAGCAGAAACACCTTCGTAAGATCTCCTTGCGGAATAAGATGTTCGGTGAGATCCATCTCTCGAAGCTGCCGCACCTCCTCGGCTTCGATGCCCTCACGCTCATACGTGGGGCATCCCTCGGTGAGGGGAAGGGCCGGCATATCGGCGACGACTGCATCGTTCTCTAAGACCCGGAATCGTCCGTCTGCGGTTACCTCTCCAATCTCCTCAGCCTCGAGTTCCCATTTCTCCAGGATACGATGGACTTCATCTTCATGGCCCTTGGTGGCCACGACAAGCATCCGCTCCTGGGATTCGGAGAGCAGGATCTCGTATGGTGTCATGTCAGGTTCCCGCACTGGAACTCGGGCCACGTCGATCTGGACACCATTCCCAGCTCGCCCCGCCATCTCCGATGCGGAAGACGTAATGCCCGCAGCGCCCATATCTTGGATACCTGTGATGGCTCCACTGGAGATCAACTCTAGACTAGCCTCAAGAAGCAGCTTTTCCGTAAATGGATCCCCCACTTGAACTTGTGGTCGCGACGCTTCCTCGGACTCCTCGCTGAGTTCCTCGCTAGCGAAAGTCGCTCCGTGGATGCCGTCTCGCCCGGTACGGGCACCAACCACCATTAACGTATTGCCCACACCCGAAGCTGAGGCCGTGATCAAGTCCTCTTTCTTCATCAGACCAAGACACATTACGTTCACGATTGGGTTCTCTTCGTAACCTCGATCGAAGGCTACCTCCCCACCGATGTTGGGGATGCCGACGCAGTTACCGTAGTCACCGACGCCGCTGACGACTCTACCGAATAAGTAACGTACCCGCGCACTATCCAGATCTCCGAAGCGAAGAGAGTCCAGAACAGCGATGGGACGGGCGCCCATAGTGAAGACGTCTCGCAGGATACCTCCGACGCCGGTAGCAGCACCCTGGTAGGGTTCCACCGCCGATGGGTGGTTGTGCGATTCTATCTTGAACGCCAGTGCATAGCCGTCTCCTACGTCTATTACACCGGCGTTCTCTCCGGGACCTTGAATAACCCACGGAGCCTGGGTTGGAAGCAGCTGCAAGAGCCGTTTGGAGTTCTTGTAGCCGCAGTGCTCCGACCACATTGCACTGAATACACCCAACTCAGTGAACGTTGGGGTACGACCCATGATCCTACAGATGTGTTTGTATTCGTCGTCGGAAAGACCGTGGTCAGCCACGAGCTCTGAAGTGATTACGGGGTCACCCGCGCGCGGAGACACGAAAGGTATAACAATGGTCGGGCTCTCACCGGCACTCATGGAATTAAGACCTCTCGTCTCAGCACTTGAATTTTGTTTTTATAGCACAACGGTTGATAGGTTCGCTGCCAGCGACAGGAAAACACCCATTCCGTCGACGGACCCAAGGATTTCTTCCATCGCGCGCTCGGGATGAGGCATCATGCCCAGAACATTCCCTGACTCATTAGTCAGCCCGGCAATACTATTTCTAGAGCCGTTGGGGTTTGCCTCTTCTGTCATCTCACCGCCCCTGTTCACGTACCTGAAGACTATTCTCCCCTCAGCTTCGAGTTGCTCTAGAAGCTGGCCATCTGCTTCGTAGTTTCCTTCCCCGTGTGCTATTGGTATACGGAGGATCTGCCCCTTCTGGTACTCGCTGGTAAATGGGGTTTCGGTTTGCTCAACGAGCATATGGACGTCCCTGCTCTCAAAACGGAGTGAGACATTCCGAATGAGCGCCCCCGGTAGAAGCCCTGCTTCACACAGAATCTGAAAACCGTTGCAGATGCCCAGCACCGGTCCACCGTTTTCAGCGAATCCCACAATGTCCTCCATCACAGGGCTGATCCGGGCGATTGCACCTGCTCGCAGGTAATCACCATACGAGAATCCTCCCGGAAGCATCACTACGTCATACCCATCGAGGCTCTTCTGACGGTGCCAGATGAATTCTACGTCTGCACCAACTTGCTGTGCAGCTTTGTAAAGATCGTAATCACAGTTTGAACCTGGGAACGTGACGACACCGACCCTCATGCTGTGATTCTCTCAGTATCTCCAACGACAGACACCTCGAAGTCTTCAGTCACCGGGTTTGCCAGAATTTTCCTGCACATCGCCTCAGTAGTCTCAAGTGCTGTAACACTGTCTTCAGCTTCCAGGTCGATGTAGATCGCCTTACCAACACGGACGTCACTGATATCAGTCCACCCAAGTGATCGAAGGGCGTGATGGATAGCTTTCCCCTCTGGATCCAGAAGACCCGGACGGGGCTTCACGAGGATCTCCATACGAAAGTGATTCAAGCGGGGTCCTCCCGAGCAGAGTCTGAATTTGATAGCTGATAGTCATCGGGTCCGCGTGAGCTGAGATGTCCATAGTCGAACGCTCTGACCTCTGCGCGCTCATCGACTTCGTCCTCATCAAGCAGTGGGTCACCGGTGGGGATTCCGTCGAGTAGCCCACTCAGCACTGATCTTAGCAGCCCCCACATGATGTAAAGCAAGAAGGCAGTGAAGAAGTAGTATCTTGGCTCTAATAGCGCTGCTAAAAGACAGGTGAGAACGAATACTGAATTAAGGATACCCTTTGAAGTGTGAAGGCCGATCTTAGGGAACTTGGCATATGGGACGGGACTAACCATGAGGATGCTGAGAATAACTGTTCCTACGGGAGCGATCTGTTCCCACGGATAATCACTCAAGTACTCGGCAAAGAGGGATGTTTGACTGAACGGGTAATATGATGCGAGGGTCATACCCGCAGCTGGTGTTGGGAGCCCGTGGAAGTATTTCTTGGCCTCACCACCCTGCTCGAGATTAAACCGTGCAAGTCGGACTACCGCAGCGGTTACAAAAACGAAGGACAGAGTCCAGCTCCATTGAGCATCCGCGAAGAAGAGCTCAAACATGATGAAGGCGGGTGCCACGCCGAATGAAATCCCATCGACCAGGGAGTCTAACTCGGCGCCGAAGTGCGATCCGGTCCGGGTGAAGCGGGCAATTTTCCCGTCGAGTGTATCAAGTACTCCGGCATAGATGATGAACCACCCAGCGGAAATGAGGTCTCCCCGAGTAACAGCAACGATTGAATAGATTCCGAAGAAGAGGTTGCCTAGAGTGAAAGCCGAGGGAAGGATGATAATCCCCTTCTGTAACTTCTCTCGTCGAGGCGTCCAGGCGTTTTTCATCCGATGGATTCCACTGGATGCCGAGCTATAACCGAAGATCCCACCCGAGTCCGGTCTCCCACGGAGCATATTACTTCCCAATCGAGAGGGAGAAATAGGTCGACACGGGAGCCAAATCGGATAATTCCAATTCTTTGGCCACGCTCTAAGCGGTCTCCTTGTGACGGATATGTGACGATGCGCCGCGCCACTAGACCCGCTATCTGACGCACCAAAACGTTGCCTCTCGCTGTAGTGATCCCAATTGAAGATTGCTCGTTCTTGTCCGAGGCCTTGTCCGCCCAGGCGACGGAATATGCACCCGGCCGGTATTCCCGATGCTTAACCACTCCCGTGACGGGTGCTCGCTGAACATGTACGTCGAATATGCTAAGGAAGATAGAAATCTTTCGTGCTCGGCCCACAAACGAAGGTTCCCCAACCTCAGAGATATCAATCACGCGCCCCTCGGCCGGGGCGAGCACCAAACCAGCTTCAGTAGGATGAAGCGGATTCGGATCTCGGAAGAACCACAGATTGAAGAGGGTCAAGAGCGTGAAGAGCCCTGCGATAACTTCGGTCGCCCCTCCACCAAAGCCTGCAATTGAGATAATCCAGGTAGCCATGGCCATCAAAGCCGAAATAGCTACGAATGGGTAACCCTCAGGGGCAAGGCTCACTGGGGTTCACTGAAGTGAGGCGGCTGAAAATCTGCCAGCTGGATGCCAGTGAGTCTCTGAAAGATTTCTTCGTAGCGAGCAGCGGCAGCCTGAACTACTTCGGCAGGAAGATCGGGTGGCGGTGGTGACTTGTCCCAGTCCGAAAGCGCATCGAGCCAGTCCCGAATTGGTTGCTTATCGAGCGACGGTTGGCTGCGACCAACCTCATAGCTTTCCTTCGGCCAGAACCTTGACGAGTCCGGTGTCAGCACCTCGTCGATCAGAAGCAGTTTACCAGAATGGTCCAGTCCGAACTCGAACTTAGTGTCCGCCAGGATGATTCCAGAACTCTCGGCAACCTGCTTTCCATACTGATAGGTCTCGAGCGAGAGTTCACGCAGTTGACCAGCCAGATCAGAACCCAGAAGGTCGACCACCTGACCGAAAGTTATGTTCTCGTCATGTTTGCCTTGTTCGGCCTTTGTTGAAGGTGAGAAAATAGGTGGCTTGAGGTGCTCACTTTCTCTAAGTCCGTCAGCCAGAGGCTCATTCGCCAAAGTTCCACTCTGCCGGTACTCCTTCCAAGCTGACCCGGTGATGTATCCTCTGATGACGCACTCGACGAGGATCGGGTTCGTGCGGGTGACCAGCATCGATCGCCTCACCCACGCCTGACGAGTCGCGGCCAGTTCAGGATGGCGTCTCATGATTGCATCGGGGTCGACAGCAATGAGGTGGTGCTCCAAATGCCTTTCGAGTTGTTTGAGCCACCACGCTGTAATCTGCGTTAACACCTCACCTTTGTTCGGAATGGGCTGGGAGAGGACTACGTCGAAGGCACTCACGCGGTCGCTGGCCACCATCAGTAAGGTGTCTTCGTCGACCTCGTAGACATCACGGACCTTGCCCCGATGGAGTAGTGGTAGATCCAGTTCCGATTCCAGGACGGCCGTGTCTTCAAACATGTAATTCAGTTGATTGTAGTTTCTCAGCCTTGTCCCCAAGCCGCTCCAGCATAGGTGTCACATGCTCACGGAGGAAGTGAGCGACCTGCTCAGGCGCTCGACCCACGAAGCGCTTCGGATTCACCAACTCTGCCAGCTCTTTCGCACTGATATCGAACGCTTTGTCCTCGGCGATACGCTGGAGAAGATCTGTTTCACTACTTCCTCCCTTCATCCTTGTCGTTGCTTCAATCGAGTGCTGCCGGATGCGCTCGTGCAGGTCTTGGCGGTCCCCACCACGCGCTGTTACGCGCATCAAGATCGTCTCTGTTGCCATGAAGGGAAGGTGTTCCGAAAGATTTTTTTCGACTACTTTCGGATTAACGGTCAGTCCTTTCGCTACGTTCTCAGCGAGGACCAGACACCCATCGAGTGCCAGGAAGGCATCCGGGATTGAGATTCGTCGGTTTGCTGAATCATCGAGTGTGCGCTCAAGCCACTGGGTGGCGGCCGTGAAAGCAGGATTCTGTGCGAGCACGATCACGTGGCGGGCAAGTGCGCAGATTCTCTCTGATCTCATCGGATTCCGCTTATACGGCATCGCGGATGAGCCGATTTGCTCAGCTTCGAATGGTTCTTCGACCTCACCCAGGTGAGCTAGAAGCCTCCAGTCGTGCGCCATTTTTGACAATGAGGTAGCGACTCCAGCTAAAGTGCTTTGAACGGCGAAGTCCACCTTGCGAGGGTATGTCTGCCCACTCAACGAGTAGCTGCTTTCGAAGCCCATACGCAGTCCGACTGCTGCGTCTAAGGCATCAACCTTACCGTGATCCCCATTGAACAGTTCTAGGAAGGAGGCCTGCGTACCGGTTGTGCCCCGAACACCCCTGAATCGAAGCGATGAGATTCGGTGTTCAAGTTCTTCGAGATCTAGAAGTAAATCCTGGGCCCAAAGGGTTGCGCGTTTGCCGACGGTTGTAGGTTGAGCTGGCTGGAAGTGCGTGTAGGCCAGGGTCGGAAGGGAGGCGTAGTCTTCCGCGAAAATCGCGAGGGCCGAAATACAACGCACGACTCGGTTCAGGGTCAGTAGCAGCGCTTCACGGTGGAGAATTAGATCGGTGTTGTCGCCGATGAAAGCGCTGGTAGCTCCTAGGTGAATCACAGCCCTAGCAGCTGGTGCTGCGTCCCCGAAGAGGTGCACATGCGCCATGACATCATGACGGAATCGGCGCTCATACTCAGCTGCTGCTTCCAGGTCAATCTTGTCCAGTGCCGCACGCATCTGCGTCAGTGCCTCGTCAGAAATGTCCAGGCCGAGTTCAGCCTGCGACTCAGCGAGCGCTAACCAAAGCCGACGCCAGGTACCGAACTTCCGGATCGGTGAGAAGACCTCTTGCATCTGCGGGGAGGCGTATCGATCCGTGAGGGGGTGTATATAGTGGTTCATACCCTTCACGCTCATCGTCTCCAGTAGAACTGACGCATGTTGTAGCCTCCGTTACGCTCGAAGTGCAACGTGATTCTCCCGCTGCCGCCCAAAGAATCGAATATAGAGGCGACCTCACCAGCGGTTACGACGACAGTCTGGTTGATACCGATGATTACGTCGCCAACTCTAATGCCGAGTTGGCGAGAGAGTTGGTCGGAGACCCCGGTGACTAATGCACCCTGTTCACTGCTAATGTCACGCTCCCCGCTGATCTCTGGCGTCACGGTCACGAGTTCGAGATCCCTCAAAACTGTAACATGTTCAGCTATAATCGACGGGAACCGCTCAGCTTCCAGCAAGATCAACTGGGATTGTCCATCGACTTCTATTTCGAGACGATCCCCAGATCGGAGATCTAAGAGAGCGCCTTCGAAATCCAGAGGACCCGTAAGCGCGCGACCATTGACTGCGAGAAGTCGATCTCCGGGCTTGAATTCGGCTCGATCTCCGGGCGAGCTTGGAGCGACCCTTGCGATGCGAACTCCTCGTGTGCGACCCCAAGCGTCCGCCTCTACCGGTTCCACTTCGAGCCCGACCCAGGCCCGTTGAACCTCTCCGAGGCGCAGCAAATCGTCAGTGATCTTCAGGGCTCTGTCAATCGGAATCGCAAAGCCCAACCCCTCGCTGCCACCGCTACGAGATATGATTGATGTATTGATCCCGATGACCTCTCCAGCTGCATTGACCAGTGGTCCACCCGAGTTGCCGGGATTAATCGAGGCGTCTGTCTGGATCATGCCGAGGTAGAGCCCTCCATTATTCGCAGATTCTCTATAGGCAGACGGCACGATGTTGCGGTTCACTGCGGAGATCACCCCTGCCGTGACAGTTGGCTCAGTGTCGGCAGCTTGCGTCCCAAGTGGATTCCCGATGGCGATAGCCCACTCCCCGATCATGAGGCCTTCAGCCGTTCCCAGGGGAGCGACCGGTAGGTTTTCCCCTTCTATAGCTAGTACCGCGATATCCGCAAGTGGGTCGGTACCGATCAATTCGGCGTCAAAGTCACCTCCGCCTGGAAGAGTCACTCGAATCTGTTCGGCATTAGCGATGACATGGTCATTGGTTATCACGATACCATCGCTGCGCACGATTACACCTGACCCGAAGCCTGCGCTTCTCCTTTGAGGCGGCATGAAGAAACTCTCCCACATTGACGTGGCTCTCGTGCTTCTAGTACGAATCACGCTAATGCTCACGACAGCTGGGGCGACACGGTTCGCTGCCTGGACGATTGCTGTACTGCGGCTCTGGAAGAGTTCGTCCGTGGGGCGCGACGTGCTCTCCTCGTGTGGCTCAGTGACGACCGCTAACGGGGCAGACACTGAGGTTAGTTCGGCAAGCAGCGGTGGAGTATCCAAGCCAGCATCAGGTGCTTGATCCCGATCGGTGCCGGGAGCGCATCCTACCAGTAGTAACAACGAGATGCACTCGATACAGAATCCCCTTACCGACCGACCTCTAACAATTTTCACTCTTCTGCGTCCTCCTTATACCGAGCCTAATCCGGGGCTGACTTCGCTCAGAGTTCAGCTCCCAACTTGTCCCAGTCCGCCAGAAAAGCTTCCAGTCCTCTGTCCGTCAGAGGGTGCTCAACCAACTGCCATAAGACTTTTGGCGGAATCGTGCAACAATCAGCCCCAAGTGTCATCGATTCCACAACGTGCAGAGGGTGCCTGATGGAAGCGACTAGAATCTCAGTAGCATAACCATAGCCATCATAGATCTGGCGAATTTGATGGATGAGCTGCATGCCCTCTCCTGAGACGTCATCGATTCGACCGACAAATGGTGATATGTAGCTTGCGCCTGCCTTAGCAGCGAACAACGCCTGTGAGGCTGAGAAGCACAGGGTGACATTCACGCGGATCCCGGTGCTGACGAGGTCCCGGCAAGCTTTTAGGCCATCCTCTGTGAGGGGAACCTTCACCACAGCATTCTCGTGAATTCCTGCAAGTTTTCTGCCTTCTTCCACCATTCTCGCGCGTTCAATCGCAACGACTTCCAGACTGACCGGGCCGTCGACGATCTCACAGATCTCAAGGTAAATCTCTTTAGGATCACGGTTTCCAGCGACCTTGGAGATAAGGGAAGGATTCGTCGTGATTCCGTCGATAAGTCCTGCGTCTAACGCCCGGTGGATTTCTCCAACGTCAGCAGTGTCCAAGAAAATCTTCATACGTTAGCCGTGCTCCTTGAGGGGGCTCTGGGAACTTGGGGCAATGCAGAGTGCTCGGGGTACTGCACGTGCACCAAGAAGAGACCCTTGGGTGGTGCGGGTGGTGAAGTGGTAGGACCTGGCTCAGTGCGGAGAAGCCTGCCGAGGTCCTCCTTGTGGCGTTTTCCTCGAGCGATGTCGACCATTGTTCCGACCAGATATCGAACCATACGGTGAAGGTAGCGATTGGCTGTGATTTCAAAGCGCAAACCGAGGTCCCAATGACTCCAATTCGCCGCGGAGACACTACAGTGATAACCCCGCTCAGGTTGGCCTGACTTTGCGAATGCTTCGAAGGAGTGTTTCCCCACGAGTTCTCCGGCTCCGGATTCTAGGAGTTCATGGTCGAGTTGATTTTCAAGCACCCAACAGGTTCGTGCATGAAACGGAGAACGCGCTTTGGGTTCAATCCCCACCTGATATCGATAGGTTCGGGCTATGGCATCGTACCGAGGATGAAAGTCCGGCTGAGCTATACTTGAGGACTTGATCCAGATTTCGGGTGGTAGTAGCGCGTTAAGGGATCGCCGAAGATTTTCGGGGGTCCATGACGCAGGCATGTCCACACACGCGACTTGACCTGTTGCGTGCACCCCAGCATCGGTGCGACCGGCTCCGATGATAGAAACTGACCTGTCAGCCAGGTTGCTTAGGGCCGACAGGAGTTCCCCTTGTACAGTTCTCCGGTCTGGTTGAGACTGCCAGCCGTGGAACGCCGATCCGTCGTAATGGACAGTGAGCCTTAGTCGTACATCTTGCGGGGATTCCACCGCAAGAAGGTAGATCTGAAGGGGTTGATGTCAAGCGTATCACAAACCCAGCGGATTAGCCGAAAGACCGCGTGATGCTTAGGATTTCGATCAAGAGCCATGGTATCCGAACCCGGGAGAACGAGCGTGTCCGAAAAGGTTGGGAATGTCCAGCTGGTAGACCTGATAGGAAAGGTTGTCGAAGGGGTAGACCTAACTGCGGCGGAGTCCGAGGCGGCGTTTGATCGATTTATGGACGGGTCCGCCTCAGGGGTTGAAATGGCAGGTCTCCTGACGGGATTACGGACGAAAGGTGCTAATCATACCGAGATTGCAGGAGGAGTTCGTGCACTCCGGAAAGCCATGGTATCGGTGCGTTCATCAGATCCTGGAAGATTGGTCGATACAGCCGGTACGGGTGGAGGGGTGGTCACCACGTTTAACATCTCCACGGCAGCTGCATTGGTTGCCGCTGGAGCAGGCATTCCCATAGCGAAGCACGGCAATCGGTCGTTCACTTCACGAAGTGGAAGTGCTGACGTGCTTGAGGCACTTGGAGTGGACATCAATCTCACGCCCGAAAGAATGGCGGAGATCCTGGAGGAGGAGGGTATCGTCTTTATGTTCGCACCTCTCCTACACCCTGCTATGCGCTATGTCGGACCCGTCCGTCGAGAGTTGGGGATCACCACAATCATGAATATCCTGGGACCTCTCACCAATCCGGCAGGAGCTCTCCGACAGGTCATGGGTGTGGCAGACCCCCGCTTGCGTGGCCTGGTGGCAAGGGCTCTACAGGAGATCGGACATTTGCGAGCTCTTGTCGTACATGGCGATCCGGGCATGGATGAAATCAGTCCATCAGGGGTCACGTATATCTCTGAGTTATCGGATTCTGGGATCGTTGAGTACGAAGTAACACCAGAGCTACTTGGGCTTGAGCCGGCCACTCTGGAATCTCTTGCTGGCGGTGATCCTGAGTACAACGCTTCGGTCATCCAGAGCGTTCTTGCAGGACACGAGGGGGGAGCCCGGACAGCCGTATTGCTTAATGCCGCGGCGGCGATCACGGTAGGTGGTCAGTCAGCTTCACTGCAGGAAGGTGTCAGCCTTGCTACATCCAGTATCGATTCGGGTGCTGCTGCTGCTGCACTGGAACGCCTGAGGACAGCAAGCAACGTGTGACAGAGGCTCGAGGAGTAGTCAGCTCCAAAGAGTATTTTCAGTACTTACGAATGACGCCGACGACCACTCCCTGGACCTGAACCTCATCCGCGTCCACCATGATTGAGCCCATGGTGGGATTCGCGGGCTGCAGACGGATCTGGTTTCCGGCCTCCCGATATAGCTTCTTTACGGTAGCAGATTCACCCGACACTAGGGCTACCACCATTTGTCCATCTTCAGCGCTCTCCTGAGCCTGGACCACTATGTAGTCCCCATCCCGAATCTGCTCCTCGATCATGGAGTTACCCTCGACCCGGAGGACATAGTTATCTTTTCTTCTCCGGACCATATCAGGTGGCACCGTAAGAGTTTCGTTGTCGGTCACCGCTTCGATGGGGAGTCCCGCAGCAATCGCACCGAGTAGGGGAAGCTCAATAGAGAGCTCTCCGTGATCCTGGCTTACGAGTTCGACCGACCGACTCTCGTTATAGGACTTCCTTATGTAGCCCTTGCGCTCCAGATTGCTAAGGTGCTCGTGGACCGTTGCGAGCGAGGAGTACCCGAAAAATTCGGCGATCTCCTGAAAGCTCGGTGCATACCCTCTGTCGCCAATGAAGCCTCCGATGTAGTCGAGGATTTCCTTCTGACGCTTCGTCAGGGGCATGGTTCGCACCCTCCGTACGGTTAATAACCCGAATAGGAACCGAAGTAAGGATACCCGAACGTTGCCCGAAACGCAATGTGCTGACTCACTTCCCGGCATCCTCGCGGAGATTGTAGAAAAGAAGCGCGGAGAAGTTGCCGCACTTCGAACTCAGGCGAGGGGGCTTGAGGCAAAGGTCGTTGATTCGCCTCCTATCCGTGATTTTCTGAGTGTAATTAGGTCCCCTGAACGCGTGTCTTTAATTGCGGAATGTAAGCGCCGCTCACCGGGTGCTGGCCTGATTCGGCCCGACCTAGAGCTAGAAACACTCTCACGATCCTACGAGGAAGCGGGGGCAGCTGCATTGAGTGTTCTCACCGATGCCCCTTACTTCGGTGGCTCCCTTGAAGACTTACGAGTTGCACGGGAAGCAACCAACCTGCCAATCCTGCGTAAGGACTTCACACTTGATCCTTTGCAAGTTGTGGAAGGTCGCGCCGCCGGGGCGGACGCTGTCCTACTGATCGTTCGTATCTTGGACGATGCGGTTCTTAGAAGCTTGATGGCTGAGGCTGCAGGACTCGGCATGTCGGCTCTTGTGGAGGTACACGATGAGCGTGAACTGAGGCGTGCTTTGGATGCAGGAGCCCAGATCATAGGCATCAACAACCGAGACCTTGCGACTTTTACGACTGACTTGGATACGACAATCCGACTATTAGAGGGGGTCCCGGAGGATGTGTTGGTGGTATCCGAAAGCGGTATCCGTGTTACTCGAGACGTGGATCGACTCAGCGCGGTAGGGATCGATGCAATACTAGTCGGTGAGTCGCTACTTAGATCTCCCGATCCCGGAGCAGCTGCACACGAGATGGCACAGGTAGCACGCACGGAGCGAGCCCATGGCTGATCCCCCGCTCGTTAAGATCTGCGGTCTACAGCGAAGAGAAGATATTTTGCTTGCTGACGAGCTTGGAGCAGACTTTCTTGGTTTTGTTCTCTCCTCAGGATTTTCCCGAACGGTAAGGCTGCTCGAAGCCCGGGCCCTAGTCGAAGGTGTACGTTCTCCAAAGGTTGCGGTTCTCGTGGACGAGAACCTAGAGAATTCGATATCTGCGGCCGAAGAGATTGGGGCGGCCGTTGTGCAACTTCATGGTGATGAGCCCACCGCCGTAATACAAGAGATACGTCGCCGGGGGGACTGGCTCATTTGGAAGGGAATTCGCGCTCGGTCAATGGATGACATCCGACGTGTGGCCGATGCTTGTGGTAACTTGGTGGACGGGTTCCTGCTGGAAGGTTGGAAAGAAGGGGTTATCGGTGGGGCGGGTGTTAAACTGGCACTTGATCCGAGAGTTATACGTGAACCTCTCCCTTCTGAGGCTCACTTCATTCTGGCTGGAGGTCTTACACCCGAGAACGTGGCAGAGGCTGCAGTTCGCTTTCAGCCAGACGTATTGGATGTTTCATCCGGCGTCGAGTCGCTACAAGGCTGTAAGGACCCTGAGCTAATGCGCCGCTTTATCGAGGTGGCTAGAGCTAGCCGGCAATATGACTCAGGAGTGACTTCTCTCTCACGCGGAGGAGACATTAGGTGAGCGTTGAAACACCGGCTCGAATGAATCGATTCGGCCCCTTTGGGGGCCGATATGTGCCGGAAACCCTAATCGGAGCCCTTGAGGAACTCAGTGCCGAGTACGACGCAGCCGCCTCAGACCAGAGTTTCGTGTCCAAGGTTAACTTTCTGCTCAGTAACTTCGCGGGTCGTCCCACTGCTCTCTACCATGCAGAGCGTCTGGGAGAGGAGGCTGAACACCCCTCAATCTACTTGAAACGGGAAGACCTCAACCACACTGGTGCTCACAAGATAAACAACACGATTGGTCAGGCGTTGCTAGCCATCAGGATGGGTAAGCGCCGCATCATCGCCGAAACTGGAGCTGGGCAGCATGGGGTTGCAACCGCGACTGCGTGCGCCCTATTCGATCTGGAATGCATCGTCTACATGGGTGAGGAGGATGTTGAGCGCCAGGCCCTCAATGTGTACCGTATGAAGCTGCTCGGAGCTGAAGTCAGAGTTGTGGGTTCGGGTACACGCACGCTCAAGGACGCGACCAATGAAGCGATCCGCGATTGGGTAACAAATGTAGAAACAACCCACTACATCATAGGGTCAGTTGTGGGTCCGGATCCGTTTCCTCGAATGGTAAGAGACTTCCAGACTGTCATTGGGCGAGAGACACGAGAACAGATTCTTGAAGTTACTGGTCGGCTTCCGTCTGCCGTTGTCGCATGCGTCGGAGGAGGTTCGAACGCCATCGGGATATTTCATCCATTCCTTTCGGACAAAGAGGTCCGGTTAATCGGGGTAGAGGCTGCGGGGACAGGTATAGAGACTGGGCAACATGCAGCATCACTTGCGGTGGGTCGGCCAGGTGTTCTCCATGGCTCGCTGAGCTACCTCTTACAAGACGCGGATGGGCAGGTCTCACCAGCGCACTCGGTTTCCGCAGGGCTCGACTACCCGGGCGTTGGTCCAGAACACTCCTATCTAAAGGATATAGGTCGCGCTGAATATACCGCGGTTACAGATCAAGATGCGCTGGAGGCTTTTCACCGACTTTCCCAACTAGAAGGAATTATTCCGGCGCTGGAATCCGCTCATGCCATTGCTTATGTCCTCGACTTTGGTGCGAAATACCGGGACGAGGGTCCCATCGTAGTCTGTCTCTCTGGAAGGGGCGATAAGGATGTATCACATGTCGCCCAGATCGAGGGTAGTGAGCCGCTTATCTGATGAGATCCGTGGCTATCAGCTAGGCGAAGAAACGATGATGGACACCTTAGTTGCACTATAACGGAGCCCCTCAACTACGGATGATGATGTATTGATCTCGAAGACTTTCAAGTTGCTGGGATCGCAGGGCAGGGCTGCATTAATACCATTCGTGACTGCTGGTTATCCCAATCGTGACGTGACGGTTCCGTTGCTCGAACGGCTCACGGATGTCGGTGCAGACGTGATCGAACTAGGTATCCCTTTCTCTGACCCTCTAGCGGATGGGCCTACAATCCAGCGTTCATCGTTCGAGGCACTGCAGAACGGCACGACCGTCGCCTCAGTTCTCGCTGACCTCCGAGCATTCCGGGCGGGCAATGACGCCCCAGTGGTGCTTTTTAGCTACCTGAATCCAATTCTAGCTTATGGATTGGAAGCGTTTCTCTCCGACGCAGTTGCAGCTGGTGCGAACGGCATTCTTCTTACGGACCTCCCGACCGGGGCCGATCCCAAGATGGAGGCGACGATCTCCGAATCTCCGCTCGCACTAATTCGGCTCATCGCTCCGACGACCCGGTTTGAGAGGATCGCTAAAGTAACGCATGGAGGATCTGGCTTCGTGTACTACATATCCCGAACTGGCGTGACAGGGGCGCGTGCGGAACTGCGTAAGTCCCTCACAGAGGAGTTGGACCGGATTCGATCGGTTGTCTCACTGCCGGTGGCAGTCGGCTTTGGGATCTCGACACCTGAGCAGGCAGCTTCAGTTGCCGCGGTGGCGGACGGTGTTGTCGTTGGGAGCGCCCTGATCCAGGCGCTGGATAAAGGTGGGATTGATGCTGGTGCTGATTTTCTCCAGAGCCTTAGGATCGGGATGGACAGAGGCTGAAGTCCCAAAGCGTTCTTGGGAGACGTAACAGTCTGAAGGTGGTGACCGAAAAGGACTTCCTCTTCCGTCTAGGGCTTCCCGTAGCGGGTTGATCCTTGCCATGTTTCCCCGTGAGAAAAAGACTACACCCCATCATAGAGGCCGCCGCCAAGGGACGGTTGCCAGATTGGAGCACAGTTACTCCAACACGCTACGAACACATGGCTGGTGTTTCGTCGCTACTCGGCGATTGGGCGGCATCTCTTCATCTCTCAGCTATTGATACAGCTCGCTGGCGAGCCAGCGGATACCTTCACGACGCACTTCGTGAGAATCATCCGGAAACCCTTAGGCTCAAGATTCCTTCTGGACTCAGAATTTTGCCTCCTGACATGCTCCATGGCCCGGCGGTCGCAGAGAGACTGCGCTTGGAAGGGATTCTAGATGACGAGCTGCTCGGAGCGGTCACCTACCACTCAATTGGTCATGAGTCCCTGAATGGACTTGGCCGTGCATTGTACAGCGCAGACTTCTTGGAACCTGGGCGGATGATCAAGGTGGAGTGGTGTGAGCGCTTGCGTGCACGGATGCCTGAGGAGCTCAATGACGTCACCACCGAAATCGTTGCGGCCCGGATCACTTATTCTATTGAGCATGGTCTGCAGCTTTTTCCGGAGACCGTCGGTTTCTGGGACGCCCTGGTGAACGGTCTTTGAAACTATTTATTCGGCTAGTCGTCGTGGGTATCTCCGTTTTCGTAGCAGTAGTAGGAGTCGTAATACTTCTCCAGCTGCCAGATGAGTCGGTTCCACGAGCTGAAGCCTCTGCCGTTGACCAACCTGTCGTGGATGGACGAGTAAGGGTCGAAGTTCTTAATGCGGGTGGCGTTTCCGGGGTGGCCCGGAAGGCCACTGCTGCCCTTCGCTCTGCTGGTTTTGACGTAGTCTGGTTTGGGAATGCGAGTTCTTTTAGCCGGGTGGAGTCCGTAGTTGTAGACCGGGTTGAGAATTCTAACCCAGCCCAGTCAGTTGCGGCGGTACTGGGAATTCGTAATGTCCGGAGCGAGCCCGACTCGAACCTATATCTCGATATCTCGGTGCTACTTGGTAGCCAATGGCTACTCCCTGTCGATAGCAGCCAATCTAAGGAAATCACCACTTTGTGGTGGGACCCTCGGGGTTGGCTGCGACGCTAGAACACTACTAGGGCTTCATAGGTAGGTAGAATCGATGCCTTCAATACGTCTAAGAACAAGACAGAAAAGACTAGGGCTGGGACCCGAATGGCGACTGCCGGTGACGAATTGAACTCGGTTGAGACCCAGCCCAATGCAGTGATCGAATGGGTCAAGTCCATTCTCATCGCGGTAGTGCTTTTCTTTTTCCTCAGGTCTTTTCTGTTGCAGACTTTCGTCATCACATCCGGATCGATGGAAGACACCCTGCTCGTAGGTGACATGTTGGTCGCCAATAGGGCCGCCATCGGCTCGCGGATACCATTAACGGACGTGCGTATCCCGGGGTATTCATCGCCGAGACGGGGTGACGTAATTGTCTTCGATCCGCCGCACGAAACGGAGATTAAGCTGGTGAAGCGCCTGATCGGCATGCCGGGTGACACGTTAGAGATGCGAGATCAGATGCTCTTTCTGAATGGGGAGCCTCTAGCCGAGCCCTATGTGAAGCACACAAACCGTGCGGACGAGGGAGGAATCCCGCCCTGGATGGAATGGCAGCCGGACTACCTGTTGTCTGGAGTCGATCGATCGACCTATGAACCTACCAGAGACAACTGGGGTCCACTCTTCATTCCTGAGGACCGGTATTTCATGATGGGTGACAATCGCGAAACTAGCCTCGACTCACGCTATTGGGGGCTGTTGGAGGGTTGGCGGCTAGAGGGGCGGGTCGTTTTCACATACTTCTCTTACGATAGGGATTCGTTCAGGCCATTTCCTTGGCTACGCGAAATCCGGTGGGACCGCATCGCTCGCGGAATCCATTAAGCCAGGATGGTTCAGCCAACTCAAGGCCACTCTCAATGTTCCCGTTCTCTAGACCCCTCAAGCTGGACGAGCGTGTGAGCTCTCAGCTGACCACAAGCGGCATCGATATCCTGTCCTCGAGTCTCACGTATAGCTACGGGAACTCCCCGTCTTTGGAGGTTTTTGGCGAAGTCCTTGATTCGATGGTGCGCAGATGACTCCCAATTCTGGTACGGGATTGGGTTGAAGGGGATAAGGTTAACGTAGGCACCGACGCTCAACGCCAGGTCGGCCAGTGGAGCTATGAGCTCTGAGGCATCATTCACCCCACGGATCATCGTGTACTCGAAAGTGATCCTCTTTCCCCCCGATTCATTAAAGCGTTTCAGTGCTGAGAGCACTTCGGGAAGTGGATGACGCTTCTCTAAGGGAATAAGACGTAAACGCAGGTCGCTTATTGGCGCATGAAGGGACAGCGCCAGTCGGAACTGTTCGGGTCGTTCGGCGAGTTCTAGGATACCAGGGACGACTCCTACCGTTGACACGGTGATCCTACGTGCACCGACTCCGTATCCCTGGTTCAGGATGGAGAGGGAGTGATGGACTGCCTTACGGTTCGAGAGAGGCTCTCCCATTCCCATGTATACTATGTTCGAGATCGTGTCCCCGAGATGCTTCTCAGCCCAGCGCCTCGAAGCAGCGTACTGGGACACGATCTCGCCAGCCGTAAGCTGCCGTTGGAAACCACCCCAACCGGTCGCACAAAATGTGCACCCCATCGCGCATCCGGCTTGCGAAGAGATACAAAGGGTAAGTCGCTTTTTGGTGGGGATCAGAACTGACTCGACAAACTCCCCGTCTGAGAGGCGCCAGAGGTGCTTGACTGTCCCGTCCTGGCTCACCTCAACACGAGCCTTTTCTAGCTCTGTGAGGATGAAAGAGTGTTTTAATGCGTCCCTCTCGCTCAGTGGAAGGTCTGTCATCTCATCAATCGAAGCTGAGAGGCCTTCATATAACCATCGTCGGACTTGCCCAATTCGGTAGACCGGCTGGTCTCGTTGTCGAAAATGGCTTTCAAGGGCCCGCGCCAAGCCTTCGGGCTCCAAAGACAGGAGATCAGTGTTCGGGTGTTTAGACATGGGTGAGTGGAGGGCGGAGCAGCCTATTGTTTCTTGAATCGCTCTGCGGGCGAGCTTAACTTAGCCGCCCACAACCACCCGCTGAAGGCGAGGCAGATTCCGACCCGAGTGACCCGTCAGCTGATTGCCTGGGCCCCCACCGTTGCGTGGATGACGGTCCTGTTCTTGTTGAGTTCGTTATCGTATTCGGATTTGTCCTCGTTTCCTTTCTCGTTTCCCGTTAATGATAAGGTCATTCATGTGGCCTTGTATTCCGTACTTGGAGCGATGCTGCAGTACGGTCGGTTAAGTAGTAAAAATGGTTTGGCACACTGGACCGTGATTGCAGTCGGGGTTCTGTATGGAGCGAGCGATGAGTGGCACCAGTCTTTCGTACCAGGGAGGGACCCTTCTGTCGCCGACCTGTCGGCTGATGCGGTCGGAGTTCTTCTAGGGTACGCTTTTGTGTGGTGGTTGCTCACAACGCTTGATTTAAGGGTATTAGGGCACCGTCAATACTGACTAAAACGGCTGATTATGTCCGAAACATCGATTGAGCGTACCCAACTCCGCTCCCGAATGGTGGGCCGCCTAAGAGCTAGCCACGCGGGAAGTGAAGTAACATTGGCAGGTTGGGTACACCGACGAAGAGACTTGGGTGGGTTGCTTTTCGTTGACCTTAGGGACAGGAGTGGCCTGGTACAGGTGTCTTTCGGGCCTGATTGGACGGAGGAAGCTTCTCTGGAGGATGCACGTGGATTGGGTCAAGAGGATGTCATCCAGATTAAAGGGATTGTCGTTCCAAGACCCCAGGGCGCACAGAACCCAGATCTGGGAACCGGGGAAGTAGAGGTCCATGCCACATCTTTAGAGTTGTTTTCGGAAGCGCAGACTCCAGCGATACCGGTCTATCGGGGGCCGGAGGACGAACTTCCTTCAGAGGAACTCCGGCTTAAGCACCGAGTGCTCGATCTCAGACGGCGTGAACTCCAGGACACGCTGGTATTGAGGCATAAACTGATTCTCGCGACCCGGAATTACTTAGACGAATGTGGCTTTGTCGAAGTTGAAACACCGATCCTTACGAAGGCGACACCAGAAGGGGCTCGTGACTATTTGGTGCCCAGTCGCGTGCACCATGGCGAGTTCTATGCGCTGCCCCAGAGCCCTCAGATTTATAAACAGATACTGATGGTTTCCGGTTTCGACCGTTACTTCCAGATCGCACGCTGTTTCCGTGATGAGGATTTGCGTTCAGACCGCCAGCCTGAGTTCACACAAATCGACCTAGAAGCCTCCTTCGTCGAACCTGAGGATATCCTCTCCTGGATCGAGGGGCTCATGTTACGCTTGGCGGATCTCGCTGGGATCGATATCTCACGGCCTTTTCCCAGGGTTACTTGGGCAGAAGCGATGGAGCGCTATGGTTCGGATTGTCCGGACCTCCGATATGAGTTGGAGATTGCTGATTGGACCCAAGCCACTTCCAGCTTAGGCTTTGATATGATCGACTCAGCAGTCGAGGCCGGTGCTCGGGTTCGTGGATTGCGCCTCGCCGGTGGAGCGCAACTATCCAGGCGGCAGATCGCTGCTATAGAGTCAAGGGCAAAAGAGGCTGGTGCACCTGGATTGTTGTGGGCCAAGCAAACAAAAGATGGAGCTTCAGGCCCACTTGGGAAGTTCTTGGCACCTGAACATTCCTTAGCGATGGGGCTAGTTCCCGGAGATCTCGCGATCGTAGCGTTTGGGCCGGACTCACTAACCTCTCCGGTTCTCGCCGCAGTTCGTTCCGAGGCCATCGCAACGATTAAGCTTTCTCCAGAACACAAGCATTCTTGGCTTTGGGTAACCGACTTCCCGTTATTCGATGTGAGGGATGGTGAGATTACACCAAGCCATCATCCATTCGTCATGCCTCACTTGGATGATATTGAACTGCTCGAGTCGGATCCGGTCTTGGTCCGAGGTACTGCCTACGATCTCGTCTATAACGGCAGCGAACTGGGATCAGGAAG
>Ga0310122_10000340_pt1 | contig 29858 bp, 20 predicted proteins | sample CB6_Bottom_1051__FD_203503 | JGI IMG/M metagenome (GOLD analysis project Ga0310122, IMG submission 203503) | Marine microbial communities from Western Arctic Ocean, Canada - CB6_Bottom_1051 | ecosystem: Environmental > Aquatic > Marine > Oceanic | place: Canada: Western Arctic Ocean | collected...
TCGCCAGATATCCGCCTCGGTACACCCTCCTCCGACGGTACCAACGGTGGAACCGTCGGCCCTGACCAGCATCTTGGCGCCTTCCTTGCCCGGAGTGGATCCGGTGGTCGAGATAATGGTCGCCAGGGCGGCTTTTTGACCCATTTCGATGATCCGTGCGGCTTCGCGCAGAACCTCCAGCAAGGCGGAATTCCTTCCAGATCTCCCCGTTCAGACAGTCGTGGACGTTAGCAGAGAGGGACCTCTCTCGCCACCCGAGGGGTTCATTCCCGATCTGCGTGATATCCTTCTGTGCAGAAGGATCAACTTTCTGCGCCCTGGCCCAGGAAGAAGGTCCGGATGTCCCGTCCTCTCCTCTGCAAGAGACCCGGTGAGTGGCCTTTGCCGCCGGATCCGGGAGAGTCTCGTCTAATTCTCGATCTATTCGGGGATCCACTGATCGTTACCAGGGGACCTCGCCGGAAAATCATCGCGATCAACAGGGCGTGCCAGTCTTTGCTGGCTTGCCCGGAGGCCGAAGAGATCAGGGATCGAGAGTTGATCGATTTTTTCCACGAAGAGGATCAGCACCGGCTGCTCTCTCTGGGGGGTGATGGAGAGGCAGATCCAACACCGATCCTGATGAAAATGCGCCACGAGGATACCTGGCGCCCGGTTGCAGTGATGGGAGGGCGTCGCCTTAGCCCGAGGGGTGAAGAACGGTGGGTATACCGGATTCAAGTTCTCGAAGAGAGTGGTGTGGGACTCGAACAGGAGATGGAACAGCACAAAAGAAGAGCCAATGATGCAGTACGCACTTCATTACGCATATTTCGTCTGACGGAAAAGATACGTACTGCGCCACGACTTTCTACGCTCCTGATCGGAGTCCGGGACGAGGTCGATTTCTTTCAACGTGCTGGCAGTTTGCTCTGTTCCGAGGGCCTGGGATATCGAGATGTGAAAATCTGGAGTTACACCGATGGCAACAAAGAGCTGGCATGGTGTAGCGATCCAACGATGCCGAACAAGGGTCCAGAAACCACCGATGATCCAGGTCGCAGACGGTTGCCATTGGCGGTAGCAGGCGGAGTTCCAGCAGGATTGCTTGAACTCAGTATCGATCCAAGGGAGTTGAAACTGCTCGAGGAAGCGCCCTTGTTGATGGAATGGCACGAAGAAGTTCTTGGGACCATCGGAGAAATCCTTGCCCTTACTTTGCAAAACCTGCGACTGCACGCTCAACTGGAACAACAGGCCCTGCTCGATCCGCTGACTGGAATCGCCAACCGGTTGTACCTCGGGTCTCAACTCGAGAAGGAGGTCAGTCGAGCGCTCCGCAACGGAGGAGATCTGGGAGTTCTTTTCGCGGATCTCGATGGTTTCAAGGGAGTCAACGATGTTCTCGGCCACATCGTCGGGGATGATTTGCTTCGAGAGGTTTCGTCCCTCTTGACCAATTTCTTCCGCGAGAGTGATCACGTATGTCGCTATGGCGGAGACGAGTTCGTGGTCTTGCTGCCCGGATCGAATCTACAAGATATGGAACTCAAGGGGCGCGATCTGCTCGAAGAATTCAGGAACAACCGGTTCCTGGATGGGAAAGCCAGAGAGGTCTCGAAACTCTCTCTATCGGTGGGGGTCACCGCGCTCAGAGAAGGTGTTACCTCGGAAGACTTACTCGACGAAGCGGACGCAGCGCTCTACCGGGCCAAGAGGAGCGGTCGTGATCGGGTCGTGGTGGTCAGGCCCGATCGGATTGAGGATCTCTAGTCCTCCTGTTCAGAAGGAGTCTCCTTCTGCTCCCTCTCGTGGCGCTCCTCGTCTGTTCGAGATTCACGTTCCTGTGCCGCTCGTTCATCCCCTTGCCTGGCGATTCTGATCTTTTCTTCGATCTCGAGGGTGCGTTGAATGCTTTCGTCGAGGATGAAGCGAAGGACTGGAGTTTCCCGTAATCGGACTCTGGAGGTCAGCAGCGCCTGAATCTTCCCGCGAGCTGAGTTCAGACCTCTCAGCGAGGTTCGCTGCTGGGCCTCGCTCCCCATGATCGAGACGAAAATCTTGCATTCTTTGATATCCACCGTCGGTTCGGCTGCCAGGACGGTGACAAACCCGATACGAGGATCTTTCAGTTCGGACTGAAGGATACGGGAGACCTCCTCCCGGATCAGACTGGCGACTCGAGATCGCCGGATCGGCTTCATCGATTATTCCGAAAGGGATTCTGATTCATCGAATTTCCTGCTGGTTTCGATGACCTTGATGCTCTCGATGATGTCTCCTGGCTTGACGTCGTTGTAGCCCTGGATGACAACTCCGCATTCGAACCCTTCACGAACTTCCTTGACGTCATCCTTGACACGTTTGAGCGAATCCAACTTTCCTTCATGGACCACCACCCCATCTCTGACGAGTCGGATCTTGTCATTTCGGGTGAGGACTCCGGTTCGCCCGATGCAACCGGCGATATTTCCGAGTTTTGAGGATTTGAAGAGTTTGAGGATTTCTATCGATCCCTGCACCTCTTCGACCACACTGGGCGCTAGCATTCCTTCGAGAGCAAGACGGGTTTCATCAAGTACTTCATAGATGACCAGGTAGGTGCGAATCTCGACCCCTTTGATTTCTGCTTCGTTTCGCGCACGATCTGAAGCTGTCACGTGGAAACCGATCACAATCGCGCTGGAAGCATCTGCAAGCAGGATGTCAGATTCGGAAATCTCCCCGACACCTGCTCGTATCACGCGAACAGCAACCTCTTCGGTTTTCATGTTAGAGAGTTCGTTCTTGAGGACATCCAGAGTGCCCTTTACATCGGTTTTGAGCACGACGTTGATCTCTTTCACCTTCGCCTGATCGATGGTGTCGAAGAGACCCTCGAGAGTGACCTTCTGGCGTTCAGCACGATCTGATTTCGCTTTTGCTTGCTGCCGTTCTTCGGCGATCTGTTTCGCTTTGGCCGCGTCATCGAGTGCATAGAGTCTGTCTCCGGCCTCGGGAAGGTCATTGAGACCGGTGATCTCTACCGGTGTGGAGGGGGGAGCACTCGTCACGTTTTCACCGTTGGTTGATCGAAGTGTGCGAATCTTTCCGTAGGCGGGACCGCACACCACGGCGTCACCCGGACGAAGTGTCCCGTCCTGGATCAAGGCAGTGATGACGTTTCCTTCACCGGTAGAGGCTCGGGAATCGAGCACGGTACCGATGGCATTCTTGTTTGGATTTGCTCTCAGTTCGAGGAGTTCCGATTCGAGCGAGAGATGTTCGAGCAATTCGTCGATGCCCTCACCGGTGATGCCTGAAACTTCCAGCATCTCGGTCGTGCCTCCCCATTCGACCGGCGCCAGATCGAGTTCGGCAAGTCGAGCCTTGACCTTATCGGGATTGGCTCCGGCACGGTCGATTTTGTTGATGGCGACCACGATGGGCACCTCTGCCGCGCGTGCATGCTCGATCGCTTCCTCTGTTTGAGGCATGGGACCATCGTCTGCAGCGACCACCAGGACCACCACATCAGTGACGTTGGCACCTCTCGCTCGCATGCTCGTGAATGCACGGTGGCCCGGGGTATCGACGAAAACCACATGAGCGTCTCCCTTATCGACGCGGTAGGCACTCATGTGCTGCGTGATCCCGCCGGATTCAGACTTGGTGATGGAACTCTCGCGGATCCTGTCGAGAAGAGTTGTTTTTCCATGGTCTACATGGCCCATCAGGGTGACCACGGGTGCTCTCAGAGTCAGGTCCTCTTCGGGGTCTTCGAATTTGTCCAGTTCCTCGAGGGAGGATCGAAGAGCTTTAGGTTCTTCGAGGATGATCTCGCAGTTGATCTCGATGGAGAGGATGTCCGTAATCTCTTCAGTGAGCGGAGAATTGACGTTGGCCAGTTTGCCGTGGTTCATCAACTTTTTCAGCAGTGCTGTCTGCTTGATCCCCAGAGCAAGAGACAGGTCCTTGATGGACGCTGGTTGTTCCAGCGTGACACTCTCCGGCAAGTCATCCGGGATGACGTCCTGCTGGAGGCGTCTACGTGTGAAGTCCGATTCCTGACGTCGGGGGCGACTCCCTGGCCGTCCGCGGCCTTTGCCACCGGGACCTCCTCGTCCTGGCGGTCCAGATCGTCTCGGTGGGCCACCGGTGGTGTCGGTACCGGGAAACACCATCACCTTCTTGCCACTTTGCGGGGTACCCGCAAGAGGTCGAGTGCTGACACCTCGCTGAGGAGGTCTCCTGCCAGGTGTAGTGGCTGCTGGGCTTGCCCTGCGTGCTGCGGGTCTTGCAGGAGCTTTCGACCGGATGATGAGAGGCCGTCCACGGACCTTCTTCTTCGGAGCCGCGGCTCCGGAGGGAAGCGGGCGGGCGACCGGGGCGACCGGCTCGGAGGGAACCTTGGGAGTGCTGCCGAACCCCGGTGCCATGACGATTTTTGCCGGTTTTTTTCGTGGTGGAGAGATCTTGCTGCGATCTTCATCGGTCAGCCCTGCCGGAGTTGTCTCGACAGGATCCTGCGGCTCTTCCGCCGGTTCCTCTAGAGGCTCCGGGGGAGGCTCTGGAGTCTCTTCCTCGACGCTGGCAGCGGGACTCTCGACTTGCGGCTCCGGTTCGATCTCCGGCTCCGGTTCAACTTCCGGCTCCGGTTCAACTTCCGGCTCCGGTTCAACTTCCGGCTCCGGTTCAACTTCCGGCTCCGGTTCAACTTCCGGCTCCGGTTCGACCTCCGGCTCAGGTTCGGGAATGACCTCAGGTTCCTCGGGCTCTTCATCCTGCATTTCGGTGATGCGCAATTGCGCCGCCATGTCATCATCGACAGACGACATGTGATTTTTCACCTGGATCCCTCGATTAGCGAGGAGATCGATGAGATCTCGGCTCTTCATGCCGAGTTCCTTTGCCAATGTGTGTATTCTCACACCCAAGAAAAAGCCTCCTGAAAACCATTTGAAGAGATGGACGACACCATCGTGGAGTAATTCCTATTTCTATTCCTCTTCGGAATCGACACTTTCCATTATCTCCTGGATCTTTTCGATGATGAGTCTCGCCGAATCTTCATCGAGCCCCTCGATCTGAGCCAGCCCTTTGACATCTGCTTCCAGCAATGCTTCGGTACTGTCGAGCTGGGCCTCGACCAGTTTGTCCGCAATCTCTTCCGTGACGCCTGGCAGATCTTCCAGTCCCATGACCACGGCATCCTCACCGTATTCCTCGGCGATTTCCTCTGCAGTTGGTTCTCCTTTGTCGAACAGTTGATCAAGAGGATTGACCACCTCGGTCTCGGATCCATTTGCACCGGCAACCTGGGCGAGGCGCTCCCCGAAGATCTGCTCAACTCGACTCTCGATACCTCGGGCACGCAGTTGTGCCAGTTCCTCTTCGGTGATGGCGCAGATGTTCAGTTCCCAGCCGGACAGTTTGGAGGCAAGCCTGACGTTTTGCCCTTTGCGACCGATAGCGAGAGATTGCTGATCCTCGGTCACATAGACATTTGCGGTCATCGTATCGTAGTCCAGTGCAATCGAGGCAATCTCTGCAGGTTTGAGCGCCTCGGGGATGAGGACCTCTACCGATTCGTTCCAGCGCACGACATCGATTTTCTCGCCGTTGAGTTCGTCGGTGACATTACGGATCCTGGACCCTTTGACCCCGATACAGGCGCCAACGCAATCCACGTTCGAATCGAGAGTAGCGACGGCGATCTTGGTTCGATTACCGGCTTCTCTGGCCACAACTTTGATCTCGACGACGTAATCCGCAACTTCAGGTATTTCTTGCTCGAACAGGCGTCGGACCAGGTCGGGAGAACCGCGGGAGACCAGTAGTTGGACTCGCGTCGGTTGCAGGTTGACCTCCTTGAGGACCACCTTGATCCGGTCCCCCTCTTTCCATTCTTCGAGATGAGATTGCTCCCCTCGAGGCATGAATCCCTCGGCACGGCTACCAAGAGTGATGACGAGACCTCCACCCTTGCGGCTGGCCACGGTACCGTTGAACATCTCGCCGACACGGTCGACATACTCCTTGTAAATCACCTCGCGCTCAGCTTCGCGGATCTTCTGAAAGAGTACCTGTTTGCCGGCTCCGGCAGCGATTCGACCAAGGACCTCCCGGGGATCAAATCCCACGCCATCGCAGATGGCGCTGATGGTTCCAGAATCGCGGTCGATGTTGACCTCGATTCCTTCTTCCTGGTCAAAACTCTTCTGGGCAGCGGAGACGAGGGCCAACTCGATGCCCGTGAAGATCACCTCTTTGCTGACCTGTCGATCGCGATGAATCGTGTCGACGAAGCGCAGGATCTCTTCACTCACCATCAACTCCTTCTAATGGTTCTCGCACCCGGGCGTCCTCACTCAGCAACGCGAGGGGTTTGCTGCTGTGGCAAGCCACTCCTGTGTTTCTGGACATTCCCACAAGCGCGCCTTACCTTCGTCACGAGACCGACACAGCACTGGTTCCCGTGTTCCTCCGACCAGCAATCCTGATCGGCACCTCCTGATCGGAAACGGTCTCTGGCTGTGAAGGGGGGCCGGCGCGAGCCAGCGAGAGTGCAGGCTTCGGACCGACCCTCCGACCAGACCAGATACGATCCGGATGGAGTTGTCGCTTCGCTCCGATCGGTCCAGGGATGATCTAAGATCATGGCACCACAGGCCTTGACAACCCAAAGACAAGGACACCCGGAAAGAGTGTCGCTGGCACGCCTGACACACCTCCTGGGTGGCTGTATTCCGGTAGCCGGAACGGAAGAAAGGATCCTAGGACACCTCTGCGAGGCTGTCAACTGATCCAGAACCGTTGCTAGAGCCTCAACTGCTTGCATGAAAGGGAGTTGGGATCTCGAGGCACGGTTGCGAATTGGCCCGCGCCAGAAAATTACCGGTCCATGCGGGTCAAGGCTCGGTTGGCTGCAGCGTTGGCCCAGAAAAGGCAACTGCGACCCTTCAGCGCTCCCGGGAGACCGCTGGAGGCGCCGGGGGTACGCTACGCGAGCACGTGTTCTGTGCGGCGATGGTTCCGATCATCGGTGTGTTTCACCAGCGCACTCGTGTTCAGGGGGCGGCGATCTCGGCAGCAGGTACCGCGACCCTGGCAGCGGAGATCTCCCCGTTCGGTTGAATCGCTGCTGAGCAATATCCGAAAGTGTCGGCCAGATTGCCGAGAACTGCCCATCAACTGCAAATTCTGCAAAAAGAGGTCTGGAGCCGGACACCCGATATGTCGATCATGGAACGGGAGGAAGAGAATCTGCGTCCGGATCGCTGAGAGGAATGAGACTCATTATGCTATGCGAGAAGTGTCAGCAGAATGAGGCGACCGTTCACCTGACCGACATCGCCAATCTGAAGAAGAGGGAATACCGCCTCTGCAGCGAGTGCGCGAGGATCCATGGGGTCTCCATTCAGGCCCAACTCCAGAAGTTCAAGAGCCTCACACTTCCCGATTTCTTCGCGCACCACTTCCATGAAAGTGACACGGAACAGGCGGAGTCCCCGCCTGAAAGTTGTCCCCGTTGCAAGATGAGTTATTCACAGTTCCGAAGGGATGGCAAGTTTGGCTGCTCCCACGACTTCACCGTATTTCGCAGTACCCTCGAGGAGCTTTTCAAAAAGATACATGACTCTTCTCAACACATCGGGCGTACCCCCAGTTGTTTTCGAGAGTGGTCCGAAGATCAAGAAGAGGATTCTCATCAGGTGCAACTCGATGAGTTGCGTGAAGAATTGAAAAGGGCGGTGCGAGGGGAGCAATACGAGAAGGCTGCTGAGATTCGCGATCAGATGCGTCTGATGGGGAGGAATTGATGTATCTCGGCGATTTCAAGGAGCCGGTAGGCGAGTGGCTTCGAGGCGAGGGCAGCGAGGCCGATCTGGTCATCTCGAGTCGGGTGCGCCTGGCGAGGAACTTGACCGACGTTCCTTTCACCACCGTGGCAAATGATCGCCAGCGTGCTGAGGTCGCAGATCGGATCCAGGACTCGCTCGACACTCTTCGTCCGGGTCTTTCACTCAAAATCCAGCACCTGGAAGAACTCGATGACGTCGAGAAACTCGTGCTGGTCGAAAGACACCTCATCAGTCGCGAACTGGCGATGGCATCCGGGCCTCGCGTTGTGGCTCACGACGAAACCGAGTCCTTTTCGCTGATGGGCAACGAAGAGGATCATCTCAGGCTGCAGGTGGTGAAGTCCGGATATCGCCTCGAAGAGGCATGGCAGCAGATGGATCACCTGGAGAAAGCGATCGACAGTGAACTTCAGTTCGCTTTCGACAAGAAATTCGGCTACCTGACAGCATGTCCCACCAACGTGGGAACCGGGTTAAGAGCCTCGGTGATGCTGCATCTGCCCGCCATGATGATCACCGGTAAGATCGAGGAAGTGAACAGAGCCGCCACCAAGTTACACCTTGCCATCCGGGGATTGTTCGGCGAGGGAACCGAGGCTCAGGGGGATTTCTTCCAGATCTCGAACCAGAGAACACTTGGAGAGACGGAGGAGAAAATTCTTCAGAACATCGCTGAAGTGTTGCCCAAAATCCTTAGTTACGAACGTACCTTGCGTGGACAACTATTCGAGCAACGCAAGGAATGGACCGAGGACAGGGTTGGAAGAGCTTTCGGAATCCTCTCTCATGCCCGGGTCATCCAGAGCAAGGAGGCGCTCGATCATCTCTCTCTGATGAGGCTAGGCGTATCGATGGGGATCCTGCAGGACCTGACGATGGATCAGGTGAATCGAATGTTCCTCTACAGCCAGCCCGGGCACTTGCAGGCGATCGACGGCCAGGAACTCTCACCGGCGGAACGTGATCTGAAGCGGGCAGATTTGTTGAGAAAGATCCTGTCGGAATAAATTTACCGGTGAATAATGTCTCCTTCTTGGCCCGACCCCGCAAAAAACAGGTTATGATGGTGTCGTCCTGAGGTTTTCTACTCGAGGGTATCTCGATTGCGCGTCGTTGAGGGGGATATCAATCTGTAGGGAACTCCGGGTCGGGGAAGTGACGTTTCTAGACAGAGGATGACCGGGGTTAAAATGACCCTGGGAACTCATCGGGGCGCGGAAACGTTAACTTCATGGAGGTCTCGCGGCGCTTGCCCGTCCGATCCAATCAGGGCGGTCTGGGTCGTGGATCTCACCAAGAGAATGAGGGAAGTGACAAGATGTTCGATCGTTTCACCGACAGAGCACGAAAAGTGATGGCGCTGGCTCGAAAAGAGGCGCAGCGATTCAGTCACGATTTCATCGGCACCGAGCACATCCTTCTTGGACTCGTCCAGGAAGGAAGTGGTGTCGCTGCCCAGGTGCTGAAGAATCTGGACGTGGATTCGGGGAAGATCCGTGGCGAGATCGAGCGACAGGTCCAGAGCGGTCACTCCATCGTTCACATGGGACAATTACCCTTCACTCCTCGGGCCAAGAAAGTGCTGGAACTGTGTCAGGAAGCGGCCAAGGAACTGGGCCACGGCTACATAGGTACCGAGCACCTGCTTCTGGGACTGATCCGGGAAGAACAGGGCGTTGCCGCTTCGGTGCTCAAGGATCTTGGATTGCGACTCGAGGATGTCCGCATCGAGGTTCTCGATATTCTCGGGGCCGCCGATCCTTCCGAGGGCGATATCGACGTCGAACCCGAATCGAAGCCACTTGGCCAGAAGTCTCGTAATTCAAAAACGCCTGCTCTCGACTCGTTCGGAAGAGACCTGACGGAGATGGCCAAGGCAGGGTCGCTCGATCCAGTCATCGGAAGATTTGATGAAATCGAACGAGTGATGCAAGTGTTGGTGCGAAGGACCAAGAACAACCCGGTTCTTCTTGGAGAACCGGGCGTTGGAAAGAGCGCCATAGTCGAGGGCCTCGCTCAGGAGATCGTCGCCGGTGATGTTCCAGAGATCCTTCGCGACCAGCGGATTGTTGTTCTTGATCTTGCACTGATGGTTGCTGGAACCAAGTACCGCGGCCAATTTGAAGAACGCATCAAAGCGGTGATGACAGAGGTCAGCCGCGTCAAGAACGTGATCCTCTTCATCGATGAACTCCATACCCTGGTCGGAGCGGGAGGAGCGGAAGGGGCCATCGATGCCTCCAACGTTCTCAAGCCAGCGCTATCACGCGGCGAGATGCAGTGTATCGGGGCGACCACACTCGATGAGTATCGCAAACATATCGAGAAGGATGGCGCACTCGAACGAAGATTTCAGAGCATCATCATCAATCCCCCGACTCGGGATCAATCGGTGGCGATCCTCAAGGGATTGCGTGACAGATACGAAGCCCATCATCGGGTTCGGTACACGGACGATGCGCTGGAGGCAGCAGTAGACATGGCCGTCAGGTACATCAATGGTCGTTTTCTACCGGACAAGGCCATCGATGTCATCGATGAGGCCGGATCCAGGATGCGGCTGAGACAGTCCACCCGCCCCCCTGATCTCAAGGAACTCGAGAAGCAGATCGAGGAACTGGACAAGGAGAAGGAAGCCGCCGTTGCGCAGCAAGATTTCGAACGTGCGGCGAACCTCCGTGACAAGGCGAGCCGTCTCAAAAAGAAACGTGATGAGGACCTGAAAGCCTGGAGAGCAACCACTGATGAGATCAGCGGCTGTGTCGATGAAGAAAATATCGCCGAGACGGTAGCCAAGATGACCGGGATACCATTGACCCGCATCGACAGTGGCGAGGCAGATCGTCTGCTCAAGATGGAAGATGAACTGCACAAATCGGTGATCTCCCAGCATGGCGCCATCGAGAGAATTTCTCGTGCTGTGCGTCGTAGCAGGAGTGGACTCAAGGATCCAAAAAGACCCGTGGGGTCCTTCCTGTTTCTCGGTCCGACCGGAGTGGGTAAGACATTGCTGGCAAAAACTCTCGCCAAGTTTTTGTTCGGTGAGGAAGATGCGCTGATCCAGGTGGATATGTCGGAATTCATGGAGAAGCACAATATCTCCAAGCTTGTCGGTGCACCGCCCGGATATGTCGGTTACGAAGAGGGTGGTCAGTTGACCGAGAAAATTCGCCGTCGCCCATATTCAGTGGTGCTCCTCGACGAAGTCGAGAAAGCTCATTCCGACGTCTTCAATATGCTGCTTCAGGTGATGGAGGAAGGGCATGTGACCGATTCGTTCGGGAGGGTGATCGATTTCCGCAATGTGGTTCTCATCATGACCTCGAACATCGGTGCAGATCTCATCAAGAATCAGAGTTCACTCGGTTTCCGCAATACCGGGGAGGGCACGAATACTGACCGGATGCGCAAGGAAGTGACCGCCGAGGTGGAGAAGTTCTTCCGACCGGAGTTCCTGAACCGTCTCGATGACTCGATCTTTTTCGAACCGCTCTCTCGCGAGGATCTCGAGGAGATCATCAAAATCGAGATGGCGGAGGTGATGGCCCGGATCAAGGAAAAGGGAATCGATCTCGTCGTTACCGAAGAAGCGAAAGATTTCTTGATCGACAAGGGATACAACCCCGATTTCGGAGCTCGTCCGTTGAAAAGATCCATCCAGCAGCACGTCGAGGATACGCTCGCCGAGAAACTCCTACAGGGAGAGTTCCCGAAGGGAACACGGGTCGAGATGGTGGTTGGTGACGATGAGATCCTGTTCCACAAGATTCCCAAGGATACTCCCAAAGAGGAGGGCGCGCCGGCGGCGGCTCCCTAGTCAGCAGGCCAGTGTTGCCGGATCACCCCGGCCAGATACATCGATCCTGTGGCCGCTACCGGCTCTGAGGTAGCGGCTCTATTTTTGAGCCATTCGAGACCAACGCTGACGCTATCTGTTGGCTGTGCCGCCAGTCCCATTTGATGGAAGATGAGCGAGAGATCACCCGCAGGTAGTGCTCGTGGTGAGGGAGGTGTGACGGTGATGATCCGCGGCGGTGGGTCGAGTCGGGTGAAGGCAGCAAGCGACAGTGTTATCTGTTTGTCGGCAAGCATTCCGATCAGGACCGTGCCGCAAGAGCGGCCGCGGTACGCCTCGAATCTGTCCACGAATGCTCTCAACGAGAGAGGAGTATGAGCTCCATCGAGAAGCAGTGCCGGAGGTCCGGTGATGGTCTCCAGACGAGCAGGAAGGCGAAGGTTGGATGTTGCCAGTTTCACCTCTTCAGGGCTCCAGCGGTCTATTTGCGGGAGACTCTCCAGAGCTGCCAGAGCGCAGGCTCCGTTGCATCGCTGGGGCGGCAATACACTCGATGGGATTCGATCATCATCCGTGATGCGGATCGGTTTTGCATGGCGTGAGATCGCCACTTCCATCGCGATGTCGGCGTGGTCTCCATCGGCGATGATGAAGGGTTTCCCGCTTCGGGAGATGGCGGCCTTTTCTCGTGTGATTTCGGGAATGGTATCACCGAGGATGGGACGATGATCGAGGTCCACTGTCGTCAGAACACCGACGTCGTGGGGGATGGCGCTGGTCGAGTCGAGCGGACCTCCCAGTCCTACCTCCACGAGAAGATAGCGATCTCCGGCGTTTCTGGCCCGCTCGAAGAAGAGAGCGGTCCACAGATCGAAAAAGGTCGGAATGGAATTTTCAGGATCTGCCGGATCACATAGATGAGGGTGGAGGTTTCCAAGACCCTCGATGAGGGATCGCTCCGTCAACTCACTACCGTCGATGCGGATTCGCTCCCGAATCGATGAGAGGTGGGGAGAGAGCGTGGCGGCAGTGGGCAAGCCCCTCTGTCGAAGTAAGGTTTCCATCCAGAGGATGGTGGAACCTTTTCCCTTGGTTCCAGCAACCTGGATGGATGGCCCCATCGGGCACAGAAGATCCGAGCGCTCCAGCAGCTCCCGACATCGAGTCGGTCCTAGACTTCGCCGATCACTGGAGAGAGGTACTTGCTTCTCCCAGTTGGTGAAGCTCCCGAGCCAGGAATCGAGTTCCTGGAGGTCGACAGGCGGTGGTGGAATCGGTGTGAAAGAGGACAATCGGTTCCTTCTTGCCGTTGACGTGAGCCCGGCGCTGGTCGACCATCTGGACCAAGCGAGGAATGATGAAACCACGGATCGGACTGAACTGCGACATCAAGGATTCGGGAAGCCTGCGCAGCCGGGTCGCGGTCGCCTATCACGACCTGGTGACCCAGCACGGAGGAATTCCATTGCTGATTCCTCCTGGGGTGGAACCTGAACAGGTGGCCCCGATTCTCGACGGTGTGCTACTCATCGGTGCAGATGACTATCGGTGTGCGCTGGCAGCACCAGAGTCTGAACCGGAACGGTTCGTCGCGGTGCACCCGAAGAGAGAAGAGGCGGATCTCCGTTGGGCAAAATTCGTGCTCGGCTCAGAACTACCGGTTCTTGCCATCTGTGGTGGTTTTCAACTGCTCGCCGTTGTCGCCGGAGGCACCATCTATGGTGATATCGAAGCAGAGGCCCATTCGACCGTGCCCCATCGAGTCACCGATGTAGGAGGAGAACTTCCCATCCATCAGATCTCCTGGCTCGGTGGGCTGCCGAGGGCTCTGGAGCAGGGTCTCTATCATGTCAACTCGAGTCATCACCAGGCAATCAAGGAACTGCCAGCGCGGTGGCACTCGCTGGCTTGTTCGGAGGATGGACTCATCGAAGCGGCGGCCGATGAGGCGCGTCGAATAGTCGGGGTGCAGTGGCATCCAGAGCAGATGCCCGATGAGCCGCTCGGCAAGAGCATCGTCGAGTGGTTCATCGACTCCTGCGAGGCCCGATCGTCGGGGAGGACCTGAGATGGCCAAGCTGCTTGTCTGTGCGGGGGAACCATCGGGAGATCTCCATGCTGCGCGGTTGGTGGAGGAATGCCTTCAGATCGATCCAGCACTGCAGATCGACGGTATCGGTGGTGAGAGGCTAGCGGCTTCCGGTGCCGTATTGAGGGCAGATCTGGCGGATCGTGCGGTGATGGGTTGGCTGCCGGTTCTGGGGCAGATGGGCTCGATACTTCATCATGCCTCAGGGTTCGTGGAGGAGTTGTTGCGCGATCCTCCCGATCAACTGGTGGTGATCGATTACCCGGGGCTTCACATTCACCTGGCGACCATCGCCGGCAGGCTCGGGATTCCCGTCACTTACTACATCTGCCCCCAGGTGTGGGCATGGGCTCCCTGGCGAATCCGTCGCATCGCAAGCTGTGCCGATCAACTACTGGTGGTGCTGCCGTTCGAGGAGGGGCTCTATCGACCTTTCCATCCCAGGGTGCACCATGTCGGGAATCCGGTTTTTGACTCGCTCGCCGATGCGGGGCCGGTTCCTGCACTGGAAGGATCGAGTGGTAATCCAATCCTCGCTTTGCTTCCTGGAAGCCGGAAGCAGGAGGTTCGAGCGGGTCTTCCGGCTCTGCTGGAGGCATCCCGGATATTGGTTTCTCACCATCCAGGGCTCGAGACCTGGATCTCATGCCAGCGAGAAAACCTGATCCCCGAAATCGATGCGATTCTTGCGGATCACCCACAAGCGAAGGTGCATGTTGGAGATGCTCGGGCGCTCCAGGCGCGTGCTCGACTCGCCATCGTCTGCTCAGGAACCGCAACACTGGAGACTGCCTGGCACGGGGTTCCGATGGTGGTGGCTTATCCTGCCAATCAATTGCAACGATCAGTTTATCGATTGCTCGCTGTTTCCCCGTACTTTTCTCTGATCAACCTGTTTGCAGGAAGAGAACTCGTGCCTGAACTGCTCTTTGAACCTGGAGACGGGGCCGCCATCGCGCGTCTGGCAACTCCTCTTCTCGATGATCAGCGCGCCAGTGAACTTGCCGAGGAGTTGAAGAGAATCCGCGCCGAAAAATTTCACCCGGGTGCCAGTCAGAAGGCGGCTCGACAGATTCTCACGCTGCTCGAGGAGCACTCCATCCGCTGACCCGGGGTCCCCGCAATGTTATCCTGTGGACATGGTTTACTTTGGTCCCAAGAAGTACCGTCCTTCTCACAGGGGATTGAGTCGAGGCGAGAAGTTGCGCGTGATAGGGCCGATCCTGTTGCTGCTGACTCTGTTCTCGATCGTGATTCTTCCTCGATTTGGCGATGAAGAGCCGCTTCAGCCGACCATGGGAGTGATTCCACTCCGGGAGAACGGTGACAATTCCGCAGCCAGCAGCGGCAGTCGACTGCTGACGCCGGGAGCCGATGTACCGGATCCGGTCGAGATCAGTCCCGAAGTGGTTGTGTTGGCCGATCCGGCTCCGTTCGTCGAGAACCCGGCGATTCTGACGGCGGTTCGGGATGTCGAGGCGGTCGATCCGGGAGCCACCGAACTGGCCGGACTGATCTATCTGCTGCACCGTTGGCGTGTCGGCTTCGAGGTACCCGCGGCTCGGGAAGCCCCGAGGGCCTCGGAGATCGCCGAAACATCACAGTTGCTTCGCGGAACTCGTCTTCGCATGGTGTTGACGCTCATCGAGAATCCCCAGCCGCGCAACCTCGCCGAAAATTCTTCCGGGCTGACGAAAATCTGGGAGGTGTTCGGTTCGGATTCGGATGGGCATCTACACCGGGTCGATTTCATCCGCAAGCCAAAGAACCTGCCACGTGGTGCCGATGTGGTGCTGGAGGGCGATTTTCTGCGCCTCTACAGGTACCGGACACTGGCAGGAATGGATGCGATGGTTCCACAGTGGGTGGCAGAAACCCTCGAACCGTATCAGAGTCCTTTCGTTCGCAAGGGGAATCAGTTCCTTCCCCTGTGGGTCATCGGAATCCTGGCGGTGGGGACGTTGTTGTTGTTGCTGATGATCCAGAAAAAAGGACCACGTCCCTCCTCGCCGAGGCGGAGGAGACCGTGAATCCGGTAGTTCCTTCCTCTCGAATCGAGTGGCCTCATGCGACCTGCCAGTTATTTACCGGCTCTCTGGACGAACTTGTGCGGGCAGATCAACTATCGGTCGCTCTGGCTGAAACTCCAACCTCGCAGGTGATTCTCAGGGACGCTGCGGTACCGTTCGAAGCGCTCGAACCGGTCCGTGGTTGGCTCAGGCAGAGGGCTCCAGTCGAGGAGTTCGAGTTTCCCGGTGGAGAATCTGCAAAGACCTTCGATTCCTGCCTTTCCATCCTGGAGTTGCTGGCGACAGCGAAGCTCGATCGTGGTGGCCTGGTGATTGTTGCTGGAGGCGGTGCACTCGGAGATGCAGCGGGATTTGCGGCATCCATCTGGCACCGTGGTGTCCCCTGGATTGCGATTCCCACCACTTTGCTGGCGATGGTGGATGCCTACATCGGAGGAAAGACTGCGATTCACCATGGTGGGGTCAAGAATCGAATCGGCAGTTTTCATCTTCCCAGGGTGGTTCTCACCGATCCATCGTTACTCGACTCGTTACCACTAAAGGAACGAACACAGGGCTGGGCGGAACTGATCAAGGCGGCGTGGATCGGGGATCCAGAACTGCTGGACCAGTTGGAATCAGATCCAGGCTCGATTCCGCAGGACAAGATACCCACATCTCATCAGATTGCCGCTGCCGTGGCAGTGAAGGTTGCTATCGTCGGATCCGATCCGTTCGAGCATGGACCGAGGGAAGTGTTGAACTTCGGGCATACTTTTGCTCACGCACTCGAGATGACCTCCGCTACACCGATTCGCCACGGTGAGGCTGTTTCCAGGGGTATGGTCTTCGCGGCAACTCTTGCCGAAGAGGTTTCCATCGCTGCCTCGGGGACTGCCTCGAGGATCAGTGATTTGCTCGTGAGGGCAGGGTTGCCGGTGGACTGGTCCGAAGCAGCGATCGAACCGCTTCTATCGTCACTTCTCGATGACAAGAAAGTTCGATCGGGGCGCCAGCGGTGGGTGCTTCCGCGGCAACCAGGAGAGATGGTCGTGGAGACGATCCCGCAGCAAATCGTCGAGCGGGTATTGGGTTCCTCTGGGCCCGCGGCTACAGAGATTCCTCTTTCACCGGAGAGTCGTCACGATGCCAGATGAACACCGCAGATTCGCAGGTTCCGGAACATTATTGATATTGCTGCTGATGGTGGGGGTCATCGTCATCGGGTGCAGGCGCCAAGCAGACTCGGTCCAGGGGTTTGCACCTCGACCTGAACTCGTGAAACTCACCGCTGCCGATATCGATCTGTTGCGCCAGGAGGTGCGGAAACAGACCGAGCACCTCAGGGCGATCGCGGATGACCTGGAATCGTATGTCCGGTCCGGTTCCTCGGTCGACAGGGAACTGCTCCTGCGGATCGAGAGTCAGGTCAACAGTGCTCGATCCCGCGTCGAACGTATCGAGGTGCTGCTGGAACGAGTCGAATCAGCCAGTCGTTAGAACGGCATCCATTGATCGAGAACCAGCCCGGGGGAGAACTGGACAGGGGACTGCAAGGACGCAGTCTCGATGGCGAAATCCTTCGTCTGGCGATCCCGGCGATCCTCCAGTACCTGCTTCATACTCTCCAGTTCATCGTCGATACCCGGATGGTTTCTCAAGCCTCGGGTGGAGAAGACGTCTCGCTGGCCGCGCTCAATCTGGTCTCCCCGCTGTGCTGGTCCCTCACCACCGTCTTCACCGTGACCGCCATCGGTGCCAGTGCCATCGTTTCTCGCCGAACCGGGGAAAACAGAAAGGACAAGGCTTCGACCGCGACCTCCACTGCCTTGCTGCTGGCTTTGCTGATCGGGGCGGTCGTGACTCTGGTCGGGATCGCTGGACGAGAGCCGTGGATGGCCTGGCTCGAACAGCAACTGGGCGCGGCAGATTCTGACTCTGTTGCCTCCATCACCCACGATGCGGAGGGTTACCTGAAGTGGTTTTTGCTGCTCTTCCCGCTGCGTGCTGTGGCGGTGACGCTGGAGGCGACCCTTCGAGGAGCTGGAGAATCCGCGCTTCCGGTGATCGGTGGAGTGGTGGGAAACGTTGCCAACATCGTCGGAAACGCGGTGCTGCTGTTCGGATTGTGGGGTGCCCCGCGAATGGGACTCGAGGGGGTCGGCCTGGCTACTGGACTGGCTCCGCTGGCGGAAATTCTTGTGATTATGATGGTGTTGATGGTACGTCGCACCAGCAGACTATCTCTGAGTTTCTCAGGGATGTTTTATTTCGATCGAGAACAGTCGCGTGAGATCATCCGGGTCAGTGCTCCTGCTCTCGGGGCAGCACTGCTCTTCCACTCGGGATTTGTTGTCTACCAGTTTGCGATCTTTGGTCTTGATTCCACAGCCATGGCAGCGCACCGCGTCGCCATAACGATCCAATCGATGGCGTTTCTACCAGCGCATGGATTCCAGGCGGCTGCGGCCAGTGTGTCAGGGCGTTTGCTTGGTGCAGGTCATCAAGATCAAGCTCAGAGGAGTGCCTGGCGATCCTCTTACCTCGGTGTCCTGCTGGTGCTTCCGGTGATGGTTACCTTCTTTTGTTTCGCCGAGGGTTTGACCGGCTTGTTCGGGATGCATCAGGAAACATCGCGGATCGCTGCCACCTGTCTGATGATCGGAGCCATCGAGGTGCCCTTCCTGATGGTGTCGGAGTCACTGACCGGCACCCTCAGAGGTGCCGGTGCCAATATCCCGGTGATGGGGATCACCGCGATCGGTTCGTGGGGCTTTCGCGTACCCTTCGCGTGGATTCTTGGTTATGGATATCTGGGTTTTCCGGAGCTGGGACTCAATGGAATCTGGGTGGCGACGGTTCTCGATTGGGTGGTTCGCAGCATACTTCTGGCGCGGGTCATCTCGCATCGTGATTGGCTCAAAACGCGAGTCTAGAGCGGTAGATCCGCTGATTCCTGGATGAGAAACGGGGCGCGAGAGCAAATCGCTCTCGCGCCCCGTCGAATGTGCTGATCTGATCGGTAGATCAGCCGCAATTGTCGAAAGTGTCGCAATCCAGGGAATCGCCGGTCGGGTCCGATCCGCAATCCGAAAAGGGTGCCGGAGGAGTAGGTCCACCGGAGAACAGGAATGTCAGCAGGTAGACTCCGTCGGCAACATTCGCATTTCCGTCGTCATTGGTGTCGACGGCATCGAGGCAGTTTGCTGGACCACCACTGAAGAGGTAAGCCAGTCCGGCGACTGCATCTGCGATGTTGATACTGGAATCGTCATTGATGTCACCTCGAACGAAGGTGTCGCCTGCACCCGGGGTCAAGGTCACCTGGCCATTGCTGAAAGCAGGTGGCATTGGATCACTGCCGACGATGATCAGGTTATCGACAGGAAGAGTGCCGATCGTCACACCGTTTTGCCATGTCAGATCGGTAACGAAAGTAGCGGTTTGATTGATCAAGGCACCAGGATTGGTGGTGAATTCGATTGTTGCAAGTTCGGTCGAGTCGGTCAGATCGAGCCAGGTGGTGCTCAGGAAACTGACGACCGCGCCGATAGTGACCTCACCATCTGCCCACTGACCGCTGAAGAAATCGAGCGGGGTGGGTACGACGTTGTCATCGAGCCCTGTTACCACCAACAAGGAACCATCGAAGACCATCGCCAGAGAGTAGCCGCTCACATCATTGGGGAACCCGGTGTTGCTGGCCGATTCAATGCCCGAGACATTTGCCGTGAAGTCACCGATTCCGGTGGCAGGGTCGTATCCGGCATCGACGCTGGGAGCAAAAATGGTGAAACTCAGCGGAGGAGGCGGAAGAACGGTGATGTTGCAACTCTGAGTGTCGCCATCGAATCCGCCAACGGTGGCCGTCAGCTCGTAGAGGTGAGTGCTGATGGTGGCAGCGGTATCCGTGAACTGGGTAACGTTCCCGCCCAGGTTCGCGATCACGGTGCCATTTCGCGACAAGGTGATGGCGTCGTAGGTCATTCCGTTGCTCCAGGACAGATCTACTGCGTTGGAATCCGGATCGGTCTGGGTGCAACTGAAGTTGCTCTGAGGCAACGGGGTGATGAGGACGTCACAGGGGATGGCGGCCGCAGGGCTGGTGGCGTCTTCTGCCTGAACCGTGTAAGTGCTGTTGCCGTAGGATGCGTCCGTGTCGGAGTAACTGGTGGCGGTTCCACCGAGGACTGCCAGGATGACTCCGTTGCGGCGAATGGTGATCGCCGTGTACGAAGAAGACCCATTGGTCCAGGACAGATCCACCGAAGGATCTGAAGTGGATCCGACGGTGCAACTGAGATTTTGAACTGCTGGCAGGAAGGCGCCGGAAGGAGCAGCGACGGTGAAGGTCATCTCATCGGGAGCTCCCGCACCGCCGGCCTTGAAGAGGCCGAGGGTCGCAGTGTTGTCCGCCGGAGGGGCGTCACTGGTGAAGTAGAAGTTGAACATCATCGACCAGCGCAGCGCATTGGCATCCGGATTCACATTGAAACTATCGGTTGCCCAGGTGATACCGATTCCCGGATTGAGGGTGACTTGCCAGTCGGTTCCATCGAAGGGCTCTCCGCTGTGCCAGGTGTAGTCCTGGAATCCGTTGGTGATGATCGAAGCTCCCGCTGGGTAAGGCACGGTGAAGGAGTTGGCACTGCGATCGGAGTACAGGTTGTAGACGGCGTACTCGTAGTTCCAGGTGCCGTTGCCATTGTCGGTCACATCGTAACCGGCGATGAAGAGGCCATCGTTGGGAACCTCCACATCGACCAGGGTGACGCTGTTCTGGAAGTCCTGCCACGCCTGGATGGGCGGCTGCATCATCTGTGTCGAGCCCTGGAAATTCAGGTTGTGGTTGCCGGTCTGGGAGACGGTGACACGTCGATAGGAGGCATTGTTTGCCTGGTTACCTGCTGCCGAATCATCGAGGGCAACGTACTGTCCACTGACGAAGTAGAATGCGCCCGGATAGTTTGCCGAGAGGAGATCGGTTTCTTTGACCTGGACTCGACGACCGATGGTGCCCTGCCCGCCAGGAATGGGGGGGGCCGAGTACGGATAAGGGAAGAATCCGGTCGTGGCGTTGACCTGTGATCGAGGTCCGAGGTTACTCTGGTTGCCATTGAGACCAGAGGAGTAGGGATCGGCACAGCCCGGGGTGAGGAAGGAGAGACAGCCGCCGCCGCCATTGCAGCCAGGACAGAGACCGGTGTTCTGAAGAGCGCAGAAGCCGTGTTTCAACCAGGAACCACCGATCTGAGTGAAGCGTCCGTCGTGCAGCCTCCACAGATCCTGAGCGATGACCGGGTGTTGGTTGTTGTTGGCGATCCAGTCGAGGTTTTCATCTCCGATGTTGCAAGAGGTCGTGGCCACCGAGTAAGCGTAGATGGCTTCTCCAGCGACTGTGTTGGAACCGTACGCATTGGTCCCCGGCAGGGAACCTACAATCACGTCGGGTTGTGCCTGAACGACTCCAGCCATAAACACAAAAACGCAGGGAATGATGCAAATATATCGATACACTTTCCGTTTCCTCTCATTTTCACTTCATCGGTACGGGCACAAAATACCCGGGAGCCTGAAACCCCACCCAGGCAAACTTACGAAAGATCATGTTTCTTGGTGATAACTCGCTTCGTCGCGGACTGGTCCCGCTCTTCCCGGCAGTTCACGAGCAGATACAAACCCTCTTGTTCTCCGAAGATACGCCCTGCCAGAAGAGGTCAAATTACACTACCCACGGCGCCCAAAGGCGCCGCCTGGCCCCATTATCTCACAGGATATCGGGTCCGTGAAGGGGTACTGATTCGGCGGGCGCCGCCAAAGACCTCCATTTTATCCCTTCAGAGCCATAAATTCGGATTTTGGTGGTTCAATAACGTCTATCCCATCAAGGGGTTATGATTTGCCCACGGACCGGATATGTCGGTTTTCTGGGGCGCTGATGCCTTGCTCGCTGTTGACCGGGCAGCCGTGATGGAGTCGAGGTCGAGGCGCGCAATCCGGTCCTGCGAAGATCGGCCGAAACAACGGGGGAGTGAACCTCCCGAACAGGAAAAAATGTCCGGTTCCGAAGAAATCGAACTCGCGACTCAACCGCCGGCAGGTCTCTGTGGCGCAGTGCTTCCGGTCGGGATGGCCACCGCAGTGGCGATGTGGACCGCCGGCTACATCGCTCGCCTCCCCTTCGTCGAGGCCTCCCCGGTGGTGCTTTTTTTTGTCCTGGTGGCTGTACTGCTGATGGGCGGCAGATTCGCCGCTTCGAGACACTCCAACAGGATCCGCGCAGGGATTGTCTGCGGAGCCACCGCGGCAATTCTCGATCTGCTGGTACTGGGATCTTTCGTGATTCCCGAGGGACAAGAAGTTTCCATCGTACGGATGATATCGCTAGGGATGTCATTTTTGTTTTTCATCGCCATCTGCATCTCCTTGGCAGTGCTCGGGGCTGCCAGTCGGAAAGCGGGTTCTTCGACGCGCGATCAGGGCGTCGAATTGATGGCCTGGACTGCCTTCAGTGCCACGCTGGTGCTGGTCGGAATCGGCGGTCTGGTGACCAGTGAGGAAGCGGGGCTGGCAGTTCCCGACTGGCCCGACTCGTTTGGCGGAAATATGTTCCTGTTACCTCTTTCACGCATGACAGGTGCCATCTACTACGAACACGCTCACCGGCTGTTCGGTGCTCTGGTGGGGTTGGTTACCGTATCACTGGCGGTCTATCTGTGGTGCTCGTCCTCGAGCAGATGGCTCAAGGCTCTGGCAGCACTCGCCGTCGTCCAGGTGATCGTCCAGGGGATTTTCGGTGGCCTGAGAGTGACGGAGGTCGATTCCACGACAGTGATCGATGGCACCGTTTCGCAGTGGGACGAGTCTTCACTCTCTCTGCTGTTGCGGGTGGTCCACGGTGTCGACGGACAGTTCTTTCTGGCGCTGCTGGCAGTGATCCTCACACTCTCTGCAAGTAACTGGCGAACAGCAACCGGTGGCTGCTCGGACCGGTACGATCGCTGGGGAAGCGTGGTGCTGGCGCTCTTACTCTCCGCGCAGTTGTTGCTGGGTGCTCTCGCTCGACACATTTCCAGGGACTGGGTGCTGTGGCACCTCGGTGGAGGGTTTGTGGTGCTGGCGGTGGTCGTCTTCCTCGGTGTCCGCGGAGGGCTCCCATCGATGGCGGCGCCTCGGGCCCGGATCGGCGTACTGCTGGTGATTGCGACCACCGGCCAGGTGGCGCTGGGTTTTGCGACCCTCGCTGTCACCAGTGGCCAGGTCCGGATCGCCTCGAGCGGAGTTACCGAAACCCTGGTGGCGACCACACATCAGACGCTGGGAGCTGTGATCCTCGCCCTGGCCGCCTCACTGCTGTGCTGGGCTTTCAGACCGGTTCGCTGATGGGACCCTCTCTGGCGCCGCGCAATTGAGCTAATTCGAGGCCAGAAAAACAGACGGAATTTGGTCGGGTTCGTTTGGCCTGAAACCGAGTCGTTGCTAGCCTCTCAATTGATCGGCGAGACCGGTGTTGCCACGCGAGTTCTCGGCCGAGATGAGTGGTGAAGATGGGCCAGGAGGAACTCCCCAACGATGAGTCGTGATCCGATCTTCCGTCCCTGGATGGACCAACTACTGAAGCTTCTCGGAGCGGGAGCTGCAGTGACCGGACTCTATGTAGTATTGATGGTCTACTTCGGTCTTTCGCCGAAGACCCTCAGTGCTGGTTACATGCCCCAACAACCGGTGCCCTACAGTCATGCCCTGCACGTCGGCGAACTGGGGCTCGATTGTCGCTACTGCCACACCACCGTGGAGAGTGCCGCGTTCGCTGCCGTCCCTCCGACCCAGACCTGCATCAACTGTCACGAGAAGATCGCGCCGACGAGCCACAAGTTGGATCCGGTGCGCGACTCATTCGTTTCCGGATTGCCGGTGCAGTGGATCAAGGTTCACGACCTTCCCGACTATGTTTACTTCAATCACAGTGCCCATGTTACCCGAGGAGTTTCGTGCGTTGAATGCCACGGTCGTATCGATCGGATGGAAGAGGTTCACCAGGTGAAACCTCTCAGCATGGGCTGGTGTCTGGGGTGTCACAGAAATCCGGCTTCGCATCTGCGACCTGTTGATCGGGTGACCGATCTCGATTGGGGACTTGACCGCACCGAAGAGGAAAAAGCGGCGCAGGGAAACGAAATCATGAAGGGCCTGGGGTTGATCGATGAGTCGGGACATCCGACCGCTCGCTTGACCCTCCTGACGAATTGTTCCACATGTCATCGATGAAAAAAGAAATCGGCACGAAGCCGGGCAAAGCACTCTGGCGTAGCCTCGACGAGTATGCGGACTCTCCCGAGTTTCGCACGCTGCTCGAGAAAGAATTTCCGAATCATGCTCCCGAGTTGTTCCATTCCACCTCGCGCCGACATTTCCTGAAAGTGATGGGGGCCTCCATGGCTCTGGCGGGGGGACTCGCCGGGTGTCACTGGCCACAGCAGCAAATTCTTCCACACACCAGCCGTCCACAGGGCAGAGCACCTGGAGTTCCAGTTACCTATGCTTCCTGCTGGGAGCAGCAGGAAGTTGCCGAGGGGGTACTGGTCACCAGTTATGATGGCAGACCGATCCGGGTCGATGGCAACGGAGATCACCCGTTCCAGAACGGGGCGGCAACCTCGCAGATTCAGGCCAGTGTACTGGGGCTCTACGATCCGGGGCGAAGTTCCGAACCGAGCCACGACAAAGCAGGTCATCGAGTCGCTGCCAGTTGGGATGAAGCCGCCGAGATGCTTCGGGCTGCCGGTCGCGCCGGGAAGGTTGCGGTACTGGCGGCCCCGTCATCTTCACTGGCCCTTGCGGCGATGCGAAAGCGAGTATTACGGCAAGTCCCCTCAGCTCAATGGTATGAATGGGCTCCGATCCATCGCGATTCGGAAAGGCTAGGTACGGAGCAACTGTTTGGACGACCGACGCGTCCGGTGGCAGACCTGTCACGAGCTCGGGTTCTTGTGTGCCTCGATGCGGATCCGCTGATGAATCATCCGGCGAGTCTTGCCCATAGCAGCGCCTGGGCTTCGCTTCGCACATCCGCCGATGATGACGAGCCGCTATTGAGTCGGGTCTACTCGGTGGAGAGCACCTTGTCGGTGACCGGCAGTGCTGCCGATGTCAGGATTCCGGCACGTACCGCAGATATCGCGCGAATCGCGGCGCAACTGGCAGCGGCCACGGGAGTGCCCTTGCCCGCTGACGTCGCTTCCATCGTCGCTGCGGCGGAGCCAGCGGATCAACAGATCTTGCAGATGGCTGCCGACTTGAAATCCCATCCCGGAAACTGCCTGGTCATGGCCGGTGATCGACAGCCTGGTGCCGTACACGCACTGGCGCATGCCATCAACATCGGACTCGGTGCGGCCGGAAAGACCCTTCGATTTGCGGAAGTCGAGCGTGGCGAGCGACCACCTCACATCGATGACCTGGAGTCGCTGGCCAATCGAATCCGCAGCGACGAGGTCGAGACTCTGCTGTTCCTCGGCACCAATCCAGTTTATGACGCACCCGCCATCAACGAGTCATGGGACGATCTCATCGCCAAGGTGCCGCTGACGATTCATGTCGGAGATCACGAAGATGAGACGGCAAGAGCTTGCCAATGGCATCTCAACGGAACCCACTTCCTCGAGGAATGGGGCGAGGGACGTAGCTGGGACGGCACAATAACCCTCAGACAACCCCTGATCGCTCCGCTCTATGACGGTCGTAGTTGCATCGAACTGTTGAGTCTTCTTCTCGATGACAAACCCAAATCCGGACATGACATGGTTCGTGCAGTTCTGGAACCATGGGCTGGCGCCGATGTAGATGCGTCGTGGAGAAGTTGGCTCCACGATGGATTCATCCCTGGAAGTTCCAACGCCGTCGATAGTGCTCCCGAGATGCGCGGTGGGTGGGGTGCAGCGCTAGAGAGTGCCATGCAGGCACCCGAGGGCGATGAAATCGTCTTCCTGGGCGACCATAGCCTCTTCGATGGTCGCTATGCCAATAATGGCTGGTTACAGGAGCTGCCCGATCCCATCACCAAGGTGACCTGGGATAATTGCGCTCTGATCGCTCCCAGCAGGGCGACCGAGATGGGGGTGAAGACCGGCGATCTGATCCAGTTGTCGACGGGAGGTCGGGAGCTGGAGATGCCCGCCTTCGTACTGCCGTGCATGAATCCACGTACGGTGGCGGTCGCTCTCGGCTATGGCCGTCTGCTGTCCGATCGTGCCGCAGGAAGACTGTCGCGCAAACCCTCGCTCTACCAGATCGCAGATGGTGTTGGGTTCGATACCTATCAGTTGCGCACCATGGAGGCGGTTCGTGCTGGATATGCGCCCGTCAGCGTTTCTCGTGCATCGGGCACCTACGAACTGGCGACCACACAGGATCACAATCCGATTCGGCCCGACGATTTCATGGGTGACCTCGAGTTCAACGAGGAACAGCGTCGCATCGGAGAATTTGCTCGTGTTGTCGAGACAGGATTTGCACCTGATGCGGGCGATGTTGCGGCCCAGGTTCAGGAGGCTGGACCTCATCACCCTGCTCTGGAGAGTCTCTGGACCGAACACGAATACAAGTCCCATCGCTGGGCGATGACGATCGACTTGAACCTCTGTACAGGTTGCAGTGCCTGTATGGTGGCGTGTCAGTCGGAGAACAATATCGCCGTGGTCGGTAAGGACGAAGTCGCCTACGGACGCGAGATGCACTGGATAAGGGTCGACCGGTACTTCAGCGGTGACGATATTGACAATCCTGAGGTGGTGCATCAGCCGCTGACCTGTAATCAGTGCGAGAATGCACCGTGCGAGCAGGTTTGTCCCGTGGCGGCAACCGTGCACAACGAAGAGGGCCTCAACGACATGGTCTACAACCGGTGCATCGGTACCCGTTACTGCAGCAACAACTGTCCTTACAAGGTCCGTCGTTTCAACTACTTCAATAACACCAAGTCGCCCTCTGCGACCGAGCAGATGGGGTACAACCCGGCGGTCACCATTCGAGCCCGCGGAGTGATGGAGAAGTGCACCTACTGCGTTCAGAGGATCAATTCTTCGAAGATCCGTGCTCATAACGAGCGCCGTGAGATGGTCGATGGCGACGTGTTACCGGCTTGCGCTCAGACCTGCCCGACTCGAGCCATCACCTTTGGAGATCTTGCAGATCCCCAGAGTCAGGTGAGTGCGACCCAGAAGTCCCATCGTGCCTACAAGATGCTTGCCGAATTGAATGTCAAGCCGCGCACGTCCTATATGGCCAAACTGCGCAATCCGGCGACCGGAGAAGAGGGGTGAGGGGATGAAGGAAGTCCTCGATAAACTGAGCCCCATCCTGAGACCTGAGTTCACGGGTAACGCAGAGAGTCCCGAGATCGACAACACTGCCTATTCTCCCGACAATCGGACTCCACTCTTAACCGGTAGTGACGACAACACGACCATCACCGACAAGGTGTGCCGGATCGTCGAACAGAAGCCGACGATTGGCTGGTGGATGTTCTTCCTGCTGTCTTTCTCGGTGCTTGGATTGCTGGGGGTATTCGTTCCGTTCCTGATCTTCTGGGGGGTGGGGACCTGGGGTGTCAACAATCCTGTCGGGTGGGGATACGCCATCGTGAATTTCGTTTTCTGGATTGGAATCGGGCATGCGGGCACCCTCATTTCCGCGATCCTGTTCCTGTTCAGGCAGAAGTGGCGAACTTCCATCAACCGTGCTGCCGAGGCGATGACGATCTTTGCGGTCATCTGTGCCGGAATGTTCCCTGGCATCCACGTCGGGCGCGCCTGGTTCGCCTACTGGATGTTCCCGATCCCCAACCAGATGGAACTGTGGCCCAATTTCCGCAGTCCGCTGGTGTGGGACGTCTTCGCGGTCGGCACCTACTTCACGGTTTCGTTGATGTTCTGGTACATGGGGATGATCCCTGACCTGGCGACTCTCCGTGATCGAGCAAAGCACTCCGTCAGGAAGTTCGCCTACGGAATCCTGGCAATGGGGTGGACCGGGTCCCATCGCCATTGGCACGTCTACGAGCGGGCTTATCTGCTACTGGCAGCTCTGGCGACCCCGCTGGTGCTCTCGGTGCACTCGGTTGTGTCCTTCGACTTCGCCGTTTCTCAGGTGGCCGGGTGGCACTCGACGATTTTCCCGCCCTATTTCGTCGCCGGGGCGATCTTCAGTGGATTTGCCATGGTGATGACGCTGCTGGTTCCGGCACGCCAGTTCTTCGGGTTGAAGGACGTGATCACTCTCAAACACCTCGAGAACATGAACAAGATCATCATGCTCACCGGCATGATCGTCGGGTATTCCTACGCACAGGAGTTCTTCATCGCATGGTACAGCGGGGTGAAAGTCGAGAAATTCGCTTTCATCAATCGTGCCTTTGGACAGTATGCCTGGGCCTACTGGATCATGGTCTCCTGCAACGTTCTGTCGCCACAGATCTTCTGGTTCAAGAAGATGCGGACCAGCATCTGGGTGATGTTCATCGTCAGCATCCTGGTGAATATCGGTATGTGGTTCGAGCGCTTCGTCATCGTTGTGACGAGCCTCGCCAACGACTACACCACCAGTGCGTGGGACTATTACACCCCGAAACTTACCGACGTGGCCATCTTGCTGGGAGCCTTCGGCCTCTTCTTCACACTATTCGCCCTTTTCTGTCGGTTCATGCCCTTTGTTGCCATGTCCGAACTGAGGGGGGTCCTGGCAGCGGCAACTCCTGCCACTTCGGCGCCATCTGAGCAGTCGGCTTCCGCTGACACTTCGGCGAAACCCACGGCCGGATCGTAGACGAGAATGGAGATGAATACCGAGATGTTGGACACGCTGGCAGTGGAAACGATCACCGTCGAGGATTCAGTAGATCCGAAGCCGGTATTGATGCTTGCAGAGTTTGAAACCGCCGATCTGTTGCTGGTAGCAGCAGCACAGGTCCGTGATCAGGGATTTCGTCTCTGGGACTGCCACACCCCTTACCCGGTTCATGGTCTCGATGACGCGATGGGAATCCGTCCCACCTTGCTGCCCTGGATCGTTCTGGCTGGAGGTGCCCTCGGGTTTTCCGGCGGTATGCTGATGCAGGGCTGGATGAACGCTGTCGATTACCCGTTCCTGGTCAGTGGAAAACCGTTCTGGAGCATTCCCGCGAGCATACCCGTGGGCTTCGAGATGACCATCTTGTTCAGCGCCCTGGGTTCCTTCCTCGGCATGTTGCTGCTGAATGGACTGCCGCGATTGTATCGTCCGCACTTCCGCAGTGATCGGTTCCGCCGTGCCACTGCGGATCGGTTCTTCATCAGCATCGATGGTCGTGATCGCCGCTTCGACGTCGAGTCGAACGCGAGACTCCTTGGGGAGCTCGGCGCTACTGCGGTTGAAGTGATCGAGGAGTAGAACCATGGCATTGAAACCCCGTGATACCGAGGTGCCTGGTTGGATCATCGCCATCATCATCGTGGTGAATCTGTTCTTGCTGGTGCCGCCGGTGCTGGTCGCCAAGGCCCGGTTCGCGACATCCCGATCCACTCGTATCCATCTCTTCTATGACATGGATCAGCAGAAAAAGTTCAAGGAGCAGTCCGCGAACCCGCTGTTCGCGGATGGCCGTTCGATGCGTCTTCCCGTCTCTGGAACGGTGGCCAGGGGAGAACTGAACGCGGACGAGCATTACTACTGGGGTACCCAGGACGGGGAATGGGCCAAGGATTTCCCACCCCAGATCGAGGTCAACTCGGCACTGCTCGAACGAGGTGCGCAAAGGTTCGCAATCTATTGCACTCCCTGTCACGGTCTTTCCGGGCACGGAGATGGAATGGTGCAGCGTCGAACTGCTGCATCCGATTATGGCGCCTGGCTGGTTGCCGATCTCTCATCGGAGAAGGCACTGGCTCACCCCATCGGTGAAATTTTCAACATCACCGGTTACGGATTCAACACGATGCCCGGCTATCGATCCCAGGTTTCACCGGAAGATCGCTGGGCTCTCGTCGCTCACGTGAAGGCGTTGCAGTTCAGCCAATCGGTGGATATTGCGGAAATCCCCCAACAGCAACGCGAACGTCTCGAGCAGCTACCAGTCCCGGCCAAAGATGACTCCGGGTCGACTCCTA